>Ga0082335_1000792_pt1 | contig 74583 bp, 75 predicted proteins | sample Subgrocontami58m_FD_72375 | JGI IMG/M metagenome (GOLD analysis project Ga0082335, IMG submission 72375) | Subsurface groundwater microbial communities from S. Glens Falls, New York, USA - GMW37 contaminated, 5.8 m (SPADES assembly) (version 2) ... | reverse complement strand
CGCCCGTCTCCGCCAGAACCTTGGTGATCGCCGCCGTCAAAGACGTCTTGCCATGGTCGACGTGCCCAATCGTCCCAATGTTGCAGTGCGGCTTCGTGCGTGAAAACTTTTCCTTGGCCATGATCCTCGTTCCGAGTGGTCACGAGCCCGTCGCTCGCGCGCGGCGAGCCTTTACGGCTATTGGCGGAATTCTTCAAGGGGCGCGCCTGGCCCTGGGCTATCCGTGCCGACCCATCCTGCCTCTATTTCGGCGGTTCCTTGCCGCCGAACGCGGGACTTCCCTTGGCCGGAAATTCCATGTGTCTCTTGATCTCGGATTTGGGCTCCGGAGGCGTCAATTCCACAGCTTCGCTGAGCTTTCGCTCAGGAACCACATCGACGTCCATGGTTTCCACTTCGCCATTGGAGTGGCGGGCGGTGTAGACGCCGACCACGTCCAACGGCTCGGGACTCTTGATCACCACGAACCCCTCAAGGAATGCGAAATCGACGCACACGCCGTTGATCGGGCAGAAATAGCCCGCGATGTCGAAACAATTCAGTTCCGTCGCGCCGTCGGCCTGAAGTTCGGCCTTCTTGAACGGCGTGACGCTAAACGGACCAGGGTCCGACCCGAATTCCGTCGCGAGCGCCACTTTCGCGGCTATGGAGAAGCGTTTCCTGGTCGGATTGTGAATGTTGACGATCGTGCGGTAGACGCCCTTCGCCAAGGTTCCATCCTGATGTGGAAACCGCAGCGAACAGACGACCTTGGCGGCGTATTGATATTCGGTCTTTATCGTCTCGTTGGATTTCACCGCCTGCGCGCGTGAACTCGCGGGAATTCCAGCAAAAGCAAGGCTCAGTGCGAGCAGAGCGCCGTTGAAAGCATGTGCGCGTTTCATGATCCGCACTCCACGAAAAATGGGGTTGCGAAATATCTGTTCTTGTCGCCCGACCCAGCCCCAATGCCTTTGGCGCCGAGATTATCGGGCGCCCAAAATAGACCTCTCATCGAACAATCGTTCGCTTAGGCTAACGTGCGAACGCGTGAATTCGTTCCGCGGATAACTGGCCCGACGCCGGATGCCGCGCCTCAAGGCGCCCTTGGCGCCCTTCAAAACAGCTCCTGTGCGATTTCCCGTCGCGTAATTCAATCATCGCAGCGCGAAGTGGCGGTTTGCGGCCGAGAGATCAACTGCAGCCGGAATGACAGGTCACGTCCGTAATCACCGGCTTGGTTTCGCCCACCGTATTGACGTCGATCACGACGTCCTTGCGCTTCCAGCGAAAAATGCAATTGGCGTTCCCTGTTCCGGCGCAAGAGACCGTCTCGGGTCGTCCCTTGCAGCGCGGATCGCCCTTTTGGCAGACGAAGCCCGCCTCGGGCGCGTGGACAGGCTTCCAGCCTTTTTTGAGGAGAGCCTTGCGCGCCTTCGCATAAGGCTCGTCCTTAGGAAAGCTCGGGACCTGCGCGAGGGCGCTCGAACTGAGAGAGATTGCGATGAAAACGGCGGCTGTGGCGAAAAGCGCTTTCATAAATTCACACCTAATTCTTAGAAGCCTTAATTCTTAGAAGCAGTCGTATGTTCATAAGGCGGCGCGCGAATTCCTCAAGAGTCGCCGATCAACTTCCCAGGCACATAATCGCAGGAGCTGTTTGTCGCCACTCGCAGCCGCCGGGGATCGCGATTACCGATCCGGACAGGATCGTGCGCGCGCTCGACGTCTTCATCTTAATGGCGAACTTTAACTTGCTTCTTGCTAATTTCATTGGGGCTGGAGCTGCAGTTTGGCTCAGCATGCAGGCGCTGAAGGCGCGACACAAGTTCGCTGTCGGACTGGGATGAGGAGCAAGCGATCGGCGAAAAGGCGCCCAACGGAACCTCGATCGATCGCCGCGGCTGAAGGAGAACTGGGGATTGGACGAGGGAGAGCGTCCTGATCGCTATGGCTGATTCGTCCCCGCCTGGAGTCCTATTCTTCGTAGACGACTGCGCCCCCGACGACGGTCGTCTTGACCACGCCCTGCAGCAGCGCCCCATCGAACGGGGTGTTCTTGGAGCGCGAGTGGAGCATGGCGGGATCGACGACGAAAGGCGCGTCAGGATCGAAGCGGATGATGTCCGCTGGGGCGCCTTTTTGCAGCCTGCCCTGCGGCAGTCCCAGAATTTCAGCGGGGCGCGACGTCATCGCCTCGAGCAGGCGCGTCAGCCTGACGTCGCCCGAATGCACGAGCCGAAGCCCCGCCGCGAGCATCGTCTCGACGCCGATCGCCCCATATTCGGCTTCGGCGAAGGGCAGCCGTTTGGTTTCGACGTCCTGCGGATCATGGTCGGACACGATGACGTCGATCAGCCCTTCGCCGAGCGCGCCAACCAGCGCCCTACGTTCATCCTCATGGCGCAACGGCGGTCTGAGCTTGAGGAAGGTGCGATAGTCGCCGATGTCGTTCTCGTTCAGCGTCAGATGATTGATCGAGGTCCCGCAGGTGACGGCCAAGCCGTCGTCCTTGGCTCTGCGCAACGCGTCCAACGATAGCGTCGTCGTCACGATCGCCGAGTGATAGCGCGCGCCGGTCAGCGCGACGAGCCGCAAGTCGCGATCGAGCATGATCGCCTCTGCTTCACGCGGCGCGCCGGATAGGCCGAGCCGATGCGCAAATTCGCCTTCGTTCATGACGCCGACGGAAAGGTCGGGGTCTTCGGCGAAATGAATGACGAGCGCATCAAAATCGCGCGCATAGGTGAGCGCCCGTCGCATGACGAGCGCGCTTCGCACCGAGCGCGCGCCGTCGCAGAACGCCACCGCGCCCGCCTGCTGCAGCAGCCCCAGCTCGGCGATTTCCCTGCCCTCGCGGCCTCTGGTCAGCGCCGCCATCGGGGCGACGCGGACGCGCCCGGTGTCGCGCGCACGGCGCAGAACGAAATCGACGACGGCGGGATCGTCGACGGGCGGCAGCGTCGCCGCGGTCGATACGATTGTCGTCACGCCGCCCGCCGCGGCCGCGAGAGTCGCGCTGGCGATAGTTTCGCGATGTTCCGCCCCCGGCTCGCCGACGAAGGCCTGCATGTCGATGAGGCCCGGCGCGACGACGTCGCCGGCGCAATCGATGATTCGCGCGCCTTCGGGAGCGTCGCCCTGTCGAACGGATTCGCCGAACTCGGCGATGACGCCGTCGAGCGTCACCAGACCGCCGCGCATCTCGCGACCCGAGGCGGGGTCGATCAGCCGGGCGTTGAGAAGGAACAGCGGCGCTGGAGCTTGTGGCGGCGACATGGCCTCTGCTTAGGCCATTTCTCGGACGTTGAAAATGCGCGTGGGCCCCAGGGGATATTGGGGTTGAACTCGTCTTGCAAGCGCCTAGCTACCGCAAGTTGGGAGAACGTACGGCGTCCTTGCGCGTCTCCCGGAAGAAAGCATGGGTTTCCGTCACCTCAATGCGCCGCCGGTTGCGCCGAGTTCCGCAACTGAGGAAGCTCGTCGCGCTGCGGGCGCGCGTGAGCACGATAGCTATCTGACCGCAGTCATGAATGCGGCCTTGGACGGCGTCATCACGATCGACGAGCGAGGCACGGTGCTGTCGATGAACTCCGCGGCGGCCAAGCTTTTCGGATTCGCGCCTTCGGAAGTCATCGGGCAGAATGTCCGGATGCTGATGCCCGAGCCAGATCGCGGCAAGCACGACTCCTACATCAGCGAATATCTCCGCACCGGAACGCCAAAGATCATCGGCATTGGCCGGCAGGTCGAGGGAATGCGCAAAGACGGCTCCATATTCCCGATGGAGCTTGGCGTGAGCGTTGCCGAGATCGACGGCAAGCGCGTATTCGTCGGACTTATCCACGACCTCAGCCAAAGACGCCAGTTTGAACGGCGGCTCCAGGAGCTGCAGTCGAACAGGCTCGACTTGATGGAAAATATGGCGGCCGGATTAGCGCATGAGCTCAAGCAGCCTTTGACGGCGATCGGCGCCTATCTCAATTTCGCGCGGCGGCATCTGAACGAAAAAGTCCTCTCGATCGAGAAGGTCGAAGAAATGTTGGACGGCGCCAATGCGCAAGTGTTTCGCGCCTCTGAAATCATAGACAACCTTCGGCAGTTTATCGCGCGCGGAGAAACCGTAAGAACGCTCCAAAACCTGAATGCGGTCGTCAGAACCGCCTGCGAATTCACCGATGCGCTCGCCAAGGAACATCATGTCAAAACCTCGATCGACCTCGAAGCGTCGCCGGACACGGTGGTGATCAACAAAGTTCAGATTCAGCAGGTCGTCGTCAATCTTAAGCGCAACGCCGTCGAGGCGATGCAGAACTGCGAACGGCGAGAAATGCGCGTGTCTACGCGCCTTTTCGGACACGATCTTATTCGTGTCGATGTCACGGACACCGGCCCAGGATTGCCCAAGGAAATCAAAGACAGGCTTTTCCAGCAGTTCACGACGACGAAGCCGCACGGTCTGGGCGTCGGCCTCTCCATTTCGCGCTCGATCGTCGAAGCGCATAACGGAAAGATCTGGGCGGAGCCCAGCCCCGGGGGCGGGACCATCTTCAGCTTCGTATTGCCTCTGGAAGATCGCTGACCGGTCGGTCAGGCGGAGACGGCGACGCCGCCGGATCGGCGGCGGAGAGACTGTCGCCAGCGCTGGCGCAATCAGCACTGGCGCAATCAGCACGTTTGCGCCAGCGTAGCCGTGTAAAAATGCTCCGGGGCCGTTCTGAAAAACAAGAGATCGTTAAGAGTGATTATGGTTAAGCAGGGATGAACTGCTATTGTCGCGCGTCCGTCCCGAGCGTCATTCGAACCCCCGCCGTTGGGGCCATCTTTAGGGAGAGACGGCTTCGTGTTGACCTTTGAGAACGTTGGCTTGCGCTATGGCGTCGGCGCCGAAACGCTCCGAGACGTGAATTTCCAGATTGAACCGCGTTCGTTCCAGTTCCTGACCGGCCCGTCAGGCGCAGGCAAGACCACCTTGATGCGATTGATCATCATGGCGCTGCGGCCGACGCGCGGGTTGATCAACATCTTCGGCAAGGACACGGCGGCGCTCAGCAACGAAGACGTCGCGGCGACGCGCCGCAAAATCGGCGTCGTCTTCCAGGACTTCCGCCTTCTGGATCATCTGACGCTTTACGAAAACGTCGCCCTGCCCTTGCGCGTGCTCGGGCGCGAAGAGTCGACCTATCGCGCCGAGGTGGTCGAACTGTTGCGCTGGGTGGGCCTCGGCGAGCGCGCGCATGCGTTCCCAACCATCCTTTCGGGCGGCGAGAAGCAGCGCGCGGCGATCGCCCGCGCGCTGATTTCGCAACCCAAACTACTGCTGGCCGACGAACCGACGGGCAATGTCGACCCGACTCTCGCGCGCCGCATCCTGCGCCTCTTCATCGAGCTCCACCGATCCGGAACCGCCGTCATTATCGCCACTCATGACTTGAGCCTCATGGACCAGTATGAAGATGCGCGGCGTCTTGTGCTTGCCGACGGCCGGCTTCACATCTTCGAATGAGCAGACGATGGCCCTGATGCGATTTTGGTCCTCGAGTCGCCCGGCCGCGTCCGACGTCGACGAAGACGCCGAAGAGATTCCGTCGCAAAGCGCTCTGGTGCCCGCCGATTCCGTCGCCGGCCGCTCGCTGGTCATCGTCATCGCGATCATGACGTTCCTCGCCGCGCTCGCCGCGAACGTCGCCATTCTCGTCGCCGACGCCAGCGTCGAATGGCGCAGCGACATCGCGCGCGAAGCGACCGTGCAAGTGCGTCCGGTCCCCGGCCGCAACGTCGAGGCCGACGTTAAGGACGCGGCGGAGGCGATGCGACGAACGCCCGGCGTGCGGGAAGCGCGAGTCTACGCCAAGTCGGAATCCGAGGCGCTGCTGACGCCGTGGCTCGGCGAGGGTCTGAATCTCTCTGAACTGCCCACTCCTCGCATGATCGTGCTGAAGCTCGATGCCGAAAATCGGGCGGATCTCGACAAATTGCGCATGGAGCTCGAGCGCGCCGTTCCTAACGCCGTGCTCGACGATCATCATGTCTTCATAGAGCGTCTCGGCGATATGGCGCGCGCAGCCGTCGCCATCGCCGCCCTCATCTTCGTTTTTATCCTCGCGGCCATGGCCGTCGCCGTGGCCTCGGCCACGCGCGCCGCTGTCGCGACAAACCGCGAAATCGTGGAAGTGCTCCATATCGTTGGCGCGGCCGACTCGTTCATCGCGCGCGAATTTCAGCGTCGCTTCATGGCGCTCGGCTTTCGCGGCGCGCTGATCGGCGGCGGCGGCGCCATCGCCTTTTTCGCCCTGGCGCAGTTCTTCGCGCAGCGGTGGCGCGCGACCGGCGGCGGCGATCAGATGGAGGCCATGTTCGGCGATTTCACAATTGGCCCGAGCGGCTTTGTCGTCATCTTTCTGCTCGCTGGCGGCGTCGCCGCGCTGACCGGCTATCTCTCGCAGTTCATCGTGCTGCGCCACCTGCAGCGGCTCGGTTAAGCGCATTCGCCCAAATCGGCCGCCCCGATAACATCGGTGCAGAAATGCCCCTATAGTCGTGCCAGAATCGCGCCTCGCGCGTTCTGGTCAGGAAGCATGGGCGAAGGACTCCGCGATTGACGACCCCCGCACGCCAGGGAGTGAAGAATGGGTAGCGCCGTCCGCAAGGCCGCCTGCGCGATCCTCGCTGGCGGCGCTTTTCTCGCCGCGGCGCTCCTGTTGGGTTTTGTCGGCTTCGCGCTGTCGCTGCCGCGAGAGGAGTTCTCCGTTCCGGTGCAAGCGGAAGGGGTGGTCGCGCTGACCGGCGGCTCGGATCGCGTGCTCGACGCGGCGACCCTTCTCGCCAGCGGCCAGGCGCGACGCATGCTGATCACCGGCGTCAATCCTTCTACCCGCAGCTCCTTGCTCGCGAAAATACTGCCCATGTCCCGCGAACTCTTCGATTGCTGCGTCGACCTCGGCTACCAGGCGCTCGACACCGCCGGCAACGCCAAAGAAACGCGCGATTGGGCGCGCGAGCACAATATCACCCGCACGCTCATCGTCGTCACGTCGAACTACCACATGCCGCGCGCGCTGGTCGAAATCTCAGCCGCCTTGCCGAAGGTCGAGCTCTATCCCTTTCCAGTTGTCAGCGAACATATCGACGTCGCCAACTGGATCAGCGATCTGCGCGTCGCCCGTTTTGTCGGAAAGGAATATATGAAATACATAGGATCGCTGCTGCGCACCAAGCTTTTCAAGGACTACGAGGAGTCGGAGCCTCCCCCGCAGCTTCGCCACAGCGTCGCATCTGATTGAAATCTTGTTTCAACGCCTCCCGGCGCCGTAAAAGCGCGCCACGTCCCTTCGCCCAGATCTCGCCCATGCTCATCCTGCGCTCCCTCATTTTCCAGGTCGTGTTCTTCCTGAACATGTTCACGCTCATGATCGTCTGGCTGCCGGGCCTGTTGATGCGGCGCCAGATCAACCAGGAGCTTGGACGCACCTGGGGGCGCACGACGCTCTGGCTGCTCGACAAAATCTGCGGCGCGAAGATCGACTGGCGAGGTCTCGAGAATATCCCGAAAGGCGCCGTGATCGTCGCCTGCAAACATCAGTCGATCTGGGAGACCTTCGTTCTGCCGATCAGGTTTCCCGACTTCAGCTATATTCTGAAGCACGAACTGATCTGGCTGCCTTTTTTCGGCTGGTACCTACTGGCGGCCGAGCAGATCGCCATCGATCGCGCCAAGGGCGGCAAGCTGCTGCCGCAGCTGATCGCCAAATCGAAGAAGATTTTCGCCCAGGGACGGCAGCTCTTCATTTTTCCCGAAGGCACGCGCCGCCCGGCCGGCGCCCCGCCGCAATATAAATTCGGCATCGCGCATCTTTACGCGGCGACCGAAACGCCGGTGCTTCCCGTCGCCGTGAATTCCGGGCTGTTTTGGCCGCGCCGCTCGTTCCTCGTCCGGCCGGGAACCGTCGTGATCGAGTTCCTGCCGCTGATCGCGCCGGGCATGGAGCCGCGCGCTTTTTTCGACAAGCTCTCGACGGAGATCGAGGCCGCGTCCGACCGATTGATCGCCGAAGCGCTGGCGAAAGACCCGTCCTTGGCGGAAATCGTCGAGAAGGGCCGTGCAGACGCCCAACATATGGTGCCGGCGCAAGAATGAAGTACGCCGCATCCTCCGGCCGAATCTAAAGAGCATCCTGTTCAAGGTTGAGATGCTGCTCGACCCGCCGAAGACGCGCTTCAAGTTCGCTGATAAGGACGCCGTGGCCGATCGCGGACGTATGATATTCGATCACCGCTCGGCGCAATCCGACGATCTGCTCGCTTAAATCCTTGCGTGTTGCATCGATTTTGGCGTCGAGCGACATCAGATCCGAGGCGACCTCGGCGCGCAAGGCGCGCGACTCAGCGACTATCTCCGCCAGGTCATTCTTGGTGGGCATTTCCGCGCGCATGTCGCGAAACAGCTGCAAGATCGGACTTTCGAACGCCTCGGCCAAAATATTTACCCGTTTCTGCGTGCGCCTAACCTCCCGCCGTGCCCGTCAGCGCCTGCGGCGCCACAAGCAGCGGATATTCCGCCTCGACGATGTAGGGGCCGCCCCCCACGGAATCGCGCGACGAATAGAGCACGAAGCGCTCCGCGGTGAAGCGCAGCGGCGGGAAATAGCCGCGCGCGCCGAGATAGGCGGCGACGGCGCCGGCGCTGGCGCCGCGCAGACGCGCGAGCGTCACATGCGGGATGAATTTGCGCGGCTCGGGCGGCGCGCCGAGCCGGCGCAACAGCCGCTCCTGCTCCGCCTGCATGTCCATGAGACTCGGCTCCGGCCGCGCGCGCGCCACGATGGCGCGGGGCTTGTCGCCGCCAAACGACGTCAGCTGGTCGAAGGTGACGGTGACTTCCGGACGGCGGATGAAGGAGAGCGCATTCGCCGCGTCGCGCGCGAAAGCGTCGTCGACGTCGCCGATGAAGCGCAAGGTGACATGATAATTCTCAACATCGATCCAGCGGCCGCCGGGGATTCCGCCGCGCAGGCGCGCGAGGCTTTCGGCGATTGAGCGGGGAATCTCCAGGGCCGTAAACAGTCTGGGCATGACATCCTCCCCAAGCGGGATGATCGCGCAGCCTCATTGCGCGCGCGAGGTCCTACGCGCCCCCATGGCAACGAGTGTTCTTTCAACAAAGGGCGCGATTTTTTTGACGATCTTCGCCACGCCGGCGGCGTTGGGATGAATGCCGTCCGAGATGAGGAGCGCGGGCGAGCCCCAGACGCCTTCCAAGATAAAGGGCACAAGCGGCGCCTCATGTTTGGCGGCAAGATCCGGATAAACCGAATCGAATTCCTTCTTGTAAGCTTGCCCGTGATTCGCGCTCGAGACCATCGCCGTCAGCACCGGGCGAACGCCTTTCTGCTTTAACGTCGCAAGAATCCGATCGAGATTGGCGCGCGTTATCTTCGGATCATGCCCGTTCAACATGTCATTCGCGCCGAGCTCGACGACGGCGATGTCGAACGGCCCGGCGCCAAGGGTATAGTCGAGACGCGCGAGCCCGGTCGTCGTCGTGTCGCCGGAAACGCCCCCTTGGACGACCTCGACATCATATCCGTCCTCGCTCAGGCGTCTCTTGAGCTGCGCCGGAAGCGAATCTCGGGCGTCGATGCCGGGCCCCGCCGTCAGGCTGTCGCCAAACGCTAGGATTCGCACAGATTCGGCATGCGCGGATGTCAGCGCGATGGTTAACAGGGCCAAGGACGCGAAAGTCGCGGCTTGGAGAGGACGGCGGAAAGCGCAATAAGGCGACTGGACTGTGGGCGTCGAATGCGGCGCATCTATCAAGGTTTTGCTCCGTGCGGCGACAAGTCATCGAAGTTGAAGGCGTTGATCTCACGCTCGGCGAAGGCGCCGCCCGCGTGCATGTGCTCAAGACTGTCAGCCTGAGCGTAGCGCGGGGCGAAACTGTCGCTCTTCTGGGACCCTCCGGCTCGGGCAAATCGACTTTGCTCATGACCCTCGCCGGATTGGAGCGACCGGACGCCGGAAGCGTCAGGATTGACGGGCGCGATCTTGACGCCCTTTCGGAAGACGCGCTCGCGCGTTTCCGCGGAGAAAACATAGGGATCGTCTTCCAGTCTTTCCAGCTGATCCCCACCATGACGGCGCTGGAGAATGTCGCCATTCCACTGGAACTCGCCGGGAAATCAGACGCTTTCGTACGCGCCGAGGCCGAGCTTGCGGCGGTCGGGCTCGCTGAACGCCTGGCCCACTACCCGGCTCAGCTTTCGGGAGGCGAGCAGCAGAGGGTGGCGCTCGCCCGGGCGCTCGCGCCCGACCCGCTGATTCTCGCGGCGGACGAGCCCACGGGCAATCTCGATTCGGAAACCGGAGCCGCGGTGATCGAACTTATTTTTGCGCAACAATGGCGCCGCGGGGCGACGCTTGTGCTCGTCACCCATGATCCCGTGCTCGCCGCACGCTGCAGCCGACGCGTTCTGCTGCGCTCGGGCCGCATCGAGGCGAGCGAGCGGGCGGCGTCATGAAGCCGATGCGCTTCGTCGCCCTGCCCTTCGCATTGCGCTTCGCCCTGCGCGACCTGCTCGGCGACCCGCGCGGCTTTGGCGTCTTCATCGCCTGCATCGTCATCGGCGTCGCCGCGATCTCCGGCGTATCCGGCCTGTCGCGCTCGCTGGCGCAGGGGCTCGCGCGGGAGGGCCGAACGATATTGGGCGGCGACGCCTCCTTCAGCCTCGTCTCGCGGGAGTTTTCGCCGGAGCAACGCGCCTTCGTCGAGGCGCGCGGCCGGCTTTCCGAAATTTCGCTGATGCGGGCGATGGCCCGGCGCGACGACGGAGAGGCCGCGCTGGTGGAGATCAAAGCCGTCGATCCGGCGACTTATCCAACTTTTGGCGCGGTCGCGCTCGATCCCGACATGCCCTTGGCCGAGGCGCTGGAGGAACGAAACGGGCTGCCGGGCGTCGCGGTCGATCCGATGCTGCTCGCGCGCCTCGACGCCAAGCTCGGCGACACCGCGATGATCGGCGTTTCGCGCTTCACGCTGCGCGCAATTCTGCGCAGCGAACCCGACAAGCTCGCGGGCGGAATTGGCTTCGGGCCACGCGTCATGATGACGCGCGCCGCGCTCTCAGGCGCGGAACTGGCGACGCCGGGCTCGATCGTCCGGCATGTCATCCGCGTCACGCTGCGCGGGGGCGCCGACGCCGACGTCAGGGCGTTCGCCGCCGACGCCGCGAACGCCTTTCCGCAAGCCGGATGGGAGTCGCGCACGCGGGACGCCGTCTCGCCGCAGTTCTCGCGCAATCTCGACCGGTTCGCCCAGCTGCTCACCCTCGTCGCGCTCACCGCCCTTGTCGCCGGCGGCGCCGGCGTCGCGAACGCCGTACAGGGCTTCGTCGAGCGCAAGCGCGCGCAATTCGCAATTCTCAAGGCGCTGGGCGCCGAGGGCTCTCGGGTCTTCAGGATCGCCCTTGCCCAGGTTCTGGCGGCGGCGTCTTTCGCCATCCTGCTGGGGCTCGTCGCCGGCGCGGCGATTCCCTGGGGCGCGGCGCAAGCGCTGCGCGATCTCGCCGATCTCCCCGTATCGGCGGCGCTCGACGCGCAAGGCGCGCTCTATGGGGCTCTATACGGGCTGCTCGTCGTCCTGATCTTTGCGCTCGTTCCTCTGGGCCGCGCGCATGAAGTTCCCGTCGCGGCGTTGCTGCGCGACGACCCGCGGGGCGCGAGTCTCGCACGCTACCGCGCCGGCGCAGGGGCCGCGGCGATTGCGCTCGCCGCGCTGGTCATGGCCACGTCTTTTGACGTGAAGCTCGGCGCGGCCTATGTCGCCGCCGCTGTCGCGGCCTTCGCCCTGCTGCGCGGCGCGGCATGGGTCGCCATGCGGCTGGCCCGCGGCCTTCCGCGTTCGCGTAACGCGCGGCTGCGGTTCGCGCTCGCCAATATCTGGCGGCCGAAAAGCCTGACGCCGGCGCTGATGATCTCCATAGGCCTGACGCAAACGCTGCTCATTTCGCTCGTGCTGGTTGAAGGCGCGATTCACAACGAGTTGGCGCGGGCCGACGCCGGCGAGATTCCCAACTTCTTCTTCATCGACGTGCCGAAGGCGCAAACTGAGGCTTTTGCTGATTTCCTCTCTGCCGAAGCGCCCGGCGCGCGCATCGAACACGTGCCGATGATGCGGGGGCGCATCGTCGCCGTGAAAGACGCGGCCATCGACAAGACCGCCGTCGCCGACGACGCCAAATGGGCGCTCGAGGGCGACCGCGGCGTGACATTTTCCCCCACAATTCCGACGAACTCAGCGCTCGCCGAAGGCGAATGGTGGCCGGCGAATTACGCGGGTCCGCCGCTCGTATCGCTGGAGCAGAAGGTCGCCGAAGGATTGGGCCTGACCATCGGCGATTCGATCCGAGTCAATGTGCTCGGCAGGGAGGTGACAGCGAAGGTCGCCAATCTGCGCAAGGTGGATTGGCGCAGTTACGCCATCAACTTCATCATGGTGTTTTCGCCGAATGTTTTTGCCGGGGCGCCCTACACCGAGCTCTTCACCGTGGCGTACGGCGCGCCCTCGGTCGCGGCGCGCGACGCCAAGGACGCGCGGCTCGCGCGCGAGGCGGCGAAACGCTTTCCCAGCATCGTTTCCGTGCGCGTCAAGGACGCGCTGGCGGCGATCGACAAGATCGCCGGACAGTTGGCGCTGGCCGCGCGCGCCGCGGCGGGTCTCGCCATTGTCACGGCGGTGCTGGCGCTTGCGAGCGCGCTTGCGAGCGGCCAGCGCGCAAGGCTGCACGATTCGGTGGTGTTGAAGACTCTCGGCGCGACCCGCCTCTGGCTGGCCACAGCCTATGCGCTGGAATTTGGGCTGGTCGGCCTCGCCGCCTCCCTGATCGCGGTCGGCGCCGGATCCGCCGCCGCCTACGCGATGACGACGATCCTCATGAAAATCGATTTCGCCTTCCTGCCCTGGACCACGGCGCTGATCTCGCTCGCCACGCTCGCCGTCACCATCGCCCTCGGCCTCGCCGGCGCCTGGCGGGCGCTCTCCAGACGTCCAGGACCGGAGTTGCGCCAGCCTTAGGCGGAGAGCGAAGGCTCGATGATGAAGGGAAACGCGCCCTCGACGATCGCGCCATCCGTCGCCAGCACACGGTAGTCGACCTCATAAAGTCCGGGCTGCAGAACCGGCGTGTCGAGGATCAACTCTTTGGAGGCTTGTTTCTGGGTCGCTTGGGCGATCACCAAGCCGTTTCTGCTCTTCAGCGTTATCGTCGAGATGACGGCGTCGGCCTTCCCCTCAAACACCAGCTTGATTTGACGCACAGGCTTGACGACCCGCTGTCTCGAGGCAGGGAACGACTCGACGAGGAACTGATGATGAGCCAGCGCTGCCGTCTCAGCGCCAAGGCCCAGCGCCGCAGCGAGCGCCGCCGCCCAAGCGTAACTAATGAGCTTCATTTGTCTTTCTCCTGGCCGGCGAACCGACGCCCGCCTAGATGTCTGGAGAAATAACTTTCCCTCGCGCGATTTGTTCGAGCGTGAGCACACGCAAAAGGCGCGGCGCGGCGATGAGAAATTTGCGCAAAATTCGCCAACCGCTGCGCCGCCTTGCCCTTTGGGCTGCGACCTCCTAAAACCCTTAAGCGTCGACGGTCCCGCCGGGCGGCGCCTTTTTGCGTTATGCGCCAAAATGCGCGACGCGCCGTCAGCGGAACCCAATCTTGTCCGACAAGAACGCCCTCTCCTGGCCGAATTTCGCCGTGTCGATTCTGGGCGGCGTCGCAGCGGCCGTGATCTTCGCCGTGGTCGCGCGCGGCGGTTTCGGCGGGCTCCTCTTGGCGCATCTTGCGCCCTTGCCGATCATGATCGTCGCTTTCTCCTTTGGCCTGATCCACGGCGCGACGTCGGCGATACTCGCATCGATCATCCTGTCCTTCTGGCCGCATCCGGTGATCGGCATGGGATATGCGCTGCTGGTCGCGGCGCCGGCCTGGTCCGCTGTCTATGCGGCGCTCGGCGCGCCCCGCGGCGGCCGGGAGAGGCTGACGCGCAATTTGCCGGGCTGGGCGACGCTTGCGCCTGCGACCTTTCTGGCGACGGCGATCATTCTCTGGCTGATCGTCTCCACCGTCGCGTTCGGATCGCTCGACGAAGCGTTGAATCCGATCCGGGCGCGCGCCTTCATCCTGCTCGACATTATGGTCAAGGAGCGCGACCTTGGCGATAAGATCGATCCGACGACGCTTTCCGGGTCCGTCGCGCGCGCCGTCCCCGCGTTTCTCGCCGCCTACGGCCTCCTGATCCACGTCGTCAATTTGTGGCTCGCCGCAAGAATTGCGCAAGCGTCCAAGCTGCTCGGCCGGCCTTGGCCGGACATCGCCAGCGAATTCCGTCTGCCAAAGCCTGTGGGCGGCCTGTTCCTGAGCGGAATCGCGCTGGCCTTCTTCCAAGGACTCGCCGGCGCGATCGGACTGGTGCTGGCGACGACCATGGGGCTGCTCCTTGCATTCCAAGGGCTCGCCGTCGCGCATATCTACCTGCGTGGTTCGCGCTCAAGCGCCCTGGTGCTGGCGATCATCTATTTCACGCTGGGATTCTTGGGGTGGCCCCTGCTGTTTTTCGCCGCACTCGGCGTCGCCGACCTGATCTTCAACTATCGCGTCCGAAAGACGGACGCCGGGCCCACCGCGATGCAAAAACCGGATTGACTTTCGCCCGGTTTTTCTCGACATAGCCCGCAATCTCGGAGAAGTAGCAAAGATGGACGTCATTCTGCTGGAACGCGTGGCCAAGCTCGGCCAGATGGGCGAGACCGTGCGCGTGCGCGACGGCTACGCCCGCAATTTCCTGCTGGCGCGCGGCAAGGCGTTGCGAGCGACGGAAAACAACAAGAAGCATTTCGAGACGCAGCGGGCGCAGATCGAGGCGCGCAATCTCGAGGCTAAGAAAGAAGCCGAAGCCGTCGCCGAAAAGCTCAACGGACAAAGCTTCAACATCATTCGCCAGGCGGGCGAGAGCGGCCAGCTCTATGGCTCGGTTTCGGCGCGAGATATCGCCGAGGCGGCGACCGCGGGCGGCTTCTCGGTCAATCGCGATCAGATCGTCCTGGTGCACCCCATCAAGACTCTCGGCCTTCATCAGACGCCTGTGCATCTGCATCCGGAAGTCGATGTGAAGATCACGATCAACGTGGCCCGTTCGGAAGAAGAGGCCGAGCGGCAGGCGCGCGGCGAAAGCGCAACGATCAGGGAAGAGACGTCGATGGACGATCTCGGCCTCGAGGTCGGCGCGGCTCTGGCGGAAGCCGGCGACGTCGAGATGTAAGCTCCCGTAAGCGCGCACGCATCCATCGCCGGCGGCCCTTCGGCCGCCGGTTTCGTTTTCCCGGGCCTATCTCTGATTCTCTTTTAAATGCAAGAAGAGTCGGACACGCGCCGAACGAATCTTTTTCACCGTGTGAATAAGGCTCGCTTCTCGCTGCGGCGGACAAAAGGCTCTGGCGGCGCCGACGCGTTAATGTATTGTTAACGGCGTCTCAGGCTCGCGCGTCGCGTTTGCAGCCCGGAACAGTCTCAAACAAGTCCGATCATCGATGCCACCAATCGAACAATTGGCGGGCCGGCGCGCGTTTCAGGTCGCGCAGCCGGACGCGCCTGCCTATCGCGCGCCGCCGCACAATATCGAGGCCGAGCAAGCGCTGCTCGGCGCGATTCTCGTTAACAATGACGCGTTCGACAGAGTCTCGGACTTCCTGAAGCCCGAGCATTTTTCCGAGGATTTGCACCGGCGCATCTATGAGATTGCGGCGCAGCTCATTCGCGCCGGCAAGCTCGCGACCGTCGTGACGCTGAAGACGTTCCTTGCCGACATCGAGCTTCCGGCGGGCGTGACGATCCAGGCTTATCTGGCCCGACTCGCCGCCGAGGCGACGACGATCATCAACGCCGAAGACTATGGCCGCACCGTTCATGATCTCGCGGTTCGCCGGGATCTCATCGTCATCGGGCAGGATATCGTCAACACGGCCTATGATTCGCCGATCGATTCGCCGCCGCGCGCGCAGATCGAAGAAGCCGAACGGCAGCTCTATTCGATCGCCGAGACGGGACGCTACGACGGCGGCTTTCAGCGATTCGCCGAAGCTCTCACCACTGCGCTCGACATGGCGAGCAGCGCCTATATGCGCGACGGGCATCTTTCCGGCGTCGCCACGGGCCTCCTCGACCTCGACGAAAAGATGGGCGGTCTGCAAAAATCCGATCTCATCATCGTCGCCGGGCGACCGGGCATGGGCAAGACCGCTCTCGCCACGAACATCGCCTTCAATGTCGCGCGCGCCTATCAATTCGAAGCCGAGCCCGACGGAACGCATAAGACGATCAACGGCGGCATCGTCGGCTTCTTCTCTTTGGAAATGTCGGCCGAACAATTGGCGACGCGCGTCATCGCCGAGCAGTCCGGCGTGCCGAGCTATAAGATCCGCCGCGGCGACATCAATGAGGACGATTTTCGCCGCATCGCCGACGCCGCACGGGAGATGCAGAGCATTCCCTTCTACATCGATCAGAGCGGCGGCATCTCGATCGCGCAGCTCACCGCGCGGGCGCGGCGCCTCAAACGGCAGAGAGGCCTGGACCTGCTCGTCGTGGACTATCTGCAATTGCTCGCCGGATCGCGTTCTCGCAATGACAATCGCGTGCAGGAGCTCACCGAGATTACGACCGGCCTCAAGGCTCTCTCCAAAGAGCTCAATGTGCCGATCATCGCGCTGTCGCAGCTCTCCCGCCAAGTGGAGAACCGCGACGACAAGCGGCCACAGCTTTCCGATCTGCGCGAGTCAGGCTCGATCGAGCAGGACGCCGACGTCGTCATCTTCGTGTTTCGCGAAGAATATTATCTGCGCAATCGCGAGCCGCGCGAAGGCACCGAAGAACACATCCAATGGATGGCCGAGATGGAGCGCGCACATGGTCGCGCCGAAGCGATCATCGGCAAGCAGCGTCACGGACCGACGGGAACGGTGCAGCTCGCCTTCGAGGCCGAGGTCACCCGCTTCTCCAATCTTGCCGACGAGGACAAGCTGCCGGCGCGTATGTAAGGCCCCGCCGCCATGCGGCGAGGCCTAGATCACGTTATCTGCATTTGGGCGGAATCGCCCAAATGCAGATAACGTGATCGATTCCCAAAGTTTAGAGCGCGCTCTACGCGAAAAACCGGTTCCCACTTTTTCGCAGCGCGCTCTACCGCGCAGCAGGCTCTCATCGAAAAAGTCTGCCAACTTTTTCGGAACCTGCTTTAGCGTCGAAACAGATCGACGGCGTTTACTTGCTGCCGAGGGTCCAAAGCCCCTTGTTCTTATCGAAGCGGAAGCCCGTCGCGTTCTTCAGCTCGTCCTTGGTGGCGTTTATGGTCAGCCACCATTTGTTGTTGCGCTCAGCGGCCTTGATGTCGCTGAAGGCGACCGCAACGTCCTTTTTGCCGATGCCAAGGAAACCACCCACCGAAATGATGGCGGCGCTGATCTTACCGCTGCGGTCCACCACCAGATCCTTGACTTCGCCGATCTTGTTCTCCTGCGGATCGTAAATGTTCTGCTCGTGGATGTTCGAGACGAGCAGCGCGTTCTGCGGAAGCGTCGTCAGAAATTGCGGCGCGCCAGTCGTTTCCGTGGTCGAGCGGTCCATGGCGCCGGACGGGCGGTCCGTCGTGCGATTCATCATCTTTTCGGCCAAAGCCGCGCCTGACAGCGTCGCGATAAGCGCGCCGGTGAGGACGTAGGATTTGAGCATGGCTGTCTCCATACATGTTGTTAGCGCCACAACGAACGACCGTTCGTGTGCGCCTAGAACAAGCATCGGAGATCGATGTTCCAAGCTTCGCGGCAGATATCCAACGGACGACCGGCCGCCGCGCGACTCTGGAACAATTCAGCCGATCAAATCGGGTCCCACAGACCGGTGGCCTTGTCGAACTTATACGCGAGGGCCTTCTTCAGCAGCTCCTTCGTCGTATTGAGCGTGAGCCAGGTCTTGTTGTTCTTCTGAGTAATGGTGATCGCGGATACGGGAATCGCAATATGCTTGACGCCGATGCCGAGAAAGCCGCCGACGTTCAGCATCACGGCGTTTATGGAGCCGTCGGCGGAAAACAACATGTCCGCAATCGAGCCGAGCTTCTTTTCATTGGGATCATAGACCGGCTGCTTGTACCAGGCGGACACCACCGAACCATAGACCGGCAGCCTTTCGAGCGGCACGACCGCATCGGTTTCGGTTTGAGCCCCCTGCGCGCCAGCCGGCAGCGGCGCGAAAGCGGCAAGAGCGAGCGAGGCTGCGACGATGACGCGTTTCAGCATGAGAAAAATCCCTTTTTGGAAAGAGCGGCAGCCGGAATGTGCGCCGCGGCGAGAAACTCTCACGGCGCGGCGCCCTTGCTACATCGCCTTCCAGGCGTGTTCGGCCGCATCATATTTGTAGCCGGTCGCCTTCTTCACGATGTCCTTCGTCGTATTGATGGTCAGCCAAGTCTTGTTGTTCTTTTCCGTGACCGAGATGTCGTTGGCCGGAATGGCGACGTGCTTCGCGCCGATGCCGAGAAAGCCGCCGACGTCGAGCATGACGGCGTTGATCTCGCCGCCTGAAAACAACATGTCGGTGATTACGCCGACCTTCTTATCGTTCAAGTCGTAGACCGGCTTTTTGTACCAAGCGGAAACCAGCGAGCCATAACGCGGCAACGCTTCCATAGGCACGACGACCTTGCTGTCCGGCGCGGCGGTTTCCGCGCGGACGGGATGGGCGACCGCGATGGCCATGCAGAATGAGAGCGCAACAAGCAAAGTTCTGTTCATTCGACCAATCTCCCCAACATCCCTGATACGACCGCGATCATAGCTGATTCATCGCGGCAGCACGCCCCAATAATCAAGATCAAGCAGCACCGCCGGATCCGGCTTGCCGTCAGCGCCGTGGAGCGGAAAATCGGCGCAGGGCTTATCCTTGGTCGCGACGAGCCGCAGGCGCAAAGCGCCGATATCCTGGCGCCCGGGAATCTCCGCCTTCTCCAGAACTTCCGACCAGGCGAAGACCGTGCCCCCGGCGAACAGCGGGTTGACGTGGCGTCCGCCGTTCACGGCCGAGATATGGAAGACGTTCTCCAGGCCATTGAAGGACAGCGCCCGGGCGAGGGAAATCACGTGGCCGCCGTATATGATGCGCTTGCCGAACCGGCCCTGCGCCTCATAGTATTGATTGAAATGAACTTTCGAGTTGTTCTGGTAGAGCCGGGTCGCGAGCTGATGCTCCGCCTCCTCGACCGTCATGCCGTCGATATGGTCGATTTTCTCGCCTTGTTCGTAATCCCCCCAAATATAGCGGGAGCCGGCGAGCGCCTTGTCATAGGAGCCGACATTGATCGGCGGCGCGGCCTTGCCAAGTTCGGAAGGGGCGACGGACTTCGGCAGATCGGGCACGATCTCCGGTCCCACCGGGGCGTCCCTGTCGCGCTTTTTCACCATCACCCAGCGCGCATAGCTCAGCACGGTCTCGCCGCGTTGATTGGCGCCTGTCGTGCGCACATAGACGACGCCGGTTTCCTTGTTGGAATTCTCCTTAAGGCCGATGACCTCTGAGGTCGCCGACAGCGTGTCGCCCGGATAGACGGGGATCAGAAATTTGAAATCGGCGTAGCCGAGATTGGCGATGGCGTTGAGCGAGACGTCGGGCACGGTCTTGCCGAGCACGAGATGAAAGACGAGCAGATCGTCGATCGGCGCGCGCTCATAGCCGATCGCCTGCGCGAAGGCTGTGGACGACTGCACGGCGAAGCGCGGCAAATACAGCGCTGTATATAGAGCGACTTCGCCGACCGTGACCGTACGCGGCGCCGCGTGGCGAATGACCTGGCCGATTTTGAAGTCCTCGAAGAAATTGCCGACGTTGATCTTCGACTTGCTCATGTCCTAACCGTTTGTTGGCGCCAGCTTCGCCAGCGCGTCGAGAAAAAGCGCGGGCGCGCCCGCAACGAAAACTGTTTTGACGCGGCCGGTCGCGCCGGCGCGGATCGAAACCGCGCTTTTAGGGGTTCTTAGCGTCGCGGCGATCAGCGCGATCAGCGCCGCATTCGCCCGGCCGTCCTCCGGCGCGGCGCGCACCCGCGCCTTCAGGACGCAGCGGCCGTTGGCGAGAGTCTCCACGCCTTCGACGGCGTCGCGTCCGCCCTTTGGCGTCAGGCGCACGTAAAGCGCGACGCCTCCCGATTCGATCGCCCAAGCGGAGGACGCCTTCTCAGCGCCTCCTTCACCCAAACGCGTAGGCGCCGGCGCTGTTGGCGATGAGATCGCGCAGGAACTGCATGAGCAGCAGCAGAATGAGCGGAGAGAGGTCTAATCCGCCGACGCTGGGCAGCACCGAGCGGATCGGACCGAGCAGCGGCTCGGTGACCGCGTTCAGCCATTTCCAGATCGAATAGGCGACGTTCGAGCGCATATTGATGACGTCGAAGGCGGTGAGCCAGGACACGACCACCGTGGCGAGCAGAATCCACCAGTAAATATCGATGATCGTGAGAAGAAGTTTGACCATTGCGTAGGACATGACCGGCTTCCAGCGGATGAGGTTCCGCCCTGTCTAGCCTCCCTGCCGCGCCGCGGCAATCCTTGGCCGGTCCCCTCCTCCGAAGCCGGCCCCGCTACAGGCCCGGCAGGAGCCGGTAGTCGAGCAGCGCCGTCCAGCCGAGGCCGCCGATTGGCAGAAGCAGCGCGCGAATGGGCGGCGGCTGCGAAAGCGGCGCGAATGAGCCTTGGCGCAGTCCGTGGACGAGCTTGAGATTCGTCTCGAGTTGAGAAACTTTTCGGAACCGTCAGACGCCTTAACGGCGACGCGCCTTTTTGTCAGACGCGCCTTAACGGTTGATGAGGGTGAGGAAGGCGCGCCAACCCAATTGACAGGATATCGCCCCCCGTGTACCCCACGCGCCGGAGCGGGGCTGTAGCTCAGATGGGAGAGCGCTGCAATCGCACTGCAGAGGTCCGGGGTTCGATTCCCCGCAGCTCCACCAGCCGCTCAAAGCCATGCGAAGGGCGCACTCTTGCCGCGCAAGGCCGTCGTAATCCGCGAGACGCACGGTGCTCGGCCGCCTCATTGTTTCGAGCGGGTCCCGCGCCATATCCGGTGAGAGAATCTCCCGGAGCGCGCCGATGTATCGCAAAATTCTCCTGCCGATCGATATCACCGAGCCTGAAATGACCGACCGGGCGATCTCCGTCGCACAGGAATTGGCGAAGGCCTTCGACAGCGATATGCGCGTCGTCAACGTGCAATCGCTCCTGCCCATAGCTTTTCTCGACTACGTGCCTGAAAATTTCACCGTTCAGGTTCGTTGCGGCTTGGAGAAGGAAATAGCGGCGGTCGCCGCCAAGATCGACCGCGCGCCGGAACGCGTGTCCACGACGCTGCTGTTTGGTCCGGTCTATCAGAAAGTCTTGGCCGAGGCCGAGGAATGGGGCGCCGATCTCATCGTGCTGTGCTCGCATCGGCCAGGCATGGACCGTTTTCTCATCGGCTCCAACGCAACGACCATCGTCAATCACGCGCAATGCTCGGTGCTGGTGGTGCGCGGCAAGGCGTCGTAAGTCCTCTATAGCTTCCGCAGCACTGGTTCGGATTCGCCATTCACGACCGCGGCGACGCCTCGCGCGCGATGTGAACCTAAAATGGCGCCTCGGTGACGCGGCTTTCACGAAACTCTCATCACGCTCTCACATGATTTTGCTACCGACGCGTCGATGCGGCGATCAGTAATGTCTCGCGAGGATGCCATGTCGAAAGAGGCGATGCAGAACGCCGGCGGTTCGGCGACGGAAAAACCTGAGAGCTACACCGGCAAGATCGTCGGCGGCGCAATCGCCGCGGCAATCGGCGGCACGATCGGCGCGCTGCTGATGGGCGGCTACGCCATCCTGCCGGCGGCGGTCGTCATCGGCCTGCTTGGCGTCGCGCTGGGCGCGGTGTTCGACTGAACAGAATTTCGCGCCGGGCGTTGCGCACACGCGCGTCCGGCACGGGAGCGTGCATTTCGAGTTCGCGCGTGAAAAACTTGGCGGCTGAGTCTCCCTTAACCGGCAGGCGAAGCCGCTTCTTTTTCGCCCGCCGGCTTTTGCCCCTGCGCCGAACGTTCTTGATAACTCTAATGGAATTTGATCGGCGGCCGGCTCGGCCTTTCGCTTTGCTAAAGCCAAGCGTAAGAATATGAGTGATTTCGAGGACTGCGGCATGGGCGGAACCGTTTCGCTCCGATTTCGTTAGTCCTCGGAACCGGGCCTTGCTGTCGGCCCAGTTTTTATCTGGGGAGGATAGAGATGAAGAAAATTATCGGATTCGCTACAGCGGCCGCCATCCTGTTCGGCGCTTCCGCTTTCGCCAGCCCGCTGACCAGCGCCGCGAACGTCCGGTCCGGCCCCAGCCCGAAGTGGCCCGTCATCGGCCAGTTGCCCGCTGGCGTCGACGTGACGGTGCTCGATTGTGGCGGTGGCTGGAAACGCGACTGGTGCCAGATTCAGGCGGGGAACGTGAAAGGCTTCGTGGCCGCGGGCGTGCTCGGCACGCAAGGCAGCAATGTCGTCGTCGCGCCGGTGACCACCAACAACGACGTCGCCATCTACAAAGGCCCGGGGGTCAACTACAAGATCATCGGCAGCATCCCCGAGAACACCACGGTCAACATCGGCTCCTGCGTTTATGGCTGGGGCGAGACGACGTGGTGCAAGGTCAATTTCGGCGGGAAAAAGGGCTACGCTCTGCAATCCGAACTGCAGCGTCAGAACTCTCTTTTCCCGATGTAATCCGCGCGGCGCGGCGCGGGAGCGTCCCACCGCCGCGCCGCTCTTTCGAGCGCGCCTCCGACGCCCTATGATGACGCGCGGCCCCCTCGGTCGCGATGAGGGCGCCGTCATTCAAGCCGAAGCACACAAAGCCGTTTCGGCGCGCGTCTCGCCGCTGACGCGACGCGCGGTCGCGCCAAATCCCGGCCCGTTCACCTACACGGGAACATGCAGCTATATCGTCGGAAATGGCGATGTGGCGATCATCGATCCAGGGCCTGACGACCCGCGTCATGTCGAGGCGCTGCTTGCAAGCATCGGCGGCGAAAGACTGCGTTACGTGCTGGTGACCCACACGCATCGCGATCACTCGCCGGCGGCGCGCGCCTTGAAGGAGTTGACCGGCGCAATCATCGCCGGCTGCGCTCCCTACATGCCCAGCGAGTCGCGACGTCTCGACGCCCCCAACTTCGACGCAGCCCACGATCCGATCTACGCGCCGGATATTGTGCTGAGGCATGGCGACACGCTCGAAATCGGCGACGCTTCGCTTGTGGCCCTGGCGACGCCGGGTCATACGACGAACCATCTTTGCTTCGCGCTCGCGAAGGAGCAGGCGCTCTTCACCGGCGACCATGTGATGGCCTGGGCGACCACCGTGATCGCGCCGCCGGACGGCTCCATGGGCGCCTATATGGCGTCGGTCGAACAGCTGCGCGGGCGCGGTGACCGGATCTACTGGCCGGGGCACGGCGAACCGGTACATGATCCCCAGCGATTTCTGCGCGCCTTGCTTCATCACCGGCGCGCGCGCGAGGCCGCCATTCTTCAGCGTCTCGAATTGGGGGACGAAACGATCGCCGAGATCGTCGCGCATATTTACGAGGGCGTCGACAAACGTCTCCACCTCGCGGCGGCGATGACCGCCCTCGCCCATCTCGAAGATCTGATCTCGCGTGGCCTTGTCGACTGCGGGGGACAGCCGGTCTTGCAGGCGCGTTTCTCGCCGCGCCGAGGTTAGGGCGCGCCCGGCGCCGGCAAAAAGATCACGACGTCGTTCTTATGCGCCCGCCCCAGTCGCTTGCGCGCCTCCTCCTCGAGGATGTCGGCGTCCACGGTTTCACCCTTGATGAGCGCCAGGCGGCTTTCCCAGTGCATGCGTTGTAGCTTGAGCAGGTTGCGCTCCAGACGCAACTGCTCGAGCTTCTGCTCGTATTCTTCACCGATCTTCAGCCCGCGCTGGCCGTTAACGCCGTGCCAGATGAAATAGGCGGCCATGACGCCAGCCACTGTGTAGAGGCTGAGCGGGAACACGAGCGTATGAATCAGGACTCGGATCCGATGCATGACCGCGAGGATAGCTTCGACCCGTTTAAAGCGTCGTTAAGGCTGACTCGATTTGCGCGCCGAGGCCGCCAGGCGGTTTGCAGGCTGCGCCAGCCGCGCGATTTCGGCGCGCACCAGCTGCTCGACGAGCGCAGGCAGATTCGCCTCAAGCCATTGCTGCAGTATCGGCTGCAGCATCTCTCTTGCACATCGGTCGAGAATGTCGCTCTCGCTGAACGCTACGCCAGCGGCGAGCGCTTGGAATTTCGACGCGACCGTCGCAGCGGACTCGTCCGAAAGCAACGCCCTATCCCTGACCTCTATGCCCGGCTCCTGGCGCTCAACCACGCATTCAATCTCCGATGATTCTTCGGCTTCCGTCAGTTCGGGTCCCGTCTCGTGAGGGGCGTCGCCGGCGACATACAGCAGCCGAACGTCCCTTGCTTCCTCGATCCCGTCGAGGTCGTCGTCAACGAGCGACAACGGCGGTTCGTCCTCGCGTCGCTCGAGCACCGGCGCCGGATAGGCGCTGCGCGCCGCGTCGACATCGCCGCGCGCGCGGCGGCGATCATCGCGACGCGCGCCCGGCAGGCTGTCGTCATCGGCGATGATACGACGGATGGAAGCGAGAATTTCCTCCATAGACGGCTCGTTCGCGCGCGCTTCGTCCTGCAACGAGTGCGACGGGGCGGATGCGTTCGCTGCGCTCATGGAGTTCTGCCGCTTTGCGCGGAAAGGCCGCGCATGAGGGTGGACCGGATCTCTGACCGCGCTACCGCCGCGAATCAACTCGGTCCGAATGAATTCCACACTTTTCGCGCTATGATGTCACCCGCATTCGCGAAATTCTTATCGGCCGTCGGGCGTGTCGAGACCGAACCAAAGGTCATGCACCTGATTGAGATGAACGCTCGGATCATAGAGGGCGACCGCGAGGTTGAGTTCTTGAGCCGACAAGCGTCCGATCGACCCCAGCGCGGCATAAGAGGCCACGACGCGATCGCGCTGCGACGTCACGAGGTTGACCCGGGCGTTGAGCAGAGACTGCTGCGCGTTCAGCACATCAAGAGTCGTGCGTTGCCCGACCTTGGCTTCTTCGCGCACCCCGGCGAGCGCGGTCTCCGCCGCTTTCACCGCCGCCTGTCCCGAGATGATTGACGCCTTCGCGGTGTCGAGGAGTCCATAGCTCGAAACGACGCTTGCGCGGACGCTCTCGCGCTGAACATCGGCATTCAGCCGCGCCTGGCCGAGTTGCTCCTTGGCTTGACGAATTGAGGCATATTCGGAGCCGCCCTGATAGAGCGGGACATTCAACTGCGCGATCGCCGATGCAGTGAACTGCCTCGATCCCGGCAATCCGAGAAAAGAGTCATATTGATTTGACACCTGGCCGTTGACGGAGAGATTCGGCGCCAGCGCGCTCTCCGCGACCTTGACCGCGAGCGCCGCCGCGTCCACCTGGTGAAAGGCCGCGGTCACGCCGGGATGCTCCACCAAGGCGATCGCGATCGCCTGTTCCAGCGACTTGGGCAATAACGGCTCAAGGCTGCGCCCCGGCTCAAGGCGTTTTGGCTCAGCGCCGATGATCTGGCGGTAGTTCGCCATGCTGTTCTTGAGCTGCGCCTGCGCGGCATAGAATTCCGAACGCGCCAGCGCGACCGAGGCTTCCGCCTGGGCGACGTCGGTTCGAGTCACTTCGCCGACCTGGAAACGATCGCGGCTCTGCTTGAGCTGTTCCTCAAGCACCGAAATATTGTTTTTGCGCAGCGACACCACCGCCGTATCGCGCAGCACGTTCATGTAGGCGGTCGCGCCGTTTTGAAGGGTCGCCTGCTCGGTCAGACGCATCGTCGAGCGCGCCGCGAAGACGCCCGATTCCGCCTGGCGCACGGAATTTTCCGTGCGGAAGCCGTCGAACAGCGTCTGCGACATGTTCAGAGTCGCGCCGCGCGGATAACCGACGTAGGTGTCTTGAAAATCGCCGCTGGAGCCCGAAGCGGCTCCGCTCTGTTGGCTGCTGCTGCCGCCGAAGGGAATCTTGATCGCGGCGTATTGCGTGCCGTACTGAGCCGTGATGCTGGCTTTCGGTCGAAGCCCCGCCTTTGCTTTCGGCGCCTCCTCGTCGCGCACCCGCACATTGGCGCGGCTCTGGTTGAGATCCGGATTGCCGTAATAGGCCCGCGCCAGAGCCGACAGAAGGCTCTCAGCAGAGGCCCGGCCCGGCGAAAGAGCGACCGCTGCAAGCGTCAGTGCGGCGGAAGCGCAGGACAGGACGTTGGCCGACCGCCGCCACCCGAGGCCAAACCCGTCACTTCTCATTGTCCTCAACCTATCCTCGCGTGTCGACTTGCGCGCCACTCTACGGTAGCGAGCAGTCTCAACGATGACACCCGAACGCAACGCTAGGAACGCGATTGAGGCGAAATGGCGGCGCTAGAGGTTGAAGGCGGGCGCCTGTTCGAAACCATCGAGCACCGGCGCCGTCGCCGAGAACAACGGTAGTTCACCCGCCGCGCGGCCGTCCTGGCGCTCGAAGCGCACGACTTGCTGACCGGCGCGCGGCTCCGGCGTGACGATCGCCAGCAGCCGACCGTCGGGCGTCAGCTGTTCGAACAACGCCTCGAGTCCTGCCTGAACGCGGCCTTGAACGATGATGACATCGTAAGGGGCGCCGCCTGCAAAGCCCTTTTCCAAAGGCCCCAGCTCGAATTGCACGTTTTCGCAACCCAATGCTGCGAGGCCAGCCTTGGCGCAGGCGGCAAGGCCAGAATCGCATTCCAGCGCGACAACCTCCTCGGCGAGGCCAGAGAGCAGTGCGGACGAATACCCCACGCCGCCAATATCGAGCACTCTATCCTTCGCTCTGACGTCGGCGCTTTGAAGCATCCGCGCCAGCACGAGCGGCGGCAGCAGGGTGCGTTTGCGTCCGCTGGCGCCCTTCACGGAGATCGCCAGATCCGAATAGGCGAGCGAGGCGAGGGAGTCCGGCAGGAAAATCTCGCGCGGCGTCTCGAGGAAGCGCTCAAGCAACGGCACATCGGTCACATCGAACGGACGAAGCTGGCGCTCGACCATGGTGTGGCGCAAAGTCGCTGTCGCCTCGCCCGTCTTCGTCACTTGCGCCACCCTGTCCAACATTCGCTTTCCGGCCTTAGCCGGCCCCTTGGAGGAGATGCTGCGGCGCGGAACCGCGCCGGCGTTTTATAGGCGCCGGCTCACGCCATGTCCATGGCTTGGCGCGCAGCTTCCCCACCGATAAGCAGACGGACGCCGTCGCCGCTCTCGCCCAATTCGCGCATCTGCTCAAGCGACGTCTTGTCGAGCACTTCGGCGATCGCCTCTCGCGCCCGTAGCATGACCAGGCGAACCGCGCATCGCGTCTCGTCCGTGCAGTCGTCGCAACGACGGTAGACCGTTTTGCTTGCGCATTGGATAGGCGCCAGCGGTCCGTCGAGCGCGCGCACAATATTGCCGACGCCTATGTCTGAAGGCGGCCGCGCCAACATATAGCCGCCGCCCTTGCCTTTTTTCGAATGGACGAAGCCAGCGTTGCGCAGCTCGCCCAAAATCGCGTCGAGAAACTTCTTTGGAATCTGATTCGAGGCGGCGATATCCGCGACCAATGCGGTTTCTCCGGGCCGCACCCCCGCCAGATGAACCATGGCCTTGAGGCCATACTTAGCTTTTTTTGTCAGCATTCCCTTGATGACCTTTAAGGCCTAGGTCCGAACCGGACGCCCTTTTGCGCCAGCATACTACTGCAGTCGACCGGCATGTTCATCTTTTCCCAAAATCTGGCGCGCGGCAGAATTGACAAAGTTGACAAGATTTATAGAGTAAAATTAGCACTGCCGACGAAAGAAAGAAATGCCCGCCTTGTTGGACGCGCTCAGCGCGATCAATCTCCTCTACTCCGCTTCTGGCTTCTTCGTAGGCGCGCTTGTCGGATTCACGGGCGTCGGCGGCGGCTCGCTGATGACGCCGATCCTGATGCTGGTTTTCGGCGTGCCCCCGACGACCGCCGTTGGCACCGACCTGCTTTACGCCGCCATAACCAAGACGAATGGCACGCTCGTTCACGCCCTGCACGGCGCCGTCGACTGGCGCATCACCCGCCGGCTGGCCTATGGCAGCGTGCCTGCGAGCGTCGCGAGTCTTCTCGTCCTCTCTTGGCTCGGCAAGACCGGCGGCCATGCGGCCAATGGGCTCATCACCTCGGCGCTTGGAGTCGCGCTGCTGCTGACCGCCTTCTCGATTCTTTTCCGGCGGTGGATCCTCGATCACATCGCGGCACACACGAACGACATGAGCGATCGGCGCTTGCTGTGGCTGACGGCCATTCTCGGCGTTCTTCTCGGCGTGCTGGTCTCGATCTCTTCGGTCGGCGCCGGCGCGATCGGCATGACCGTGCTGCTGGCGTTGTATTCGCACACGCCGACGGCGCGTCTTGTCGGCTCCGATATCGCCCACGCCGTGCCGCTGACGCTGATCGCCGGCTTCGGGCACTGGCTGATGGGCGGCGTCGACTGGTTGCTGCTTCTTTCGCTCCTCATCGGGTCTCTTCCAGGCATCGCCATTGGCGCCCATTTCGCTTCTCGGGTTCCCGACCGCTACCTGCGGCCGGCTCTTGCGAGCGTCATGGCTCTGGTCGGAATCAAACTCTCAATCTAGACCTCATTCTTTCTTTATTCCTGGGGGCGAAACATGTCGCAGGCAGCACCGAGTTTCACGCCGCCGGCCAAACCTGGCCGAGGCCGAATCTATGATTCCATTACACAGACCATCGGCGATACGCCGCTCGTCCGGCTCGATCGGTTTGCGCGGGAGCGCGGCGTAAAGGCGAATCTCCTCGCCAAGCTCGAATTCTTCAACCCGATCGCGAGCGTCAAGGATCGTATCGGCGTCAGCATGATCGAATCGCTCGAAAAGAGCGGCAGGATCACGCCGGGCAAATCGCTGCTCATCGAACCCACGTCCGGAAACACGGGCATCGCTCTCGCCTTCGTCGCCGCCGCACGCGGCTATCGACTTATTCTCGTCATGCCGGAATCGATGTCGATCGAGCGGCGCAAGATGCTGGCCCTGCTCGGCGCCGAGCTGGTGCTCACCCCGGCCTCGCAGGGCATGAAGGGCGCGCTCGCCAAGGCCACGGAACTTGCCGCCGAGAATCCCGGCGCCGTCATTCCCCAGCAGTTCGAGAATCCCGCCAACCCCGAGATTCACCGCGCAACGACGGCCGAGGAAATCTGGAACGACACGAACGGCGAGGTCGACTATTTCGTCTCGGGCGTCGGCACGGGCGGCACGATCACGGGCGTCGGCCAGGCGCTGAAGGCGCGCCGGCCCGGCTTGCGCGTCGTGGCCGTGGAGCCTGAAGATTCGGCCGTGCTTTCGGGACGACCGCCCGGTCCGCACAAGATTCAGGGCATCGGCGCGGGCTTCGTGCCGCCCATTCTCGATCGCAGCGTCATCGACGAGATCATCACCATCGGCAATCAGACGGCGTTTGAGACGGCGCGGTTGCTCGCTCGGATAGAGGGGATTCCGGTGGGCATCTCTTCGGGCGCCGCCGTCGCCGCCGCGCTGGAGATCGCGAGCCGCCCGGAAGCCGAGGGCAAGAATATCGTCCTGATCATCCCGTCCTTCGCCGAACGCTATCTTTCCACGGCGCTGTTCGAAGGGCTGTGACGGAAACGCGCCGAAAATCGGCGCGCGTTCCTCAAGCCTGGAGCGTTTCCCGATCACATGGAATCATGTGATCGATAAGGAATCGCTCAAAATCAAAATGGTGGAGCAGGTTCTCATCGAAAAAGTCTGCAACTTTTTCGGAACCTGCTCTAAGGCGATCAGCTGCGCTTGCGCTTTTGCGGCTGCTTGGCCGCCGGGTTCGCCGCCTGCGGCTGCTGAGCCGCCTGACGCGGCGTCGCCTGCGCGATCTTGCGGCGATGCACCGCCGCGCGCGCATAAGCGCCTGCGACATAGCCGACGGCGACAATGACGATATAGACGATCACCAGGAAACCGCCGCGCTGATTGGCGGACGCCGCCCGTTCGAGAAGGGCGATGACTTCGGTCTGGTCAATAAATTTGTCGGCGATGATGCCACAAATAATGCCGACGATTGGCACGAGCCAGGACGGCAGCCGGAAATACCCAAGCGCTGCGGCGAGAAGAAACGCCACGAGGCCGAAGACGTGTAAAAACTCGATCAAGATTGACTGCATGATGAGCCCAACAAAGCGGATGAGCTTGATCATTTCTACTCCCCTACGATCATTGATTTTGGAGAAGCTTACACATTTGGCAGGTGCTGCGCGAGCGCTTCGAGCACCGCCATGCGCACCGCAACGCCCATCTCGACCTGTTCGCGAATAAGCGAGCGCGCGCTGTCGGCGACGGCGGTGTCGATTTCTACGCCGCGATTCATCGGGCCGGGATGCATGACCAGCGCGTCGGGCGCCGCGTAGGCGAGCTTCTCTTCATCCAGCCCGAAGAAGTGAAAATATTCGCGGGCGCTCGGCGTCAGCGCGCCGGCCATGCGCTCGCGCTGAAGGCGCAGCATCATGACGATGTCGGCGTCCTCAAGGCCGCGCCTCATGTCGTGAAACACCTCGACGCCCAGCCGCGAAAGACTGTCCGGAGCAAGCGTCGAAGGCCCGACGACGCGCACCCGGGCGCCAAGCGCGCCAAGCAGCAGGATGTTTGAGCGCGCGACGCGCGAATGAAGAATGTCGCCGCAAATCGCGATCGTCAGCCCCTCGATGCGGCCCTTGTTCCGCCTGATCGTCAGCGCGTCGAGCAGCGCCTGAGTCGGATGTTCATGCGCGCCGTCGCCGGCGTTGACGACGGAACAGTCGACCTTGCGCGCCAGAAGATGCGCCGCGCCTGCATGCGCATGGCGAACCACGATGATATCCGGCCGCATCGCGTTCAGCGTCACCGCCGTGTCGATCAGCGTCTCGCCTTTCGACTCCGAGGAGCGCGCGACCGACATGTTCATCACGTCCGCGCCCAGACGCTTGCCGGCGATCTCGAAGGACGCCTGCGTGCGCGTTGACGATTCGTAAAACAGATTGATTTGCGTCCGCCCGCGCAAACTCGAACGCTTTTTGTCGACCCGTCGCGACACTTCGATCGCCTCCTCGGCCATGTCGAGGAGGGTGACGATGACAGGACGGGTCAATCCTTCAATGCCAAGAAGGTGGCGGTGCGGGAAAGAAGCTGGCGTCGCCCCTGATTGCATGCGCCGTCTATAGCAGCTTTGACCAGCGCCGAAAGCGCCATCCGCGGAAGTCAGAACGGTCCCCTCGCCCGTCCTTCCCTTGACATATACTCGGCCCGAGCACATGTCTTGCGCGACGAAGTTGCGAGATCCTCATCCGCGGCTTAGTCTTGGAAGCTTGAGCGCTCCGAGCGGTATCCGTCTCGGAGATTTTATGGGGGCTACTTATACTCATTCTGAGTATAAGCGAGAGGCGCCAAACGATGACACTCCTGACCAGCGACGTTCGAAGCGCGCCGAGCGCAAGACGCGAGCGTCCCGGAAACGCCCTTGGCGTCCGCCCCTCGAGCCGCTTTCCGGCCCTGCCCCGCCCCGCTCTCGAATGGACGTCGGAGGTCCAGGCCGCGACCGCGCATCTTTACGAGCGCGTGGCGAGAGTCATTCCGCCCGTCGAGTGGCCGTTCCATGCCCCTTACGTGAAGGCGATCAACGATCTCAAACATGTGCGCAACGCCACCATCCTCGCGCATAACTACATGACGCCGGAGATCTACCATTGCGTCGCCGATCACATCGGCGACAGCCTGCAGCTCGCCAAGCTTGCCGCGAAATCCGACGCCGACATCATCGTTCAGGGCGGCGTGCATTTCATGGCCGAAACGTCGAAGCTGCTCAATCCGAACAAGGTCGTGCTCACTCCGGACATGAGGGCGGGCTGCTCGCTTGCCGAGTCGATTACAGGCGCCGACGTGCGGGCCCTGCGCAAGCAATATCCCGGCGTTCCCATCGTCGCCTATGTGAACACCTCCGCCGACGTGAAGGCCGAGGTCGACATCTGCTGCACCTCGTCGAACGCGGTAAAAGTCGTCGAGAGCCTTGGCGCCGAGCGCGTGATCATGGTTCCCGACCGCTATCTGGCGCAGAACGTCGCCGCGCAGACGAAAGTGAAGATCATCGCCTGGAGCGGCGCTTGCGAGGTGCATGAGCGCTTCACCGCCGAAGAGATCGAGAACTATCGCGCCGATCATCCCGGCGTGCAGGTGCTCGCGCATCCGGAATGTCCGCGCGAGGTGATCGAGGTCTCAGATTTCGCCGGCTCGACGGCGGCGATGATCGATTTTGTGCGCAGCAGGAAGCCGGCCCGCGTGCTGCTCGTCACCGAATGCTCGATGGCCGACAATGTCGCCGCCGAAACGCCGGACGTCGAATTCGTGCGACCGTGCAACTTCTGCCCGCATATGAAGCGCATCACGCTGCCGAAAATCCTCGACAGCCTGCTTTACGTCCGCGAAGAAGTGACCGTTGACCCCGCAGTGGCCGAGCGCGCGCGCCGCAGCGTGCAACGCATGATTGATCTAGGCTAGACTGTGGGCCGCTTGGCCTGACTTGAACAGGGCGGACAATGCTGGCGCTCGATGCGACGATTGCGGCCATCGACGCCGCCAATGCCGACGATCCGCGCCGCGTCGAGGGCCGAGCCTTTGAGCTGGTTTACGCCGAGCGCATGAGCGCGCGGCTTGCCGCGCTCTATCCCGACGCCTCCGATCTGCTGAAGATTGCGACGCGCGCGCAACATCTTCGCCGCTGGGAGATCGCGCGCGGCAATTATGAGGAAGGCCGTCGCGGCTACAATGATTGGCGGCGCGCCTGCCGCATCCACCACGCCGATCTTGCCGCCGATATCATGCGGGCGCATGGCTACGACGAAGCGGCCGTCGCGCATGTCGGCGCGCTGATCCGTAAGGAACAGCTCAAGAAGGACCCGGAGTCGCAGGCGCTCGAAAACATCGCCGCGATCGTCTTTCTCGAGCATTACTTCGACGAATTTCTCGAAAAGCATCGGGATTATGCCGACGACAAGCTCGTCGACATTCTCGGCAAGACATTGTGCAAAATGTCGCCCAAGGGCCATGCTGCGGCCCTCGCCCTGCCCTTGCCGCCGCGCGCGCGCGGCCTGGTCGAAGCGGCGATCGCCCGTGAGGCCGCCGCGCTCGCGCGGCTCGCCGCAGTCGCGGTCGACTAGGCGTCGATGCGCGAGAATTTGCCTCCCATCCTCATCGTCGGCGGCGGGCTCGCAGGCGTGTTCTGCGCGCTGAAACTTGCGCCAACGCCCGTGGCGATCTTCGCGCCGACGCCCGTCGGATACAGCGGCTCCTCCTTTTGGGCGCAGGGCGGCATCGCCGCGGCCGTCGAAGAAGGCGACACGCCGGAAAGCCACGCCGACGACACGGTGGCGGCGGGCGGCGGCCTCGTCGAACGCGACATCGCGCTCGGCATGGCGCAAGAAGCGCGCGCGCGCGTCGAAGACCTCGCGGCGATGGGAACGCCCTTCGATCGGTCCGCGCTCGGCGGCTTTCTCCCGTCACAGGAGGCGGCGCATTCGCGTCGGCGCATCGTGCGTGTCCAGGGCGATGTCGCCGGGCGGGCGATCATGGACATTCTGGCCAAGGAAGTCGCCAGAACCCCATCGATCCACATCGTCGAAGGCTATTCGGCGCAGGAGATCGTGGTGCGCGGGGGTCGCGCGGTTGGCGTGCGCGCGCGCGATTACGCCGGCATGATCCACGAGACGCCCTGTGCGGCGCTCATCCTCGCGACGGGCGGAGTTGGCCATCTGTACCGGGTCACGACCAACCCGTTGGAGGCGCGCGGCATCGGCGTCGCGATGGCGGCGCGGGCGGGCGCGCTGATTGCTGACGCAGAGTTTGTCCAGTTTCACCCGACGGCGATCGACATCGACGCCGATCCGGCGCCGCTGGCGACCGAGGCTCTGCGCGGCGAGGGCGCGACGATCGTGGATCGGGATGGCCGACGCTTCATGCTCGACATCGATCCAAATGGGGAGCTTGCGCCGCGCGACATCGTCGCCCGCGGCGTTTTCGCCAGCGTCAGGGCTGGAAAGGGCGCGTTTCTCGACGCCCGTTCGGCCATCGGCGCCGAATTCCCGATGCGCTTTCCGACCGTTTACGCAAGTTGCATGAGCGCCGGGATCGATCCTTCGCGCGAACTTATCCCGATCGCGCCAGCGGCGCATTACCACATGGGCGGAGTCTGGACCGACGACCGCGGGCGCACGAAGCTCGATGGCCTCTGGGCGGTCGGCGAAGTCGCTTCGACCGGCGTTCACGGCGCGAACCGGCTCGCCTCCAATTCTCTTCTCGAGGCGATCGTTTTCGGCGCACGCGTCGCCGCGGACGTGCGCGCGACGCCGCTCTCGCCAGTCGAATGGCGCCCGAAGGCGGAGCGCCTCGAGCCAGCGCCACGCGACAAGGATTTCGCGGTCATCGAAGAACTGCGCGATCTGATGTCGGCGAATGTGGGCGTCATCCGCAACGGCGCCGGGCTTGCGGTCGCGGTAAGGTCGATCCGGCGCTTGATCTCGCGAACGAGCGATATTGAGGCGCGCAATATGTTGACGACGGGTCTGTTCATAGCGGCGGCCGCGCTCCAACGACGCGAGAGCCGCGGCGCGCATTTCCGCTCCGACTATCCGCAGCCGGACCCCGCGCTCGCGCGCCGCTCGCTCACGACGCTCGACGCCGTCCTGCGCATCGCCGACGAGGTCGAGTCATGATCCCCGATTTGCCCCCGCTGCTGATCGAGGAGGCGGTTCGCGCCGCGCTCGCCGAAGATTTGGGCCACGCCGGCGACGTCACGACGCAGGCGACCATCCCCCGGCGCGCGCAGGCCCGGGCGGGGATTGTCGCGCGCAATTCGGGCGTGGTCGCCGGACTTCAAGCCGCGCGCGCCGCCTTCGCGCTGATGGATCGTCAGATCACCTTCGAAGCTCAGGCGGCCGACGGCGCCTGCGTCGAGCCGGGAACGCTCGCAGCCATAATTTCCGGCCCGGCCCGGCCCATTCTTTCCGCAGAGCGGGTCGCGCTCAATTTTCTTGGCCGGCTGTCCGGCGTCGCCACGCTCACAGCGCGCTACGTCAGCGCCATCGCCGGCACATCGGCGCGAATCTGCGATACGCGCAAAACGACGCCCTTATTGCGTGCCTTGGAGAAATACGCCGTGCGATGCGGCGGCGGCGTCAATCACCGCTTCGGCCTCGACGACGCCGTGCTCATCAAGGATAACCACGTCGCCGTCGCTGGCGGCGTCATCCCGGCGCTCAGAGCCGCCAAGCGGAATATTGGCCATCTGGTCAAAATCGAGGTCGAAGTCGATACGCTCGACCAGCTGCGCGAGGTCCTCGACGAGGGGGCGGACGCCGTGCTGCTCGACAATATGACGCTCGACGATCTGCGCAGCGCCGTGGCGCTCGTCGGCGGCCGGATGATCTGTGAAGCCTCGGGCGGCGTCACGCTGGCGAGCGTGACGGAAATAGCGAAAACCGGCGTCGACTTTATTTCAGTTGGCGCGCTGACGCACTCCGCGCCGGTCTTCGATTTCGGTTTAGATATTGAATTCGTTTGAAACTATTCGGCGCCGGGACCAAAGCAGCGGGCTGCGGCGGATCGCTTCCTTGTCGAGGCTGGCGCTGCTATAAGCCGTCAACCCTACCGCGGACTCTCGAGAAACATCCGGAGCCATGCCCTCATTCTTCGCCCGCAAGCTGATCAATCGAGTGCGGCGAAGGCTGTGGAGCTCTCCCCTCTCGTCAATGCCGTCGCCCCTGCGCGCCCAGGCGACGCGCGACAAAAATATTGCCGCCGAAATCGGCGACTATGAGCGCGCCTCCGGCTTCGCCCATAGCGCGGGCTCGATGCCCCTGCGCACCTTGCTGCGCATCGAGCGGCTGCTGACCGGAACCGAGATCTTCTCGGCCGAAACGGGCTGCGGAAAATCCACGATCTTTCTTTCGCGCATCGCCGAACGGCACAAGGTTTTCTGCTTTGACGATCGCGGACAGAAAGCGTCAAGCGTCGACTATTTCATGAACTGTCCCGCGACGCGTCCGGACCGCCTCGACCTTGTCTTTGGGCCAACTCAGCTCACGCTGCCGCGACACGAAGACCATTGTCGCTACGACCTCGTCCTGATCGACGGTCCGCACGGCTTTCCGTTCCCCGAGCTCGAATATTATTACTTCTATCCGCACCTGAAGACGGACGGGCTGCTCGTCATCGACGACATTCATATTCCAACCATCAGCCGGCTCGCGGACTTCCTGAGCGAAGATCATATGTTCGAAAAGGTGGAGTTTATCGGCTCGACCGCGATCTTCCGCCGAACCGACGCGCCGGTCTTCGATCCGCTGGGCGACGGCTGGTGGCTGCAGGCCTTCAACCGCCGACGCGCGTCGTTTTTGAAGGACATCTATTTGGAGGACGGCAAGAAACGGGCGCCGATCTCCTTCGAAGGGATCTATTGAGGCGCCGCTTGCTCGGCGCCTAGGTTCCGGTCCGCCTGCGACAGACGACCCAGACGCAGGCCGCGCTTCTCCAGCATCTCCGGCAATCGCGCCGACAGCAGGAAAGCAAGCTCCTGCTCACGCGTGATCGTCACCGGATCGAGCTTGCACAGGTCTTCGTCCATATGGCCTGGATGGCACATGATGAGGTGTCTGCGGCCAGGCGCTCGAAGATAGCTTTGAAAGATTCTCGCATAGTCAAAGCTCGGGTGAAAATCCGAGAATCCCGCGAAGCCGTCGTTGACGCTGAAGCCGCGCCTGCGCGCTTCCCGGCGAAAGCCGCTGGCCAGCGACAGGGCGGAGAGCGCTTTGCGCGCGTTGGCGAAGCGCATGAGAATGCGATGTAAGCCATCCCCGGCGTCGCGAACCCAGGCCCGGCCGCCGAGCTTTCGCGCCTCCATCGCGTCAAGCAGCGCCGTCCTGATCCCAGGAAGGACGTGAATATGCTGGTGGCCGTCGACATGGTCCGGCGGACGGTCCATCACCGCTTCGAACCGGTCGAACTGCCGATCGATCTCAGCGCGGATCTCGTCCATTGGCAAACGCCGGGCGAAAGCCATCTGAACAACTTTGGCAAGCGGGGGAAACTCTCCATTCGGCGCGAACTTCGGCATCGACGTGAGAGGCCGCCCCAGGGTGAGATTGAAATGCAGGCCGACGTCCGCGTTTCGACTGCGGCGAGACAGCTCTAGTCCCATGGCGGGCCAGCGGGGACCATTCACCAAAGCCGAAACCGCAGTGAGCCTCCCCGCGTCGAGCGCTTCCAAAATGCCGGCGCTAACCCCATAAGACAGGCTGTAATCGTCCGCGCATACCGCAACAATCTGGTTTTCAACCATCGCCCGCTCCTCTGCGCCGCCCAGGCGACTTCGCCTATGCTGCGCATGTTAATCCTATGCTCCGCCTATAAATATTGGTTTAAACGCCGCCATGAACAGGCCCGATATATCGCTCGTGATCCCCGTCTTCAACGAAGCGCAAAATCTTCGCGCTCTGGCGGCTAGACTCGCCTCGGCGGTTGACGCATGCGACGTCTCCTATGAAGCGATCTTCGTCGACGACGGCTCCAGTGACGACAGTCTGGAGATATTACGCGACCTCTGCGCCGAAGAGCCGCGCTTTCGCGCCCTGTCGCTTTCCCGCAACTTCGGCAAGGAGGTGGCGATCGTCGCCGGGCTCGACGACACGCTGGGACGCGCGGTCGTCATCATGGACGCCGACCTGCAGCACCCGCCGGAAGTCATCCCGCAATTCATCGAGAAGTGGCGGGAAGGCTACAAGAACGTTTACGGCCAGCGCATCGACCGAGCGACCGATCCCAAGCTGCGCGTAGCGTTCACGCATGTTTTTTACCGTTTGCTGGAGAACTTTGGCGACGTGCGCCTGCCGCCGGGCGCCGGCGACTTCCGCCTGCTCGACCGGCAGGCGGTCGACGCGCTGCTGACGATGCGCGAGCGCGCGCGCTTCAATAAAGGCCTCTTCGCCTGGATCGGCTTCAAATCGATCGGCGTGCCTTTCGACGTCGAAGACCGCGCCGGCGGAACGTCAAAATTCAATTTTGTTCGGCTTGCGCGATTTGCGCTCGACGGGCTGATGTCGTTCTCGTCGATTCCGCTCAAGGTGTGGACCTATGTCGGTTTAGCGATCTCCGCCTTCGCGATCGCCATGGCCGGCTACTATTGGGCCCGCACCATGGTTTTTGGCGTGGATACGCCGGGCTTTCCCACTCTGGTGGTCTCGATCGCCTTCTTCTCCGGCGTTCAGCTGATTTCGCTCGGCGTGCTCGGCGAATATGTCGCGCGCATCTTCAATGAGGTAAAGGGAAGGCCGCTCTATCTCGTCGCCGAGAGGCTGGGCGAGAACGAAGCAACCGACGGCAAAGCGGGCGACTAGGGCGTCGACAAACTGAAAGCGGGCGGGCTTTCGCAGATGCGTCACGCGCTGCAACTGCACACAGGGGACGAGGCGTGAATCCATGAGCACCGATGCGGGCCGTTCGCTACTGCGCGGCAGGAACATCATCATCGCCGCGGCCTTGATTGCGCTATTCGGCGCATTCGGCGTCCGCATGTGGCGCTTCGTGGCGCCCCCCGCGCTGCCGACCCTGCTCGAGGGCCTGCCCGAATCGAAAACCGAGGCCGACCAGCAGCTCTTCCAGGCGCGACTCGCCAAACGCTTTCACGTGGGTTCGACGGAAGTCGACGATCTCATTGATGAGCTGCGCAGCGACGGGTTCACGGTCGACCCCGACAATGACGTCGCCACATATGAACGCCGGGCCGACATTTCCGACAAATGCCGACGCAGCGCCAACATTCACTGGTCGCGGGGCGAAGGCGACGAGCTTGCCACGATCACTGGCGGATACTACCTGCACTGCCCGCAGCACTGACGGGAGCGCAGGCTTGACCGAATCCTGCTAGGACGGTTGCGATGATTCGCAATCTGCTCTCGGTCGGCGGCTTCACCCTGCTCTCGCGCGTGACGGGATTTCTGTCGCTCGCCATGCAGTCGGCGATCATGGGCGCGGGCGCCGTCTCCGACGCCTTCTTCATCGCGCAACGACTGCCCAACAGCTTTCGCGCGATCTTTGGCGAAGGCGCATTCAATGCGGCCTTCGTCCCATCTTATTCAATGGCGATCGAGCAGAAGGGCGACGCGGCGGCCGAGGAGTTCGCCGGCGAAGTCTACACCCTGCTCCTCGCCTCGCAGATCATATTGCTCGCAGTCGTTTGGACGCTCACGCCCCAATTCGTTTCGCTGCTCGCGCCGGGCCTCGACGACCGTCCGGAAAAATTCGCGCTGGCCGTCAATCTGACCCGCATCACCTTTCCCTATCTGCTCTTCATCACCCTTTTCGTCTTGCACCAGGGCGCGTTGAACGCTCACGGCCGTTTCGCGCTTCCGGCCTTCGCGCCCAATCTGATGAATTTTTCCGTAATGGCGGCGCTCGCCGTCGCCTTCCTTTTTCCAAACGCCGGATATGCGGCGAGTTGGGGCGTCACTGTCTCGGGCGTTCTGGAGCTCGGACTATTGATGTGGCAGGCGCGGCGCATTGGCGTCCTGCAGCGCTTGCGCAGGCCGCATTGGGCGCGCGTGCGCGATTTCTTCATCCGACTGGGGCCGGCGATCATCGGCTCGGCCAGTCCGCAGATCGCCGTGCTCGCCGACACAATTCTTTCATCGATGCTTCCCGATGGCAGCGTGTCGTCGATTTCTTACGCGGAGCGGCTGTACCAGCTTCCCGTCGGCGTCATCGGCATCGCCGCCGGCACTGTGCTGCTGCCGGAGATGAGCCGCCGGCTCGCCGCGGGCGATGAGGCGGGCGCGCTTCACGCGCAGAGCCGAACCATGGCGCTCACCGTCGCGCTGGCGGCGCCCTTTTTCATCGCCTTCGACACGATCCCCGAACTCATCGTCGCGGGGCTCTTCCAGCGCGGCAAATTCTCGGCGGCCGACGCCTACGCCGCCGGAGATGTGCTCGCCGCCTATGGCGCCGGTCTAATGGCGCTGGTGCTGATCGCCTCGGCGCGCGCGAGTTTTCAGGCGCGCGGCGACACAAGAACGCCGATGCTCATCGCGCTGGCGGCGCTCGCCGCGAATGTCGCGTTGAAGATCGTGCTGTTTCGACCGCTCGGCGCGGTCGGGCTCGCGACGGCGACGTCCGTCGGATTGTGGATCAACCTCGCCGCGCTCGTCGGACTCGCGCTCGCCCAGGAAGGAATGCGATTCGACGCCCTTTTCGTGAAGACGCTCGGCGCGACGTTTGTCGCCTGCGCCTTTCTCGCCGCTGTCGCCATTTTCGGGCGCTCATCCGCCTTGGCTCTTGGCGTGCATTTCGGCGCTTTCGCCAATCTCGTCGCGCTCACCGCGCTCGCCGTCGTCGGCGCGCTCGTCTACGCGGGCGTCCTTGTCGGCGCGCTGCGCGCGAGCGGCGTGACGATCGCAAGCCTCAGACGATAGGGATCAAACGAACTGCGCTATGCCTGGGATCGAATCGACGATCTCCCGCAGCTTTTCCGGCCCGACTTTCTCTTCGGCATAGCCGAAAATCTCATGACCCAGTTTTGGAATCTGGCTCATATCGATGCCGGCGCCGTTCAGCTTGGCGGCAAGGCCCATCAGCCCGCCCATGCCCCCCATCAAGCCCCCAAGCCCGCCTCCGCCGCCCGCGGATTCGGCGGACTGGATCGCCTCAGGGGCGCCGGGAAGTTGAGCGAGTAATTCCGATACGGCGCCGTCACGCGATTCCTTTTGAAGGAATCCCAAAACAAGACCCACCGCGGTCCTGGCGACCTCTGCGTCAACGCCAAGCGCCGCCGAGACGCGCGCCACCAGTTCATCCATTGCAGGCCTCCCCCTCGCAAACCGAAAGACGCCGGACTGTCGCCGCGACAGGAAGGAAAATCAAGCGCGTTCCGATTACGCTTATACGCCCGCCGGACGGCTGACGCGCGCGACGCGCGTCAGCCCGATCGTTACGCCCGTTTGCGCAGATCCGTCGGCGAGTCGGTACGCTCACGCAGGGCCGGCAGAATGTTCCTGATCTTCTCGGCGCCCTCGGCGCCAAGGATATTTTCGGCGCGCTTCACGACTTCGCGCACCAAAGCATCGGTCTGAGCTTCGCTGATTCCGAGCTTTTCAAGCTGTCCGGCAAGAATGTTCAGATCGGCGCGGCCGCGGCCGATAAAGCTCGTCATGCCTTCGATGACCTGTGTGACGCCGCCGTCGCCAACCGACTGCGCCGCCTCGATGTCTTGTTGCGCGCGCGGCATCTTCGTGATCATGACCTGCATATTGCCGGTCGTGTCCTTGTCGCGAAGAAAACTGAGGACGAGGCCGATCGCCGCTTTGGCGACGGTCGGATCGAGTTTCGTCTCGGAGACGACGTTACTGGTAAGCTCTTCCATGGGACATCCTCCACGCGAACCATTGTGGTTGCGGTAGATGTCGCGGCGTCGTGGGCCTTCAAGCGGGGCTATACCGCCCAACTAAGCGGCGTCGAGGCCGTAGAGCGAGTGCAGCGTGCGAACGGCGAGTTCGGTATAGGCCTCGTCGATCAGCACCGAAAATTTGATCTCCGACGTGGTGATGGCGCGGATATTGACGCCCTTCTGTGACAGAGCGCGAAACGCCTCAGCGGCGACGCCGGCGTGGCTGCGCATGCCGATTCCGATCGCGGAAATCTTGGCGACGTCCTTTTCGCCAGTAATGCTCGCGAAGCCGATCGCGTCCTTGACCTTTTCGATGATCGCAAAGGCGCGCTCGTAATCAGCGGTTCCTACGGTGAAGGTCATGTCGGTCATGCCCTCCTCGGAGACGACCTGCACAATCATGTCGACGTTGATTCCCGCCTCGGCCAAGGGCATGAACACCGCCGCCGCGACGCCCGGCTTGTCGGCGACCCCCCGAAGCGTGATCTGCGCTTCGTCGCGCGAGAAGGCGATGCCTGTGACGACCTGGGCTTCCACAATGTCCTCCTCGTTGCAGATCAGCGTCCCCTGCCCCGGATTTTCCGGATCGTCGAAGGACGAGCGCACATAGGTCCGCACGCCGTGCACCATCGCGACCTCGACCGAGCGCACCTGTAGGACCTTCGCGCCAAGCGACGCCATTTCCAGCATCTCTTCAAAAGCGATCTTGTCCATGCGCCGCGCCTTCGGCACGACGCGCGGATCGGTGGTGTAAACGCCGTCGACGTCCGTATAGATGTCGCAGCGCTTGGCCTTGATCGCCGCCGCGATGGCGACGGCGCTTGTGTCCGAGCCGCCGCGTCCGAGGGTCGTGATCCGCCCGGTTTCACGATGCACGCCCTGAAAGCCCGCGATGACGGCGACTTCACCGCGGCTGAAGCCTTCGATGATGCCCGAGCCGTCGATCGACTCGATCCGCGCCGCGCCGTGCGTAGCGTTGGTGTAGATCGGCGCCTGCCAGCCGAGCCAGGAGCGCGCGGGCACCCCCGCCTTCTGCAACGCCATCGCGAGAAGCCCGGCCGTCACCTGTTCTCCCGAGGCGACGACGGCGTCATATTCGCGCTGGTCACAAAGCGGCGCCGCCTCCTTGCACCAGCCGACAAGCTCATTGGTCTTGCCGGCCATCGCCGAGACCACCACAGCGACCTCACGCCCAGCATCCACCTCGCGCTTCACATGGCGCGCGACATTGTGGATGCGTTCGACGGTGGCGACCGAGGTGCCGCCGAATTTCATAACCAAGCGTGACATGAAGACCGAAAATGGGCGAGGCGCTCGCGTCCCGCGGGAAGCGGCGCTATATGTGTCCGCGTCGGCGGACCTGTCAACGGCAGCGCTCCGCCAAGGGAATCATGCGCAAGCTCCTCGTCCTTCGAGAGGTGCGCTTCGCGCTCCTCAGGATGAGGAGCTTGCGCATAATTCTCCGCATCTTCGCGAGGTTTCTCTTGCCCCATCAGTCCTCTCCCCACTCCGCCAGCGTCGATCCCGAAGACGTCGCGCGTTTCAACCGCTTGGCCGAGCTCTGGTGGGACAGGAACGGCAAGATGGGGATTCTCCATGAGATCAATCCCATTCGGGTCGCCTATATCCGCGATCACGTGCGCCGGTTCATCCGACATGACGCCAGCGCATTAAACGCGCCCGGAAACCGACCGCTGGCGGGCGTGCGCATCGCCGATATCGGCTGCGGCGGCGGCATATTGAGCGAGTCGCTGGCTCAGCTCGGCGCTCATGTCACCGGGGTCGATCCCGCGCCCAATAACATCGCCATCGCGAAACGGCATGCCGAAACGTCCGGTCTGGACATCGATTATCGTAATATCACCGCCGAAGACCTCGCCGCGGCTGGCGAGCAGTTCGACGCGGTGGCGGCGCTGGAAGTCATCGAGCATGTGGAAGGGCCGCGGGAGTTCGTCGCCATGCTGGGGCGGCTGCTGAAGCCCGGCGGGCTGCTTTTTCTGGCGACGATCGACCGGACGACGAAAAGCTATCTGCTGGCCATCGTCGCCGCCGAATATGTGCTCGGCTGGGTGCCGAAAGGCACCCATAACCACGACAAATTCATCCGCCCGGACGAACTCTCGTCATGGGTGCGTCACGGCGGCATGCGGGAGATCGATCGCGTCGGGATGAGCTTCCAGCCGCTGACCAGAAGCTGGCGAAAAAGCCACGATACGGACGTCAATTACTTGATGGCGGCTCGAAAAGAAGGCTAGGCTCCGGTCGGCCGGGTAGCGAGAATGCGCTGAAGCTCTTGTTCGCACCCGCTGTCCTCGGTAAAATCTGAGCCTATGCTTAGAGATTCTCTCACGCGCTCCCGTCTTCTCGTCGCTGTCGCCGCCATCGGACTGGCGATCGCCTTCGCTTTTAATGCTGCCGAAGCGAAGCCCAAGCCGGGCGCCGAAGACGCCCCGGCCGAGGATGCAAACGCCAAAAAGCGGAAGCCGGCAAAAAACGAAAAAGCCGAGAAACCGGCCGACAAAGGCTCCGACAAGCCGGAGCAGCTCGGCAGCTATGGGGAATGGGGCGCCTACGCCGCCCAGAGCGGGCGCAACAGGACCTGCTATGCGCTCGGACAGCCGAAAGAGCGGACGCCGAAAGCCAAGCTCAAAGACGCCTCCGCCTACATCTTTATCTCGACGCGGCCGGCGGAAAATATCCACAACGAGGTCGCGATCAATTTGGGCTACGCGACGAAGGACGGCTCCGCCGCAGTCGCCGACATCGACGGCGACAGCTACGAACTGATCACGAAGGGCACGAACGCCTGGGTGAAGGATCAGTCGCGGGAGAAGGAATTCGTCGGCGCGATGCGCGGCGGCGCCAAGCTCATCGTCAAGGCCGCTTCGTCTAAAGGGACAACCACCACCGACAGCTATTCGCTCAAGGGATTGTCGGACGCGCTGGCCCGCGCCGTGCAGGAGTGCAAGTAGATCCTATCGCGGCGGGACTGCCGTCATCGGAACGTACTTGACCGCCGCCGCGATTGAGCGGATCTCCGTCGCTACGCCAGGATATTTCGACGCCAGTTGATCGAGATCGCCGATTTCAACGTCCTGCGGCGTGACGCCCGGCCATTCGGTGCTGGCGCCAAGAAACCAGCGTCCGCCGCCCAAAAGCCGCGCCGTGTGAAATGTGTCGCCGGGAATAAGCAGCTGAACGCGCTGGCCGGCGCGCAGATCCGGTCCGACCACCACGCGCTCGGTTGAGCCGTCGCCATGCAGCATGAACAGCTCCAGCGCATCGCCCAGATAATAATGATAGAGCTGATCGTTGCGGATTCGGTGCAGCCGAACCGGCGCTTGCGGCGTCACCAGAAAGTAGAGCGCTGAACCCACTGGCCCGCTGCGCGCGAAGGGCGGCGGCAAGGCGTCCGCGCCGAAGGACAGCTTGCTCGTATAGGTGATGCGGACGAAGCCGCACGTCGCGTTGGGCTCGAGCGCGAGCAGATCGACGATGTCTTCATAGCTCAGAGCTTCGGACATGGCGGACCCTTCAGTTTGAGCCAATGGCGACGGCGGAGAATTCGATAACACGTGGGCAGGCCGAACGGCAGGCCTTCCGGGCATCCGGCGACGCCTGGGTCCACCAAGTATAAATTTCATGATACCAAGTATTTGACCAACAGAAATACTGTCTGTGGTCCTTGTTTCCGTGGACCCTTTCCGCAGACTACGCCCAGCCATGGCAGTCCCCCTGTAGCTGTCCTGGTGGACGGCGGCGGTTTTCATCGCTGCATCATCCGTCGCCGTCCCTGTCCTTCCGGCGAAAGCCGAACAACACAAATGGGAGAGGCAAATGGCCGTTAATGTTCACGACGGCGAAGTCGGCAAGATCCTCGTGTATCTGATCGGCTTCACCGCTTTCGTCATCGTCGCGCTTACCTGGGTTCCACATTGGATCTCGCCTGACAGCGCCAACATCACCGGAAACACCGGCAACACGGCGCGCATGATCGAGTGAGACGTCGCGACGCTCCGGGAGCCGTCCCTTCCGGAGCGTCGACATGAGGCGCGTCGCGCCAGTTGCAAAGCAAATTCGTTTCCGGCATAACGACGCCGCGACGGTTCGGCGTTACGCATGACCGGCGCGACGGATGCGGGTGTAGCTCAGGGGTAGAGCACAACCTTGCCAAGGTTGGGGTCGAGGGTTCGAATCCCTTCGCCCGCTCCAATTCAACGCTCCGCAAATTCGTCCCCACTGCGGAGACCGGGGTTTGATGCTGACGACGCGCGCCCCCGCGAAAATCAATCTTACGCTTCATGTCCTCGGCCGTCGGGACGACGGCTACCACGCGCTCGAAAGCCTCGTGGCCTTTTCCGGCGCGGGAGACACATTGTCCCTCACGCCGGGCGCCACGCTGTCGCTCGAGATTTCGGGCCCCACCTCCTCGGCCGCCGGCGCCGGCGACGACAATCTCGTGCTGCGCGCCGCACGACGGCTCGCCGAAGAGATTAGCGGCCTGCGGCTCGGCCGGTTTCGACTCGAGAAGCGCCTGCCTGTCGCGGCTGGCGTTGGCGGCGGCTCGTCGGACGCCGCCGCGGCGCTGCGCCTTTTGGCCAAGGCGAATCATCTCGCGCCGGACGACCCGCGCATCATCGAGGTCGCGCGCGCCGTTGGCTCGGACGTGCCGGTCTGCCTCGATCCGCGCGCGCGGATGATGCGCGGCGCCGGCGAAACGCTCGGCGAACCGATTCGCCTTCCGCTCCTGCCGGCCGTGCTGATCAACCCCGGGGCACCGGTCGCAACGGGACCGGTCTTCGCCGCGCTCGGACTGCGACCCGGCGTGATGCGCAAAGGCGACGCGCATTCCGACATCGCCGCCCGGCCAAGCGCGGAAGAACTCCTTGCGGCGCTGGCGAAGGGGCGCAACGACCTCGAAGACGCCGCCTGTCTGCAGGCGCCCGTGATCGTCGACGCGCTCGCCCTGTTGCGCGGCGCCCGCGGTTGCAGGCTCGCGCGCATGTCCGGCTCGGGCGCGACGTGCTTCGCGCTGTTTTCGACGCGGCGCGAGGCGGCGCGCGCCGCCAACGTCATTCGCGCCCAGCATCCGGGATGGTGGGTCAAGACGGCCGTGCTGAGATGACACGCCGGCCGCCGCCAAAGGACCGCAGCGCGCATGAGAGGGGCCGCCGCGCGACGGCTGCAACGTCCGAGACGCGCAGCACGTTCCGCTCCGCCTCGCCCGACCTCGTCACGCTTTACGGCGCTCATCCGGTGCGCGCCGCGCTGACCGCGCGCAAGCGCAAGCTGCTGACGCTTTACGCGACCGAAACCGCGCTGCCGCGCATCAATGAGCTCGCGCAGGCGGCGGGACTCGAGCCGCGCCTCGTCGACGCGCGCGATCTCGAACGGCGCCTCGGTCCAGAGGCCGTGCATCAAGGCTTGTTGCTCGAAGCGCGGCCGCTGCCGGAGGCGGACATTTCCGACATCGTCAGCGTCAGCGGCGTCGTGCTCGCGCTCGACCAGATCACCGATCCGCATAATGTCGGCGCGATCCTGCGCACGGCCTGCGCCTTTAACGTCGACGCGGTGATCGTCACCGAACGGCATAGTCCCGAGTTTTCCGGCGTCCTCGCCAAAGCGGCCTCGGGCGCGCTGGAGTTCGTGACGATCGTCTCCGTCGTCAATCTGGCGCGCGCGCTCGACGACCTCGCCGCGCGCGGCTATGCGCGCGTCGGACTCGATTCGGACGGCGCCGAATCGCTCTCGACCATTACGCTGTCCAAGCCGCTGGTGCTCGCGCTCGGCGCCGAGGACAAGGGATTGCGACGCCTCACGCGCGAGCGCTGCGACGCCGTCGCGCGGCTCGATCTTCCCGGGCCGATCAAGAGCCTGAATGTGTCGAACGCCTGCGCCGCGGCGTTGAGCGTCGTGACGACGCGGCTCGGATAAAGCTCGGGATTGACCTCTCCGCCGGCTTGGACGCATAGAGAAGCCGCGCGATGCGCCTCGATAACGCCACGGGCCGGTTTAGCTCAGCTGGTAGAGCAACTGATTTGTAATCAGTAGGTCAGGGGTTCGAATCCTCTAACCGGCACCAATTAAATCAGATACTTACGATAAATTATCGGGGCCATCGACAAGCGCATTTTCAGCTGGAGCAACCATTAGGGCGACAAACGCAGCTGGGTCAGCATGCCGCATGAAACGCGCGCCGGTGCGCGGCCGGCGCGCAAAGGCATTGGCTCGGCCGCAGCTGCGAACTATTGATGAGGGCCCATTAAATAGGAGGTTCGCATGGCGTGCGTTAAGAAGGCTGGGTTGGTGTTTGGCCTAATGATCGGTTCTGCTCTCATCGCTCAAACAGCGAGAGCCCAAAATCCCATTTCAGAGCTTGCCTCTGGAGTGAATCGCGCGGGGGCCGAGGCGGGCGAGGCAGTTACGAATGTGCTGAACAAAGTGACGGGCAAGACTGCGGCTATGCCTGTCCCCCCTTCACCGGCTCCCGCGAGGGCGGCTGGTGTGGTTCATCATCATCACCACTTCCATCACCATCATCATCGCTATCATTCGTGAATCGGGCGGCGGGGTTCTTAGCTCCGCCAGTTCGGTGCAAGAAATCCGCCGCGCCGATTTAGGCGCGGCGTGAGGCGAATGGCATCCCCCGCCTTGCGCTTTGCCGCTGCGCATCCGCAAGGCCGCCGAGGCCTTTGTTGTCGAAGATGCGAATGGCGTGGCGCTCGCCTATGTCTATTTCGAAGAGGATCCGAGCCGGCGAGGAGCCGTCAATCGGCTCTCGATCAGATAGTTGGCGCGTTCGTCGCGCGGGCTGGCGATGCGCGGCGCCGGTCACCCTAGTGAGGCATATCCGGATCGCGATTCCACCAACCGCCGCCGAGCGCCATGAAAAGCGCCGCGGTGTCGGCGAGACGCGTCGCCTCCGCCTGCACGCGCAACAATGAGGCGCTGAAGTAGATCCGCTGTGCGGTAAACACGGCGATCTGTGAGACTTGGCCATACTTCAATTGCATGCGCACGATATCAAGGCTGCGCTTGGCGGCGTCTTCGCTCTTGCGAGCGGTTTCGACCGCCCTGGCGTCCACCTGCAGGGAACGCAGCGCGTCGGTGACGTTCTGAAAGGCGTTGATGACCGTGCTGCGATATTGGGCGTCCGCCTGCTCCAGAGCCGCGACGGCCGAACGTTCCTTGTTCAACAGCGTCATGCCGTCGAAAAGCGGCTGCGCGGCGTTGGCGGCAAGCGTGTAGAAGCCCGTGCCCGGCGCAAAGAGCTGCGCGACATGAAAGGCGCTGGCGCCGAGATTGGCGGAGAGCGTGATATTCGGCAGCCGGTTGGCGCGCGCGATGCCGACCGCGGCAGTGGCGGCATGAAGATTGGCCTCCGCGGCGCGAATGTCCGGACGTTGCTCGACAAGCGTCGAGGGCACGCTCACCGGAACGGTTCCCGGCAGCTTCAGTTGCGAGAGCCTGAATTTCTGTTCGATCTCGTCGAAGGAAAACCGCCCGGCGAGAGCGGTCAGCAAGTCGCGCTGGAGCGCGAGCTGCTTTTCAAGCGGCGGCAGCGCCTGCTCGGCCTGTGCGAGCGCCGCCTCCTGCGCAACGACATCGGCCTTGGCGATCGAGCCGAACGAATATTGCCGGTTCAGGATTTCGAGCGAGTCCTTCAGGATCGCAATAATGTTCCTCGTCGCCTCGATCTGTCCGCGGATCGACGCCTCTTGAATGGCGGCGACGACGACATTGGAGGTGAGGGCGAGCCGCGCCGCCTCCAGCTGAAATCCCGCCTGCTGGGTCTGCGCCTCGAGCGATTCCAGCGTTCGTCGGTTTAACCCCCAGATGTCCGGCGCGTAGCTGATCGAGAGCTGCTTCAGGAACAGGCCGTAAGGCGCGTTTGGATTGGTCGTGAGCGGGCTCGGAGTCGGCTGCCCCGTGACGAGGTTATAGGGGCTCGGGTAGAACTGATTGAACAGCGACTGGTTGATGGCGCTGAGCGCGCGGTTGTTCGACTGGAGGTTCTGGCTTTCGGTGGCCAGGATCCCGACCTGAGGCAGGAGCACGCCGCGTTGCGCTTCCGCGTTGAAATACGCGACGCCGATCGCCGCCTCGGCCGCTTCGAGCGACGGATTATGGTCGAGCGACTCGCGTACGAGCGTATCGAGCGGCTTAGAGCGATAAAGCGCCCACCAATCCGCCGGAATGTCGCGTCCTTCAACGAAACGCTGGCCCAAACCAGGGGAAGCTGTTCCTCCCGGCGTGAAATGCGGCGCGTCTGGGCCAAGCGGCTGGACAAAATCAGGGCCGACCATGCAACCGGCCAGCGAGGCGGCAAGCCAAGCAAGAGTCGCGGCGCGCGTCATGGACGCGGCGCCGGTTCTTTGCGTGCAGATGTCGCTCGTCTTGCCCATGCGCCCGGATATCAAACTCGAAGGGTCTCGTTGGCGCCGCCGCTCATGCGCTTTTCCACGAAGCGTTCAATCACGAAATGCAGCGTCGGGATAACGAAGAGGATCAAACCGGTCGCCGCAAACAGTCCGCCGACGATGACAGTGCCGAGGCCGCGCTGAACGTCGCTGCCAACGCCTGTCGCCAGCGCCGCCGGGAGCATGCCCACCATCGGCACGGCCGACGTCATCAGGACGGAACGGAAACGCTCCGCTGCGCCTTCAAGAACCTGATCGCGGAAGTTCGCCCGCTCATCGCCGATGATTTCATCATCCGCGGCGTCCGTGCCCAGCCGGCGCGCACGCGCCGACGCGACATGCACCGCCGTGACGCGATTGAGATGCGACACCATGATGATGCCGTTTTGCACTGCGACGCCGAAAAGCGCCAAGAACCCCACGCCCGTCGCCACGTTCAGCGTCTCTCGCGTCATGATCAGCGCGATAAGACCGCCGAAGGCCGACAGCGGCACCACCCCGAGAATGAGCAGCGCGTTTCGCAGCTTGGCGAAGCCAATGTAAAGGATCAGCAGCATCAACAGCAGCACGACGCCGACGATGATCAAGAGCCGCGCCTGCGCGCGCTGTTGATTTTCGAATTTTCCGCTCCAAACGACGCTATTCGCCTGTTTGTCGTATGAGACGGTCTCTGCGACCTTCTTTTGCGCCTCAGCGAGATATGAGCTGAGATCCCGGTCGGCGTAGTCGAGTCGAACCGTCAGCACGCGTTTGGTTTTTTCGTGCGAAATGGCGCTTTCCCCGTTCTGCAAAGAGATCTTCGATATCGCCGACAAGGGAATTTGCGCGCCCGAAGCCGTCTTCACGAGCAGATCGCTGAGCTCCTCCGGACTGCTGCGAGACTGAAGAGGAAAGCGCACCGTCATGTCGTAGCTGCGGTCGTTCACGTAAATCTGTCCGATCGAGGCGCCGCCGACTCCGATCTGGATCATATTCGATACGTCGGAAACATTGATGCCGTAGCGCGCGGCTGCGGCGCGATCGATATGGAAGGCAATCTGCGGAATCGGCGGCTCCTGCACGATGGATGTTTGTGTGGTGCCTTTCACCGTCTTCAGCGCGGCGACGATCTCATTGCCGATGCGGCGCGTCTCCTTGAGGTCTTCACCGAAAATCTTGACCACCATTGCGCTGTGCGCGCCGCTGACGAGATCGTTGACGTTGTCGATAATCGGCTGGCTCACGCCGACATCCATCCCTGGAAGCTGGCTGAGGCGGTTGGTCAGCTTGGCGATGAATTGCTCTTTCGTCTCGCGTTCGGGCCATGAGTCGTAGCGGTTCAGTCCAACGGGCGTTTCAATATGGCTCGTGGTCCAAGGGTCCGTGCGATCGTCGTTCCGGCCGATCTGGGTGATGACGTAGGAGACCTCCGGAAACTCCATCACGGCGCGACGCAAATCGCTCGCCATGTCGGACGCTTTTTCGAAGGATATGCCGCTTGGCAGCTGCACTTGCAGCCAAAGCGAGCCTTCATCGAGATTGGGAAGAAAGTCGCGTCCAACCGCGCCGCCGGCCATGACGACTCCCCAAACTGCGATCGCTGTCGTGACATAGACAATCGCCGGTCGCTCCAAGCAGCGATAGAGCAATTCCTTGTAGCGCTCCCCCATCCATTCCAACACGCGGTTGTGAAAGGGTTTCGACGGATAGCGCAACGCCATATAGGCAAGGCTCGGCACGAGCATCAGCGTGCACAGGAGGGCGCCGATCAGAGCGTAGGCGATCGTATAGGCGACCGGCGCGAAAAGTCGCGCCTCGACGCGCTCCAGTCCCAAAAGCGGCACGTAGCCGGCGATGATGATGATCGTGGCGAAAAAGATCGGCCGCACCACCTGGCCGACGACAAATTGAACGTCACCGACCCGAAGCTCGCGGTCGGGATTGTGCTCCCGTAGCCTGAGAATCGATTCTGTTACGATGATCGCGCCGTCGACGATGATGCCGAAGTCGATCGACCCGAGAGACAGAAGATTCGCCGGCAGCTTGGTGAAGTTCATCAGGATAAAGGCGAAGGCCAAGGACAGCGGAATTGTCGCGGCCACGACCAGCGAACTCCGCGGGCTGCCGAGAAAAAGCATCAACACGACCACGACGAGGACGATGCCTTCCGTCACGGTGTGCGCGACCTTTGAGACCGTGAGCTGCACGAGCTCATTGCGGTCCATGTAGGGAACGATCTTCACCTCTTGCGGTGCAAGTTGCGCATTGAGTTCGTCAATTCGGTCGTGCAACGCCTTCAAAACGACCGTGGCGTTCTCGCCTTTCAGCATCTGCACGACGCCCTGAATGGCGTTCGAATTGTAGTCCTTGCCCAGCATGCCTTCGCGTTCCTGGGCGCTGTACCGCGGCGTCCCAACGTCGCGGGTCAACACAGGGACGCCGCCATGCTCGGCGATGACAATATTTCCAAGATCCTCCTTGGTGCGGACGAGGCCGATGCTGCGAATGACATAGGCTTGTTCGCCGCGCGTGATGCGGCTGCCGCCGGCGCTGGCGCTGTTGGCAGCGATGGAGTTGGTGACGTCCGTAAGTCCGAGCCCGTAGCGCTGCATCGCAACGGGATCGAGCTGGAGCTGAAACTGACGCGTGACGCCGCCGAAATTGGCGACGCTGGCCACGCCGGGAACCTGGTTGAGCGCCGGAATCACAATCCAGCGCTGGGTTTCCGACAGTTCTTCGACATTTTTGGCGTCGGACTCCAGAGTGTATCTGAGAATTTCTCCCGTCGGACCCGTGAGGGGACCAAGCGCCGGCTGAATGTTGGGAGGAAGCGACACCTGGGCGATGCGCTCCAATACGCGTTGGCGCGCCCAATAGTCCTCGACGCCGTCCTTGAACACCATGGTGATGAGCGACAACGCGAAGGTGCTGGTCGAGCGGATGGTGAGCAAGCCCGGCGTGCTCGCCAGCACGCGTTCCAGGGGAACGGTGATCTGCTGTTCCACTTCCTCGGCGGCAAGGCCCGTGGCCTTGGTCGTGACGAGCACCGTCACATCGCCGATTTCGGGATAGGCTTCGATCTTGAGCTGTGTCCAGGAATAGACGCCCCCGGCGAAGAGGATCGCCGTCGCCAATATCACGCCGGCGCGGTTCCTGAGGCAAAATTCGACGATGCGCTCAATCATTCAAAAGCACCCCGCCCCGCACGACGATCCGCTGGCCGGCGCTGAGTCCCTCGACAACCGCGCCGCCGTTGATGTCGGCTTCGGGGTCGACGGGCCTCCGCTCGAAGGTCCAAGGCGCGACCTCGACGAAAACGTTTGACGCATCGTTGACCATCATCAGAGCCGAGGGGGGGATAACCACGCGCTGCGACGGCGGCGAGAAGAAGCGCACGGTCGCGAACATGTTCAATTTGAACATGCCGTTTGGGTTAGCGAAGGCGATGCGCACTTTGTTGCGGCGCGTGTCAGCCTCGAGCAATTGGCTAATAATTTCGACCTTGCCGGCGAATACTTCATGGGGATAGGCGACAAGCGAGACTTCGACCCTTTCCCCCTTCTGTACAAAGGAGAGATCTTTCTCCTGCACGCTTGCGGTGACCCATACGCGATCGAGATTGGAGATGGTCATCATCGGCGATGTGGTGTTGTCGATGAAGTCGCCGGGCGCCGTATCAAGCGCCGTGATGGTGCCGTCGATCGGCGCATTGAGGGTGATCTTCCGCTGGCCCGTGAGCTTGCTGTTGTCGCCAATCACGTCGAGCCGGGCTTCGGCGCGCTTCAATTCCGACGTCGCCTGCAGAAAGTCATTCTGCGCCTGCTCCAGGTCTCGAAGCGCGAGACCGCCCGCCTTATTCAGTCCCGTGGCGCGATCGAGCGCGCTTTTGGTCAGCTTCGCGGTGGCTCGGGCCTTTTCAGCGTCGGCCACCGCCTGCGCCAAATCGCCTGAATCGATGGTCGCAAGCGGCTGGCCCCTCTTCACGTTGTCGCCCAGCTCGACGTTGAGCTCGCTAACCCGTCCGTTGACGGGCGCCAAAACTCTCACCGTCCGCGCCGGATCGGCTTCGACCGCGCCGGGGACAATGCGGCTCAGGCTAACGTTCCGGACCTCGACCGGGGCGACGGCGATGTGACTCCGGTAGGGCGAGCCGGCCGGAATGAAGATCGTTTTACCGTTGCGCACGAGCGGCGGCGCGCGTCGCCCTTCTCGCGGCGACCCTGTCTCCTGGCGGGAAAAACTCCTCTCCGGAGCGAAGCGATAAATGAGCGTGCCGAACAGGACCAATGCGGCGGCCAATGCGGCGCTGAAGATTTGGCGCCGGCTCAAAGAAAGACGGTTCATGAGACCCAGCGCTCGTTTTACGTCCAGTTTACCGCTCAACAGACTCATGCCCGAGGGCCCGCCGCTTATTCGCAAGAGAAGGGAAACAGTCAACGTTCCAGCTTAAGCACAGCGAACTGCGACTGAATGGTGACTGCCAACCCTGCAAAGTGACTTAGATGCTACTGGTTTGTTTCTGGAGTATTGCTGGAGCGCCAGCGCTCTGATTTGGGATTGTCTCATGAACACAGATGGCGCGACGAAACTGGGTGATGCAGCGCAGCGCGGGCACGCGATGATCGCGCCTTGTGAGTCGCGCGGAATTGCGCCGACTCGCTTTTTGGCCGGACGCCAGCCTAGACGCCGAAGCCGCGCGGCGCCGCGTCCCTCAGGGACTGATTCGGAGGCCCCGGCGGCACGTAAAAACAAATAGTATAAACGGCTACGCGCGTTGCAAAAAAGAAGGGCGAGACGGCCAGCGTCTCGCCCTAGACATACGCCGCGAAATTCGGTCCGATCAATGAGACCAAGTCGCAGCCCACTGCAACTGTTGTGATTGCCGCAATGTTCCGATCAACGGTCCTTCCTAGCCTCCGACGCGGCAGTGCTCCACCTGTGGAAAATACCTAGCTGATAAGGGGTTAGACGAGACCAAAGACGCGTTCCGCACTCCAAGTCCTCAACCACTGGGGGCCTGCCCTCGCCGGATCCGCACGCCGAAGATTTCGACGAAGGTGTCGGCTAGAGCAGGTTCCGAAAAAGTTGACAGACTTTTTCGATGAGAACCTGCTCCAGCATTTTGATTTTGAGCGATTCCTTATCGATCACATGATTCCATGTGATCGGGAAGCGCTCTAGGAGGCTATCGGCTATAAGGCTGGTTCGGACCGAGAACGGCGACGCCGCACTGACCGACACGGAATTTCGAGAGGAACATCGTGAGGATCTCATTGAAAAGCACTCGTCTCGCGGGCTCAGCGATACGCCGCCGCCAAAATCAGCGTCGAAGCGTCTGCGCTGGGTTCGCCAGAGGCGCCCTTGCCATTGCGATTTTGGCCGTCGCGCTCTCCAGCGCTGTCGATGCAAAGCAGAAGCACTCGGTTCCTCCGCCAGTCCCAGCGGGCGCAGAGACGGCGCCGCCTGTGGATCAATGCGGCCATCCGATCGTCACGGACAGCATCGGAAAACCGTACATCGACCCTGTCTGCATCGCCCTCTCCGATCACCTGCAACCTCCGCTCTATATTCCCCAGCCTGAATGCAACAGGGGCGTGGAGCCCTATGATTCGAATTGCTTCTTTGAGAGACTCTATACGGTGATGACGGCCTCGCCGGGCCCCCGGCCACTCAATAGGCTTCCTGCTCCATCCCGCTTTAAATAATTCTTGAGCGATTCACGCCGGGCGGCGCTCTCACCTGATGCCTGGACTGCCTCCGCATAAGGCGCGGCGGGGCGCGAGAATCGACGCCATTTCGCCGCGATTCAGGCGCATGTACAAAATCTCCGCCCTGTTCCGAAGGTGGGAATATACGCATGCACGACCTCATCATTCCGCCGGAGCCGCCCCTGCCGAAAAGACGCGGTCCGCCAGCAAAACTGCCGGTGGAAATCGTCATCGACCGCCGCGGCAATCGGCCGGTCCGCTATGGTCTGATCGCCGCGTTGATCGGTCTCGCCGGACTTGCGGCCACGCATTTTTATGCGCCCGACCGCTCCAAGGACGCGACAGTTCAAAAGGCTGAGACGCAGGCGCCCCAGCAGGTCACGATCCCGGTGTTGGACGAAGCGTCGAAGCGTCGGATCGCCGCCCTTCAAGATGAAGTGCAGGAACTGCGCACGAAATTGGACGCCGTGGAGAAACGCCAACAGGCCGACAGTGTTCGCGCACAGCCCGCCGCCAGCCCCCCTCCGCCCGCTGCCGAAAACCAAGCTGCCGCAGTCGCCGCAAAAGCTGCGCCCGTGACGCGTTTGCCCGAAAAGGGGCAGCCCAAAGTTGCGCGCGCCGCCGGGAAGGAAAACGTTGACATGACGCCCGTCCAGACGATCGCGCCGGCTCCGAAAGTCGTTAGCGGCTACAGGGTGCGCGACGTTTATCACGGCGCCGCTCTTATTGAATCGGACAGGGGCATGATCGGCGTCGAGCCCGGCGAAGTCGTGCCGGGCGTTGGTCGAGTGATGGCCATTCAGGAACGCGGCGGTCGTTGGGTGGTCGTCACGGAGAGCGGAGAAATTCTGGGGAACGCGCGTGGACAGTCGCGCGCCGCTGCTCCGCGTCAGCGCCAATTCGCGCGAGAACTCGACGGCTTTGAGCCTGGCCCCTTCGAACCGCCGATGTTTCCTCGCTACTGATGATCGGCGCTCGTCGCTCCGAGGAGCGCGGGCGGGGAGAGTGAACGCACGCGCGCCAGGATACGTGTGAGCCTTCGATGCGATCGCAATCAGTTGCGACGCGCTGGCAAGAGGCGAAGCGTTTCGAACGGTCCCCAGGCGAATTTGCCAGTGTCGATGGCGAAATCGCCGTCAGCGACATATTCCACGACGAGTTCGGAAATCTTCCGCCACTCTTCTGGCGTAGGCGCTTCCCAAATCGCTTCCGGCGTTCGCTCGTCATTGCACAGAGCAAAGATCGCCTGAGCGATTGCGGGATGGGTTTGCCGGTTGACGCTCCATCCGACCGGCGGCGGGATGCATGAGCATATTCGATTGTTCATCGTCGCCTCCTCGGGCACGTTTCGCCCGGCGCGAGGCGCGCCGTGTTGGATGTTAGCATAAAAGGCGGCAGTCTGGAGAGATCTTCGCCAATAATTTCGCTGGCTTGATCACAGCGGCGCCTTGTCTGAATATCAGCCGGGAGCAGATCCAACTCTGGAGCGCGCGGCGATTCCGAAGACGTAAAGGAAGACCATGAACGCTGCCCTATATGCAGTCTTAGGCGCATCTGCTGCGAGGTTTCACATGCAAAAACTCTTCGCGATGGCGACGGCGTGCGCAGCCTTGAGTTTGACCTGGGAGCCCGCCGTCGCAGGGGCAATGAGCGCCAATAATTTCATGCTTCCCACGAAAGACGTCGCGCTCAAATGCACGCCCCTGAACTACACCATACATTGCTCGATATCTTTGAGAGCTAATCCACAATACAGTTCTTATTGCTTCTATGTCGCGGCGGGTCAATCATATCCCATGAAGACTGACTACCGTTTCGGATTCTATAACGACGTCGTCAGCCTCCAGCTCAAGAATAGTTCTCCGGTGACCGCTCAGTTGAGAGACCTGAGGACCGGCGCGCATGCGCGATGTTTTGAGGCCGGGTGATCGGGGCGCAGCTCCATCGTGCCGGCGCTGCTTTCCCTTCGCTTGCAATGGGAGTCGACGCGGCGCAATGATGCAGGCAGGGAAAATGAAGCGGCGGCGCGTCTATTCAACTCCGTTTACCGAATTTGTCTTAACCTGATGCTTTCCTTCGGTCGCTAAACTGGCTCAGGCGTTACGTCGCCCTAGCTGATAATGCGCGGCTAATATACGGCGCCTTTTAGGGGCTATAGGCATGTCAAAATTTCTATTCACTTCATTGGCGAAAGTCGCCGCACTCGCGCTCCTTCTCGCCTCCCTCGCTGCGCCAGCCTTGGCGCAACCGGCCAATGTTCTGATTTTCGGCGATAGCCTCACGTCTGGCTTCGACCTTCCCGAGGCGCAGGGATTTCCGGCTCAGCTCAAACACCGGCTGCTCGCCGACGGCTATAATGTTGTCGTGTGGAACGGCTCCAACGCCGGCGACACCAGCGCCGACGGCTACGCGCGCATTAACCAGGCGCTGCAATACAATCCAGATCTCGTCCTTGTCGAGTTCGGCACCAACGACATGCTGGACCATACCGATCCGCGCGTCACCTACCGCTATCTCGACGCGATCATCCGCATCTGCAAGGCGCGTGGCGCGCGCGTGATCCTTGCCGGCATGCTCTCGCTGCCGAAGAACGGACCGAATTATATCGTCGGGTTCAACAACATCTATCCGACTCTCGCGCACAGCAATCGCGTCCCGCTCTATACTTTCATGCTGGCCGGAGTCTACGGCCACCCGGCGCTCATGCAGAGCGACAACGAGCACCCGAATGCGCTTGGCACCGCAGTCATGGTGGCCGGCATCGCGCCGCTCATCGAGGCGAATTTGCGCAGTATCCGCGTCGCCTCGCCGACTCGTCGCGGCGCTCCGCTATTATCGCGGCGATAACCCCGAGCGCGCGCCCGCGATGCGCCCGGACGATGGAGGCGACGATGCGGATACTTCGTCTGGCGGCACTTCTGCCCTTTACGCCCGTGTGTGTTTCCCCGGCGTCGGCGCAGGCCGCGGCCGCGGACATTGTCGCGGCGCATATTCGGAGCCAGGGATACTCCTGCGACGCGCCGCAAGCCGCAAAGCGCGACCCTCGCGCTTCCAAACCGGACGAGCAGGTTTGGCTGCTGACCTGCACAAACGCCCGCTATCGCGTGCGTTTGGTCCCCGACATGGCCGCGGCTGTCGAGCAAATTCATTGAGGCGATGCTGATTCCCCGTTGACGCCGGCCGCGCTTTGGCGAAGACCCCGCGCTCGGGCTTGTGATTGCCGGGGACGCCTCGCGCGTGATTTTGGCCTCAGCGGTCGGCGCGGCGCCGCCAAAGGCGTTCTCTTGCCATCGCGCCGGGCCTTTGGCATATGTCTTTCGCGCACCGCCTTATTATGCGGACGCATGGAGACGTGGCCGAGAGGCTGAAGGCGACGGTTTGCTAAATCGTTATAGGGGAAACCCTATCGTGGGTTCGAATCCCACCGTCTCCGCCAGACCAGATACCGTTCTGCCGCGCCTGCGCATCGATGGCGCCAGCGGGCGTCAATTCGCTCCCGCGTCGCTCGGCGGACGAACGAGCGCCTGCCCCTCCGCCGCGACATCGACGTGAAGCTCACGCGATCGCGAGATAGGCGCTGAACGCGGCGATGGTGAGCAGCAGCACGGCGAGGAAATACAGGCTGACGCTCGTCGCGCGCGCCGTATAGGGCTCGTCGCGCGCGAGCAACCGAGCGGTATGAATAAAACGGATCGTCGAAATCACGATCAGCATGACGCCTGCGCCGATGAGCGCCTCGCCGCCGTAACGGCCCGCCGGATGTTCCAAACGATGGATATGCAGTCGTTCGGCGTCGACGGTCACCGCGCCGGCGATGGTCAACAGGAAGAGATTGAATCGCTCAATGACAAAGCCGAGAGCGATGACCGCAATGCCTGTCCGAACCCAGGCGAGGAAGGTCCTCTCATTGGCCGCGATATTGGTGTAATCGCGAATCATGCCCCTCTCCTCCGCACGAGCGCTACCCGGCGCGTCATTGCCGCAGCGCCGGCGAATGCCTATAACATTGCCCAGCGCGGCGGGAACGCCGCCCATTCCTCTTAATGCGAGACGAAATGCCCTGGAGCGATCAAGGCGGGCCGCGCAATCAAAATAACAATCCGTGGGGTCAGCCCGGAGGTCCCTGGGGACAGGGCTCCGGCGGGCAGCCGCCGGACCTCGAGGAGATGCTGCGCCGTAGCCAGGAAGGCCTGAAACAGATTTTGCCGAGCGGATTCGGCGGACGCGGGCTCGCGATACTCGTGCTGGTCGCCGTGCTCGCCTGGCTGCTCTCCGGGCTTTACACCGTCGGACCCAACGAGATCGGCCTCAACCTGATCTTCGGCAAATATATGGGAAAGACCCAGGCGGGCTTGAACTACAATCTTCCGGGTCCGATCGGATCCGTTGTCAAGCTTGCGGTTACCGACCGTAATATCACCGACGTCGGTTTCCGCGAAGAGCCGAACGTCTCGGATGGGCGCCGCCGCGGGTCGGTCTCCGCGCCTCGAGGGCCGGAAGCGCCTGAAGAAAGCCTGATGCTGACAGGCGACGAGAACATCGCCGACGTCAAGTTTCGCGTCATCTGGCAAATTGATCCGGCGAAGCCGGAAGATTACGCCTTCAACGTCGCCAATCAGGCGGGAACCGTGAAGGCCGTGGCCGAAAGCGCCATGCGCGAGATCGTCGGCCAGACGCAAATTCAAAAGATTCTGACCGCCGATCGTAAGTTGATCGAGCCCGCCAGTCAGGCGTTGATGCAGAAGGTGCTCGACGACTATCACGCCGGCGTGTTGGTGCTGCAGGTGCTCTTGCTGTCGGTCGATCCGCCGCAGCAGGTGATCGCGGCTTTTCGTGACGTGACCGCCGCCCAGCAGGATTTGCAGCGTCTCGGCAACGAGGCCGAAGCCTACGCCAATCGAGTCGTTCCGGAAGCGCGCGGCGGCGCCGCCCGCATTCTGCAGGAGGCCGAGGCCTATCGCGAACAGATCGTCGCAGAGGCGCGCGGCCAAGCGTCGCGTTTCGAGCAGATTTACGCTCAATATAAAAACGCGCCGACGATCACGCGACAGCGTCTCTATCTCGAAACCATGGAGCGCGTGCTGGGCGGCTCGGAGAAAGTCATTCTCGACGATCCGTCGAAAGCCGGCGGCGGCGTGACGCCCTTCGTGCCCCTACCCGCCTTTACGCCCTTCCAAGGAGGCCGCAAATGAGGTCCGGCCTTCTCTTCGCGCTCGCCGTCGCGCTGCTTATCGGCGTCATCGCTGTCGGCGGCGCCCTCTTCACCGTATCGCAGACCGAACAGGCGGTGGTGCTGCGGTTTGGCGAACCTGTGGCCGGGCGGGGACTGATCACCGAGCCTGGCCTCCACTTCAAACTTCCGCTTGTCGAAAATGTCGTCACATTCGACAACCGCATCCTCGACGTCGAGAGCCCGAATCTGGAAGTGCTCGCCGCCGACAATCAGCGGCTCGAGGTCGACAGCTTCATCCGCTATCGCATCGTCGACGCGCTGCGGTTCTATCAGACCGTGAACAGCGTCATGGGCGCGAACAATCAGCTTGGTTCGGTGTTGAACTCCGCCGTCCGACGCGTGCTGAGCGAAGCCAACCAGCAGCAGATCGTGCGCGACGAGCGCGCCGGGTTGATGGTGAAGATCAAGGAGCAGGCTGACCGCGAGGCGCGAAAGTTCGGGGTGCAGGTCGTCGACGCGCGCATTCGCCGCGTCGATCTCCCGCAGCAGATCTCCGAAAAGGTTTTCGGGCGCATGCAGACCGAGCGCCAGCGCGAGGCCGCCGAATATCGCGCCCAAGGTTCGGAGCAGGCGCAAAAAATCACCGCCAGGGCCGATCGCGACGTCGTTGTGCTGAAAGCCGAAGCGCAACAGAAAGCCGACCAGATGAAGGGCGAAGGCGACGCCGAGCGCAACCGCATCTTCGCCGAAGCTTTTGGCCGGGATCCCGACTTCTTCGCTTTCTATCGATCGATGCAAGCCTATGAGAGCGCTTTCAAACCGGGGGAGACGCGTTTCCTGATCAGTCCGCGTTCGGAATTCTTCCGTTTTTTCTCAGCTCCGGAGGCGAGCGCCGCGCTGACCGCGGACCAATCGGAACCGGAGCGAAGCCCAAAAAAATGACCCGCAAGCGCGTGCGTTGAGCCGCGCCCGGGCATACTTGTCCCTCGACAGGAGACATAACGCATGACGTCCGCACTTCGTCGCGCCGCGAGAGCGATCCTCGCGACCGCGCCCGTACTCTACCTCGTCGTCGCTCCGGCGCAGGCGAAAGGTCCCGATTCGCTTTCGGAGCTCTCCACCCAGGTCTCGGACGCCGTGGTCAACATTTCCGCAACCACGGTGGATGCGAAACGCAGCTCCCGTAACGACGGCCCCAACCTGCCGCCTGGAGTCGGACCGGGCGCGCCCTTCGACGATCTCTTTGAGGAATTCTTCCGGCGGCGTGGCCAGGGAATGCCGGAAATGCCGCGTCAGCGCCGATCGAGTTCGCTCGGCTCCGGCTTCGTGATCGACCCTTCCGGCATCGTGATCACCAATAACCATGTCATCGCCGACGCCAATGAGGTGACGGTGATCCTCAACGACGGCCAGAAGCTCAAGGCGGAAGTCCTGGGCAAGGACCAGAAAGTGGACGTCGCGGTTCTGAAGGTGAAGCCGGAAAAGCCGCTGAAAGCGGTCAAATTCGGCGACAGCGACAAGGCGAAGGTGGGCGACTGGGTCCTCGCCGTCGGCAACCCGTTCGGACTCGGCGGCTCGGTGACGGCCGGCATCGTTTCGGCGCGCAACCGCAACATCGATAGCGGTCCATACGACAACTACATTCAGACCGACGCCTCCATCAACAAGGGGAACTCCGGCGGACCGCTGTTCAACATGGACGGCGAAGTCATCGGCATCAACACGGCGATCCTGTCGCCATCGGGCGGCTCGGTCGGCATCGGTTTCGCGACGCCGGCGAATACCGTGGAGCCCGTCATCGAGCAGTTGCAAGCATTCGGCGAGACTCGCCGCGGCTGGCTCGGGGTCCGTATCCAGAATATCGACGACGCCATCGCTGAAACGCTCAGCCTTGGCGCGACGCGCGGCGCGCTCGTCGCCGGCGTCGACGACAAGGGCCCGTCCAAGCCGGCGGGGCTGAAGGTCGGCGACGTGATCGTCAAATTCGACGGCAAGCCGATCAAGGAGTCGCGCGACCTGCCCAAGCTCGTCGCGGCGACCCCGGTCGGCAAGGATGTCGAACTCGTCGTCGTACGCAGCGGCAAGGAGCAGACCAAAATCGTCAAGCTCGGTCGCCTTGAGGACGGGGAGAAGGTCGCGTCCAAGGACGGCGACGACAAGGAGAAATCCGAAAGCGGCGGCGACGGCTCTTCGCAGAGCGTGCTGGGGCTGGAACTGTCGCGTCTCTCGGATGCGTTGAGGACGCGCTATCAGATCAAGGACACCGTTAAGGTCGGCGTTGTCATCACCGCCGTCGATCCACGGTCGGAGGCGGCCGAGAAACGCCTGCAGGCGGGCGAGGTGCTGCTCGAGGTCAATCAGGAAGCGGTGAGCGACCCGGCGGATGTGCTCAAGAAAATCAAGAGCCTGAAAGGCGCGGGCAAGAAGACTGCGCTGCTGATCGTCGCGAACGGCCAGGGCGACGCGCATTTCGTCGCATTGCCGGTGGAGTGAATAAACCCTCTTCCGCCAGAGGTGGGAGAGGGACAAGGAGGGGGGCTGTCACTCGACAAACTCCTCGCGCCTATATCCCTGCGCGTAGAGCGCCGCGGTGAGATCGGCGTGGTCGATGCGCGCATCCGCCGCCTGCGCCACTTTCGGCTTGGCGTGAAAGGCGACGCCCAGACCCGCCTCGCGCAGCATGTCGAGATCATTGGCGCCGTCCCCGATCGCCAGCGTCGCGTCTCGCGACAGCCCTCGCGCCTCGCGCAATTCGACGAGCGCCGCGCGCTTGGCTTCGCTTCCCAGGATCGGCGCGACGACCGCGCCCGTCAGCGCGCCGTCAGAAATTTCGAGACGATTGGCGCGCGTCTCATGAAAGCCGATGCGCTCGGCGACGGGCTCTGTGAATTGCGTGAAGCCGCCCGACACGAGCGCTGTATGGGCGCCATGCGCCCGCATGGTGCGCACGAGCTGTCGCGCGCCGGGCGTCAGAGTGATGCGCGTCAGCAGCGTCTCGATCTGCGCGAGGGTCACGCCCGCAAGCAGCGCGACCCGCTCCCGCAAGGCGCCCTCGAATGCGACCTCGCCGCGCATCGCGCGCTCGGTGATCGCCGCGACATGCTCGCGCAAGCCGACGAGGTCAGCGAGTTCGTTGACGCACTCCTGCCCGATCATGGTCGAATCCATGTCGGCGACCAGCAGTTTCTTGCGCCGGCCCGTCGTCGACTGAACGATGACGTCGATCGGATCGTCCGCGACCGCCACCTGCAGCCGCGCGCGCAAGTCGGCAAGGTCATGCCCCGTCCCCGACAGGAACGCGTCAACGGCACGATCGGGCGCGAGCCAGTCACGCCCTGCGTCGATCAATCCAGCGTCGTAGAGCGCGCCAGATACGGCGCGTTCGTTGAGCGCCGCGCCCCGTCCGGCAATGAGGGTCGCGACGTAACCGATGGGCTTTGACATCTCCACCGTTTCAGCGGCAATAGCGCCATGCGCGCACGCGCCATTCTCATTGCAGGTCCAACCGCTTCGGGCAAGTCCGCGCTGGCGCTCGCGCTCGCGCGCCGCCGGCGCGGCGCGGTCGTCAACGCCGATTCAATGCAGGTCTATCGCGACCTGCGGACCGTCACCGCGCGCCCGACGATCGAGGAGGAGGCCGCCGCGCCGCATCTTCTCTTTGGCCACGTCGATGCGGCGACGAACTATTCCGTCGGACGCTGGCTCGAGGATCTCGCGCGCGTTCTGCGCGACCTCGATGCGCGCGGACTGACGCCGATTCTCGTCGGCGGCACGGGAATGTATTTCCGGGCCGCGCTTTACGGGCTTTCGGACATTCCGGCTGTGCCCGGCGAGGTGCGCGAGGCCATGCGCGCTTGGGCGCAGGACAAGACCCCGCAGCAGCTTCATGCCGAACTCGCCGCGCGCGACCCGGCAACGGCCGCTTTGCTGCGCAAGACCGATCCGCAGCGGCTGTTGCGCGCTTTGGAAGTCCTGGAGGCGACAGGCAAGCCGCTCGTTTCATTTCAAGGTCCGCGCAGCCCGCCGATCCTGAAGGCGTCGGAATGCGCGGCTTTTTTCCTCGCGCCCGAGCGCGAGACGCTTTACGCGCGCATCGACGCGCGCTTCGAGAGGATGACGCAAGCGGGCGCGCTCGACGAGGTCGCGGCGCTCAAGGCGCTCGGACTCGATCCGTCGCTGCCGGCGATGCGCGCGCATGGCGTGCCCCACCTCATCGCTTATCTCGAGGGACGACTGACGCTTGCGGAAGCGATTTTGCGCAGTCAGCTCGATACGCGCCGTTACGCCAAGCGTCAGTTCACCTTCGCGCGACACCAGCTTCCGAGCTTCAAATGGATTGCTGGCGAAACGCCGCTGCGCGACGTCGAAGACGCGCTCAGCTCGTGCGCGCGACCCACATCTGGAACAGGGTGAGGATGATCTCCATGGCGATCAATATGATGATCGTCCACTCCAGCCGAACGGAACGCGCCGCGTCGATGAGATCCGTCAGCGCGCGCGCCGTCTCGCCGATCACGTCGATCTTGGCGTTGAGCGTGCGCGCCCGCGGCGTAAGTTCATACTCATCCTCGAGACGCGCATAGAGTCGTTCGAGGTCCGGCCGATCCCAGAGCACATCCGGCTTGTCGTCGACGGCGACGCGGCCCGAAACGCGATGCCGCACGAGCAGGGTCTGGCCCATGAGCTCCAACATGGATTTGCGCTTCCATGGCGGGCTTCCCCTCGCCGCAAGCTCGGCGGCGAAGGGTTCGATCGTGTCGAAGACGGCGTTGACGCGGCGCTCGTCGCGCGCCAGGGCGACGCTTTTCGCCAAGACGTCGGCGATCACCAGCAGCCGCGCTTCGGAGAGGTCCTTTGCCGCCAGGCGACCGTCCGGCAGCGCCTTTTCCTCGCCGTCCGGCGTCGCTTCAATGATCAAAGTCTCGTCGTCGCCCCGGGACGCGCCCGCAACCCGAAGGCCGATCTTTTTGACGATCTCATCCTCCTCCAGCGGCGAAAGGCCGAAGAGAACGGCGACCCCGAAGCGGTAGAGCACGGCGAATCCGCTCTGCCCAGCGTGGAAGGCGAGCGGCGCCGTCGAAACCAGATCCGCCCGTTCAAGCCCGTCGGTGTCGATCCGCTCGCCAAGCAGCAGGGCGCGCGCCGTCAGCGCCTGCCGGCTGATCGCGGTCGTCCCGGACGAATTTATCGTTTCGACCATTTGCTGACCTTGTGGGTTGCACGCGCAATTATATCTCTGACGCGCGCCCTCGTTCTGCTCGCCTTGCGTGACGCTGGCAAAAAAGCTAGCAAGCGGCAAGGTCGCGGGAGAGATCACCCTTATGACTTATGTCGTCACGGAAAACTGCATCAAGTGCAAGTATATGGACTGCGTTGAAGTGTGTCCGGTGGACTGTTTCTACGAAGGCGCGAATATGCTGGTGATCCATCCGGACGAGTGCATCGACTGCGGCGTCTGCGAACCTGAGTGCCCGGCCAACGCCATCAAGCCCGATACGGAAGAGAATCTCGAACAGTGGCTGCAGCTTAACGCCGAGATGGCGCAGAACTGGCCCAACATCACCATCAAGCGGGAGCCGCCTTCGGACGCCAAGGAATGGGACGGCAAGCCGGGCAAATTCGAGCAATTCTTTTCGCCGGAGGCCGGCGAGGGAGACTGAACGGCGTCCAGCGCCGATCTGGCGCCCAACTTGCACATGATGAGTTTCCACATCCTTAATTTATCTCAAATGTCAGAAGCCATAGTAAGTTAGCGTAGTTCGCGGCGTTAACGCGGGCTCCGCTCGCGCGCATATGCCTTTGATTTTCACGCTTGGGCGTGTTATAAATCACACACTAAATGCACGCCTTGTCGAAGGGCGATCCGGCGCCAGTCACCGTCTCGCGACGAATTCGAAAGCCTCTCTTTCTCGAGGGCCGGCCGTTGCCCGGCTATTGAGTATGCGGCGCTAGCAAGGTTTCCACTAGCCGCCTTCGTGCCGCCGCCGCGGCTTTTTCGCCGGCGGCGTGCGCGATTCGTCAGGCAGCGATGGTCCCGTCTCCACAGCGGGACAGCATAGGAGTAGCCCGCGTATGCCCTCCAACAAAACCGAGAAAAAGTCGCCTGCGACTGCCTCCACCGCAGCAGCGCGCGCCAAGGGCTCGGCCGCTCGCTCCAAGACGCTCGCCAAGCGGGCCGCCAAGAGCGGCGCCACCAAGAGCGGCGCGACGAAAACCGCCGCAGCGAAGAGTTCAACGTCGGCATCGAAGAAGTTGGCCAGCCGCTCCGCCTCGGCGGGAAAGCCCGCGCGGGCCGCCGCCGCTTCGAGCCGCAAGACAAGCGCAAAAACCTCCGCAAAAGCCGCGAGAACGATGACATCAAAAACAACGCCGACGAAATCCAAATCAGCTGCAAAAGACAAGACCGCCAAGACACCGGCGCGCGCCACGGCGACGCGTCGGACGGCGGCGGCGAGTTCTCGCAGCATTGCCCGCGCCTCGGCCGCCAATTCGGCCGCCAAGACGGCGGCGAAGCCGACCGCCAAGACTGCGGTCGCCAAGACCGCGGTCGCAGCCAAGAGCGGCGTGACGAAGCGCGCCGTGGCTGCGAAGGCGGCTAAAACGGCGGCGGAAAAGGTGAGCGCCAGCGCTAAGACGGCGGCGGCGAAGCCCGTCGTCGCCAGCAAGACCGCGGCGGCGAAGCCCGCCCAGGCGGCGACGCCGGCCGCAGCGGCCAAGCAGCCGGCGGTCAAGCCCGTCGAGCAGCAGAAGCCGGCGGCGCCTGTGGCGGCAAAGCCGCGTCCCGTAGTGGAGGCGGAGCCGAAATCCATTGAAGGGACGGTCGCGCCCCCTCCCCTCGCGACGTCTCAGGAGACTGCGGCGGCGACCGGCATCGGCGCGCGACCGGCCATTCCAGCCAAGCCGAAACCCGCGACGCCGTCGGCCAAGCCCGCCTTCAAACTCCACGAATACATCGTCTACCCCGCGCATGGCGTCGGGCAGATCGTCGGCGTCGAGACGCAAGAAGTCGCGGGCTTCAGCCTGGAGCTGTTTGTCGTGAACTTCATCAAGGACAAGATGACGCTCAAAGTGCCCACGAGCAAAGTCGTCAGCGTCGGCATGCGCAAGCTCGCCGATACGGGCGTCGTTGACAGGGCGCTGCAAACGCTGAGCGGCCGCGCGCGCGTCAAGCGCACGATGTGGTCGCGCCGCGCTCAAGAATATGAGGCGAAGATCAACTCGGGCGATCTCATCACCATCGCCGAGGTGGTTCGCGACCTCTACCGGTCGGATACCCAGCCCGAGCAGTCCTATTCTGAGCGCCAGCTTTACGAGGCCGCCTTGGATCGCATGGCGCGTGAAGTCGCCGCCGTGCGCAAGCTCATCGATTCGGAATCGCTGAAGCTGATCGAGTCCTTCTTGCTGAAGGGACCTCGCCGCGGGCCGAAGGCGGAGGGGGATGCGGGCGACGACGGCGGGGATGAGGCTGACGTGGACCGAGCCGCCTAATCAGGCAACAAAAACCCCGGAAGCGATAACTTCCGGGGTTTTTTCGTTACACTCTCGCCGGCTCATCGGCGGTCGCCGTCTCTTGCATCCGCGACAGCGCGCGCCTCAACTTGACCAGCGCGCGACTTTCGATCTGCCGCACCCGCTCCTTGGAAATGCCAAGACGATCTCCCAGAGTCTCAAGCGTCACCAGATTTTCCGCCAGCCGACGCTCGCGCACGATGCGCAACTCGCGTTCGGAGAGAATCGCCAGCGCATCCTTGAGCCAGCGCGCGCGCCGATCAGAATCCAGAGTCTCCTCGACGACCGCGTCGGGGAGCGGCTTCTCGTCGACAAGAAAGTCCATCCTCTGCGCGGAGCCAGATGTATCGTCGTCGACGAGTTGGGCGTTCAGCGACACGTCGGAACCCGATAAACGCGAATCCATCATCTCCACGTCAGCCCGCGAAACGCCGATCGCGTTCGCGATCGTCTGATAGGTGTCGACTGAGCTCATACCGTGATTTTCGCGCGCCAACCGCGCACGCAAGCGACGCAAATTGAAGAATAGCGCCTTTTGCGACGAGCTTGTTCCGCCCCGCACGATCGACCAGTTACGCAAAACGTAATCTTGGATCGACGCTCTGATCCACCATGTCGCATAGGTGGAGAAGCGTACGTCGCGCTCCGGCGCGAATCGCGCTGCGGCCTCTAACAGTCCGACGTGGCCTTCCTGGACGAGATCCGAAAGCGGCAATCCGTAATGTCTGAATTTCGCCGAAAGCGCGATGACGAGGCGCATATGTGCGGCGGCGAGCTTATGAAGCGCCGTGGCGTCGCCCCGCTCGCGCCAAGCGATGGCGAGCTGCTTTTCTTCGTCGCGTTCCAGGAAAGGCGCCTCAGCCGCAGCCTTGATCAATTCGCGCCCGAGTCCAGGCATATAAGCCATGACGCCCTCCATACGCAGCCCCACTAATGGTGGGATTCCGCGCGCCAAGATTGGCCTTGCTTTGGATAACCGTCAGGCGCGGCAGTTGTTCCCAAAGCGAGCAAAAACCGGGCTTCACTCGGTTACGATTTTGTAATGTTCGCCGGCGGTGAGGGCGTCGCCGGCGGACAACCCGTTGAGAAGCATAAAATGTTCGACTGGCCGGTTAGGAACCACCATCCGTGCGGCCATCGTTTCAATTGTGTCGCCCTGGGCGGCGACAGCCACCGCAATCCTCAAGGGCCGCGCGTCAGTCGTTTCATCGGGGCCGAGCCGGCGGAAGGATCTGATCGACTCCATGAAGAGCGCGTCGGCCTCATCGCTCAATTTGCGCGCTGCAAAAATCAGGCGGTAGAGAAACTCGCCCGACCGGATCACCGCCAGCCGGAAATTCCACTCCCCCGCCCGAGCGACGGCGATCACGGCGGGGAGCCCGTTGATGTCCATCTTGCGCACGGAGGAAGGAAGCAGGCCGTCGACCCAACCGGAGCCGACATAGGCTTCGAGATTCTCGTCCGACGGCAGGCGCACGCTGTCGAGCCGCAAGGCTTCATTGTCGGCTTCGCGCACCCCGAATATCGCTTCGTTGGAATTTTCCAGAAGAAAGCCCTCAGGCGCGGTGAAGGCGAAGCGCAGTCGCGGATGGGTGAATTTGCGGTCGCGAACATAGCCTTCCATGGGATCGTCGCCGAACGCGACGCCCTTGATGGCCTCGAGATAGCCGCTCCGGTCGGCGACGCCGATCCCGGGCGCTCCGATTTCTCGCGCCGCAGCAACAGCCTTTGTGATGCGGTCGGGGGTGGAGGGATGCGTCGACGTAATGTCGAAGTCGAGCGACTTCTTCCTTCCATAGAGCGCCGCGCGCAAATCCGTGGACCGACCCAGCGCCGTCAGGAAGCGCGAAGCGCCATACGGGTCAAAGCCGGCTCGGGCGATGACGCGGACGCCGGCGGCGTCGGCGTCGAGTTCCTGCGCACGGGAGAAACTCGCGACAGAGAGCCGCTGACTGGAGCGCACCTCGTCGCCTTTCTGGCGGTTCTGAATCACCGCCGCGGCTTGCGAGATGATCGCCGCCTCCCGCTCGCGTTCGGCGCGGAGCGCGCTGTGGCGCAGCGAGACATGGGCGATTTCATGCGCCATCACCGCCGCCGCCTCCGAAGCGTCGCCGGCAAGCGCCAGCAGTCCGCGCGTGACGTAAAGATTGCCGGAGGGCAGCGCGAAGGCGTTGACGACAGGCGTATTGAGAATTGTCACCTTGTAGGTTGGCTGGCCGGGCGTATCGCTGACGCTCGCCAGCTTGGCGAGAATGCCATCAAGGTAATGCTCTGCTCCCGGAGCCTCGTATTCGCCGCCAAATTGGGCGACGAGCTCCTTATGCTGAACCGTGCTGCGATTATCGGTTCGCGGCCCAGCCGGCCGCGTCGGAGGCAACGGGGCGGTAAAGATCTGTCCTTGCCGCTCGAGCTCCGCGCAGCCTCCGATCGCCACGCCGATGACGACGGCCAGCAAGGCGTGCGCCGTCCGCCTAACGAGAGGAGACGCTGTCAACGAATTCGATCTCGGCTGGCGTAGCGATTTCGATGCGAGCCCCGGTCTCAATAAGTCCTCGTACGCGCACTCGCCGCCCAACGAGCGAGCGGGGCTCGATTTGCCCGAATATAGCCAAATTGCGCCGCAGAATCACGACGGTAAAGCTATCGCGCCATTTGTCGCCAAAATTAAGGTAGAAGGCGCGCCGCGACTCGCCGACCGAGCGAATCGCGCCGACGACGACAATCATTCCCTTGCGCCGCTTCAGATCATCCACCGCGCCGGGCGCCGAGACGTCGATCGGGCGGAACTCCGGCAGTGACCAAAGTCCGACGCCCGAATCGCGCGCCGGGGCCTCGGCGGCCAAATACGCCTTGGCGCAGGCGGCGGCCGTCGGATCCGGACGAAAGCGCGCCTCGCCCGCCGAGAGCAGCGCGGCCGCCACGGACGTGAGGGGCGCCGAAGCGCCGCCCTCGGCCGGGCTTGCGTAAATTCTCGCCGGCGCCCTGCCCCAGCGGTCCAATGTCGAAGCAAAGGCGCCCAGGAATATGTCTCGGCCGGCGAGCCACGACGACAGACGGCTGCGGATGGCGGCGCGCAGCTCCGCCATTTCGGGCGGTGGAAAGTCGAGGCCCGCGAGAGCGGCGCGACGGCCATCATCGAGCAGCAGTTCGAAGTCCTCATCCACGGCGGCGACGGTCGCCGGAACTGCGCCCTCGAGCGAGCACTCGCCGGTTTCCGTTGCCGGCGGAAGCGATTCGGCGCGTGACGGCCAGGCCGCCGCCACAAACGAGGCCATCGCCATTCTTTGAACCCAAACGAGACTGAATGATCGCATCGCCTAATTTTAGCCGAATGGGCGCCTATGGTAAGGCGATGTCGCGCCGCATCGAATTGAGCGGCGCCTTTAGCGCAAGTCTCGGCCTTCGCGACCATGTTCCCACGCTACGCCCTCATCTTCGCCCTGCCCTTGTTTGCGGCGGGCGCCGCCCAGGCGTTCGACGTCTATGGCGATCCCCGGCCCGAGGGAGACCTCCGCCATGCTCAGACCTACAATGTTCCGCCATCGGATATTTATGAAGGCCCTGAGGCGGGACCGGGGTCGGACGCGGCGGCGGCGATGCGGATCGATCGGCTGGAGCGCGAGCTACGCCGATTGACCGGGCAAAACGAGGAGCTGCAGCACAGGGTGCAGCTTCTGGAAGAGCAGCTCCGCGCCGCAAAGCCCGAGCCGCGCTCAGAGGCCGCGCCGAACGGGCCGACGGCTCCGCCAGCCGTTGCGTCGACGGCGCCCGCGACGAGCGCCAACGCCGGCAAGCGCGGCGACGCCTTTGATCCCGCGATACAGCCAACTGCGCCGGGCGCGCCGCGGCCGCTCGGCACGACGACTCCGTCAACGCCGCTCGAAAGCGCCGCCCGACCGACAGGCTCGGTGTCGACGGCCCCGGTGCGCGAAGCAGGCCAGCCGCTGGATATCGCCCACGGCCGCCTTGTCGGCGACCAGCCGGCGCCCGCGGAGATCGCCGCCGCGCCGCCGGTCGCGGCCCCCAAGGAGCAGTATGATGAGGCGGTCGGCGCGTTGCGCGCCGGCAAATATGAGGAAGCGGAGAAGTCGCTCTCGACGTTTCTGTCGAAGAACGGCAAGAGCAAGCTCGCCGCCGCCGCGACATTCAACTTGGGCGAAAGTTTCTTTTTGCGCGGACGCCACCGCGAGGCCGCCGAAAGATACTTGGAAATTTCGACGAAATACGGCGACTCGGCGCAGGCGCCGGAAGCGCTGTTGCGTCTTGGCCAATCGCTGAGCGCGATGGGCGCGAAGGAGCAGGCCTGCGCCTCCTATTCCGAGATCAACGTCAAATTCCCGAAAGCGGCGACGCGAATCCGCGAAGCGGCGCAACGCGAAAGCAAAAAAATTCAATGCTAGCCGTCCGCGCGGCGGTCGGCGCCCCTCCGGCCTAGGCATGCCGCGCACGGAGGCGGAAGACCTTGCCGCAATCGACGACGACTCGCTCGAGGGACGTCGTGAAAACGCGCTCGAACTCCTCGCGCCCTACCCCTCCTTGCTGCTCGCGGTTTCCGGCGGGCCCGACTCCGTCGCCTTGATGCTGCTATGCGCGCAATGGTCTTTGCGCGCGTCGCGTCACATCGCCGTGGCGACGGTCGATCATCGCTTGCGCAAAGAGGCGCGCGCGGAAGCCGAAGAGGTCGGCCGCTGGGCGCGCGCTCTTGGCTACGCCCATCATTTATTAACGTGGGAGGAAGAAAAGCCTTCGACGCGCCTCCAGGAGCGGGCGCGGCGCGCGCGATACGCGCTGCTGACCGCCTGCGCGCGGCGAATCGGCGCATCCGCCATCGCGCTTGCGCATCATTCGGAAGACCAGGCCGAAACGATCCTGTTTCGTTTGACCCGCGGCTCTGGAGTCGCCGGCCTTGCAGGCATGGCGCGCCTCGCACGCCACGAAGACATCCCGCTGTTACGGCCGCTGCTCGACTTTCGCAAAGAGGAGCTGGAGGCGGTCTGCGCGCGCGCGGCTCAACCGTTCTTTCGCGACCCGTCCAATGAAGACGAAAGCTTCGCGCGCGTGCGGCTGCGCAGGCTGGCTCCCATGCTCGCCGCGCAGGGGCTCAGTCGAGATGCGCTTCTGCGGCTTGGATCGCGTGCAGCGCGCGCCGATGCCGCGCTGGCGCATTGCGCCGCCGAAATGCTGGCGCGCGCGCTGCGTCGCGACGAAGCGTCATGGATCGAGCTCGACGCCGCGACGCTGTGCGAGGCGCCGCTGGAAATTCTCCAACGCGTGCTCGCAAGCGCGATCCTGCATATCGCGCCCGCGGCTGTGCTTCGCCTCGAACGCCTGGAGCGCGCCAGCGCGCGTGTGGCCGCCGCCCTGGCTGCGCGCGGATCGGTCCGAATGACGCTTGCCGACGTCTCGATTGACCTGAACGGCGGACGGATTCGGCTGCGTCCGGCGCCGCCTCGCCGCTCAAGCTCGACTTAGCGAATTCGCGTTGTAGGGGACGAACTTGTCCGAAACGGCCAAGTCTCCATGCAACAACGCCTGGAATCACGGGCTTTTCCGAGACTTGGCAACGCGTCCCCGTGCGCCTAAATTAAGCACATGAGCGGAGCGCTTCGGGGGATAAGCCCGACCGAGCGGCTCCCGACAGGCTTCCCACATGAACCCACACTTCAGAAACCTCGCGCTCTGGGCAATCATCGGGTTGCTCGTGGTTGCGCTTGTCATGCTGTTTCAGCAGCCTGGCCAGCGCACGCCGATCCGCGACATTTCATATAGCGAACTGCTGACGCAGATCGATCAGGGCCGCGTCCATGACGTGACGATCGCGGGCAACGAGGTCGTCGGTCACTTCAACGACAATCGGCCGTTTACGACCTATGCGCCGGACGACGCCAATCTCGTGCCGCGCCTTCAGGCCAAGAACGTCTCGATCAGCGCCAAGCCGAATAATGAAGGCAGCAGCTTCTTGGTGACGCTCCTTCTCAATGCGCTGCCGCTCGTCGCATTCCTCGCGGTCTGGATTTTCCTTTCGCGGCAGATGCAGGGCGGCGCAGGCCGCGCGATGGGCTTTGGCAAATCGAAAGCGAAGCTGCTGACGGAGACGCAAGGGCGCGTCACCTTCGAGGACGTCGCCGGCGTCGACGAAGCCAAGGAGGATCTGCAGGAGATCGTCG
>Ga0082335_1000790_pt1 | contig 74825 bp, 68 predicted proteins | sample Subgrocontami58m_FD_72375 | JGI IMG/M metagenome (GOLD analysis project Ga0082335, IMG submission 72375) | Subsurface groundwater microbial communities from S. Glens Falls, New York, USA - GMW37 contaminated, 5.8 m (SPADES assembly) (version 2) ... | reverse complement strand
AAAGACACGCCCGATATACTCGCGCCCGATCGACGGTTCGACCGGCTGGATGATGATCAGGCAGGCACCCGCCAGCGATGCGGTCGCGATCGACAGGCCGAAGGCGATGCGCTTGATCCTGGTCGGGTTGGCGGCCATCAGCTGCAGCGCCAGCTGGTCCTGCGCCACGGCCTGGATGGCGCGTCCCAGGAAGCTGCGCGACAGGAACACCTGCAGGCCTACCGCCATCGCCATGGAGACGAGGAACGGCACCAGCAGGCGCCACGGCAGGTCGAACAGGACGAGTTGCAGGCTTGGGCCGATATAGCGCGCGCTCACCGAACGATAGTCGACGCCGAAGACCAGGATCAGCCCCACTTCGGCGATGAACAGCAGCCCGAAGAAGAACGACAGGCCGCGCAGCGACTGGTTGTCCCGTCGCTCGAACGCAACGTAGTAGACCTGATAGACCGCCATGCCGAGCAGGTAGAAGGCCGGCAACAGGATGACCGTCGCCAGTATCGGATCGATCCCGAACACGGTATTGCCGATGTAGGCGACGTAGGAGCCGAGCAGGATGAAGGCCGGATGGGCGATGTTGACGATGTCGAGCATGCCGAAGGAGATCGCCACGCCGATCGAGACCGCCGCGTAGAATCCGCCCAGCAGCAGGCCCGAGATCACCGCGTTCATCAGCAGATCGAGCGAGACGTCCATGCCGCCGGTCAACCTCCCCTTTGATGTGGCGGTTGTCCCGCCTTGATCGCAGTCTGCGCCGGGACGGCGCAGATCACAACAACGGCGGCGGCCCGGCGACGCCCAGTGCGTGCTGGCCGAAGAGAGCGCCCTGCACGTCGGGCGAGAACATCACATGGGCGTTGGCTGCATGCGCATCGCGGAACAGGCGCTGCATGCGGCTGGTCAGATAGAGTCCCCCCGAGCCGGCGACGCCCATCATGATGTCGACGGCCTCGACGCAGAGCCTCACGGCAAAGGCAGCGTCGCGACGATAGCGCAGCTTGTCCTCGAGTGTCGGCTCGCCGCCCGCCCGCGCGACCCTCATGGCATGCTCGCAGCCGCGGCGCATGACGAGCTCGGCCGCGTCGACGCGTGCCCCCGCCTCGGCCACCTTGATCTGGACCGTCTGCACCGCGCCGACCGGCGTTCCGGTCGTGGTGCCGTTGCGCTTGCGGGCCGCGCCTACCGTGATCTCATAGGCCCCGCGCGCGCATCCCAGCATGACCCCGGCAAGGACGTAGGCGCCGAGCGCCAGCAGCGGCAGGCGAAACAACGGTGACGGATTGACGGCCGACCCGGGATGCGGCTTGCCGTTGAACGCCCATGCCGAGAGCGTGCGCCCGGCCGGCACGAACAGCTTCCTGATCGCCACGTCCTTCGAACCGGTGCCGGCCAGGCCCATGGCGTGCCAGGTGTCGAGGATCTCGTAGTCGGAGCGATGCACCAGCGCGAAACGCTGGTCGACCGGCGGGCCGTCGTCGGCGTCGCGCACCGTGATGGCCAGCAGATTCCAGTCCGAATTGTCGACACCCGAGGACAGCGGCCAGCGGCCGGAGATTTCGTAGCCGCCGTCGACCTTGCGCCCGCGCCCGGCCGGAAACGCCAGCGACGTGGCGATCAGCACGTCGGGCGACTTGCTCCACAGCTCATCCTGGGTCTCCGGCGGGAAATAGCCCAGCATCCAGTGATGGCTGGCAAGGTTGCCGAGATTCCATGCCGTCGACGGGCACACTTGCGCGATCTCGGCGCAGACATCGACCAGGACGCCGCAATCGAGGTCGGCACCCCCGACCCGTGCCGGCTGGACGACGCGAAACAGACCAGCCGCGTGCAGGTCGCGCTCGGTCTCGTCCGGCAGGCGGCCCAGGCGCTCGCAGTCGGCAGCCCGCTCGTCGAGCTTCGGCACCAGCGCCCGCGCGCGACGGACCATTTCCTCGTGGCCGACGCCGGCAAACGACGTCGGCTTCTTCGGCAGCGTAGCCGACGGCACCCAGCCGCCGTCGGTCGCCTTGCGGGTCCGGGGCACCACGACGACGCGCCCCTAGACCGCGCGCCGCGTTGCGGCACCCTGGCGCGTCGCCTCCTCGAAGCGCCGGTGGCGCAGGGCGACCCGCGGGTCGTCCATTTCCTCTGCCGCGGAGCCGGGAATCCAGGCGTCGTGGCCCTGCGCATAGTTCCGGTTGGTCTGCTGGGCGTTGCGGTTGACCAGCGGTCGTGCATAGAGCGGGTGGCGCATGCTGCGCACCTCATGCTCGATCTGGATCAGGGGCTCGCCGCTCTTGGGATCGCTGATCGTGTCGAAGCGGTACTGGTGCTGGTTGCTTTCCTCGGTGATGAGGCCGCGCTCGGACAGCAGCCGGTGCGGTCCCGAGAAATTCGCGACATAGACCTGGATGTGGTGTCCGTCATAGGGGGCGAGTTCGGCCTTGGTCTCGCGAAACACCAGTTCCTGCCCGATGCCGACCGCGATGCGCGCCACTGGCGCGGTGCCTGTCTCGACAGTCGCCTCGGCGCCAAGGACGTCGCGGTAGAACCCGGCGACGCCGCTGGCTGCGCCGGCCGGAACGTCGAATTCGACATAGGCCATGCCGAGCGTGACTCGACCGAAGCGCGGCGCCGGGTCGTGGCAGAGGATCCGGTTGCCCCAGGGGCAGATCGCCTCGACGTGATCCACATGCTCGACGAAGTCGAAGCGCGTTCCCTTCAGCGCCTTGCGCAGGCTTTCCAGCCGTCGCAGAAGCGCCTCGCGGTCGGGCACGACGAGCCCGACGTGCCCGCGCAGGTGCTGCGGGGTTCCCGTGACGAGGTGGAATTGGTTGTGCCCGACATTGACCCACATGTTGTCGACGCCGGTCATCATGTAGGGATCGCGCGTCAGTCCGAGCCCGCTGATGTAGAAGAGCGTCGCCAACCCCTGGTCCGCGATCTGCAGGTTCACGTGCTCGAGCGCGACGATATTGCCGAGGTCCTCGGCGCCACGATCGTACTGCTTGCTCATCGCCTGCCTCCATTTCGCCGTTCAGGACGCCAGCGGCGCGCGCGCCTCCTGGCCGAAATACGCCCGCTCGAGCCGGTTGGGCAAGTCGTCCTCGCCGGTCGAGGCTTCAAGCACGATCGAGCCGCGCGCCAGCGCATAGACCCGGTCGGCCGCCGCCAGAGCTTTGTCGATCAACTGTTCGACCAGCAGCACGGCAGTGCCGCCCTCGCGAAGTCGCGCGACGGCTGCCAGCACGCGATCGACGAGCACCGGCGACAGGCCGGCGGAGGGTTCGTCAAGCATCAGGAGGCGCGGCCGGCGCACCAGGCCCTGCGCCACCGCCAGCATCTGCTGCTGTCCGCCCGACAGCGTCCCGGCGCGATCGTGCCGCTTGGCGGCGATGTCGGGAAAGAAGGCCAGCGCCTCCTCGACCTGGACCGCCCGTTCGTCGCGCGGCAGACCATAGCCCGCCAGCATAACGTTATCGATCACGGAAAGCTGCGTGAACACGCGATGGCCCTCGACGACGTGCACGAGACCGGCACGCACGGTGTCGCCAGGGCCCGCGCCGCTGATGTCCTGGCCGGCAAAGCGGATGCTGCCCTGGCGCGGCAACAGGCCGGAAATGGCCTTCAGGAGCGTGCTCTTGCCGGCCCCGTTGGGGCCGAGCAGCGCCACGACCTCGCCGGTGCGCACCGCCAGGTCGATATCGCGCAACACGCCGATCTTGCCATAGCCGGCGGAAAGGCCGTTGACCGTCAGCAGGGGGTCACGCGCCGAGGTAGGCACTGACCACCTCCCGGTGCGAGCGGATCTCGTCAGGCGTGCCGGCCGCCAGCGTCTTGCCGAGATTGAGCACGGTCACGCGATCGCAAATGTCGAAAATCAGGTCGGCATGATGCTCGACCAGCAGGACGCCCGTCCCCTCGCGGCTGATCGCCTTGATCAGCGCACCGAGCCGGCGGATCTCCTCGGCCGACAGGCCGGCTGCCGGCTCGTCGAGCAGCAGGAAGGCCGGGCGCAGCATCAGCGCGCGGGCGATCTCCATGAACCTGAGCTCGCTGTGCTGCAGGCGGTCGGCGCGCACCGGGGCGAGCTGCTCGAGGCCGACGGTGGCCAGCGCCTGCATCGCCGCGTCCTTGAGCTGCTTCTCGTCGCGATGGTGGCGCGGCAGCGACAGCATCGATTCGGCGAAGGTGCCGTGGCCGCGCACCGTGCCGCCGATCATGACATTCTCCAGCACCGAGGCCGCGCCGACCAGCCGCGGAGTCTGGAAAGTGCGGGCGATGCGGTAGTTGGCGCGGGCCTGGGGCTTGTCGAACGGCAGGTCGGCACTGTTCAGCTTCATGGTGCCCGTATTCGGCCTGTAGTAGCCCGAGATCACGTTCAAGGTGGTGGTCTTGCCGCTGCCGTTGGGGCCGATCAGGCCATGCACCTCGCCCGAACGGATTTCCAGGTCGAGACCGTCGATGGCCCGCACGCCGCCAAAATGCAGGGCAATACCGGTGAGCCGGATGGCGCTCGGCTCGCCCTTGGCGCCCAGCACCCGCGACAGCAGCTCGGGCCGCGGCGCGATCTCGCGATGCTGCGTCAGTGCCCGGCGGCTCCTGTAGTCGAGAAGGTCGGCGATGCCGCCCGGGATCACGAGCACGATCACCAGCAGGAGGGCGGCGTAAAGGAACGTCGACCATTGCACCAGCGGCGCCGCGAACTCCGGCAGCACCGTCAGGATGATGGTGCCGAGCGCCGGGCCCAGAATCGAGCCGCGCCCACCGATCAGGATGCCGATGAAGAACAGCACCGACATCTCGAAAGTGAAGGCATCGGGCGTGATGTAGGACTGCAGCGAGGAGAACAGCCCGCCCGCGATGCCGCCCAGGCCGCCCGCGAGCAGGAAGATCAGGATCAGGAGCTTCGGCTTGGCGATGCCCGACGCCTCGGCCGCGACTTCGGCGTCGCGAATCGCGACCAGTGCCCGGCCGTAGCGGCTCGAACCGATATTGGCCGTGATCCAGGTCGCGAGCGCCGCCAGGATGAAGCAGAAATAGTAGAAGCCCCAGCCCGGCTCGAACGGCCAGGGGAACACCGGTCCGGGCGTGCCGACGCCGCCGCCGGTGACGTCCTTCCAGGCAAGCGCCACCTGCGTGACGATGGTGGCGAAGCCCAGCGTCGTCATGGCGAAGTAGAAGGTACGCAGCCTGAGTGCCGGCAGGCCCACGATCACGCCGAACACCGCGCCCATCGCGCCGCCGGCGATCAGGGCGAGATAGGGATGCCACTCCACGCCGCCCACCCGGCCGGCGGCCAACGCTGCCGTGGCGTAGGCACCGAGCGTCAGCATCGCCACCCAACCGATGGCGATCTGGCCCGCGTAGCCCACCACCAGGTTCAGCCCGGCGCTCAGGATCCAGTAGATGTAGGCGCGTTGGGCGATGACACCGAAATAGGAATCGTCGAGCAACGGCAGCAGCAGGCCGATCAGCCCGAGGGCGATCCACGACCAGCTGCCTTCGAGCCTGCCGAGCCATCCGGCAGGCGCCTTGGCCATCGATATCGGAGACGTGGCGTCCGTCATACGCGCGGCCTCATACCCTTCTGGCCGTCGCCGCGCCCGCCAGCCCCTCGGGCCTGAGCAGCAGCACGACGATGAAGACCGCGAACACCGCGACCGAGGCGAAGATGCCGCCGACGAGGAAATTGGCCGCCTGCTGGAACAGTCCGAGCGCGATGCCGCCGATGACGGCGCCGCGATTGGAGCCCATGCCGCCCAGCGCCACCGGCACGAAGCCGTAGAAGTTCAGGATCGCCTGATTGCCGAAGTAGGCGAGCAGCATCTGCGCGCCGGTGAAGCCCGCCAATGCGCCGATGACGCCGGCGATGGCATAGCTCGCCAGTCGCAGCCGTGTCTCGGGCAGGCCCAAGGCGCGTGCCGCGTAGCTGTCTTCTGCGATGGCGAGGAAGGCGCGGCCGATCAGCGTCCTGCGGTAGAGCAGCTCCAGCCCGACGATGGTGACGACGCAGGCGAGGACCGGCAGCCAGAATTTCTGGTCGATCAGGCCCAGCGCCGAGTTGGGATCGATGGGAAAGAGCACCGGGAACGGCTGCGCCTCGGTGCCCCATTCGATGGCCGTGACCTGCTGCACCATCAACGCGAAGGCGAGCGTCGAGAGTACGTAGAGATGCTGTTCGATGCTCTTCAGCACCGGCCGCACCGTCAGGATCTCGGTGACCACACCGAACGCGGCGCCGGCCGCCATCACGAGCACGAACGCCAACACGGCGTTCATGCCCAACTTGTTGATGAAGAGCGCGCCCAGCACACCGCCCAGCATTCCCAGCATGCCAGCGGTGAAGCTGAACACGCGCGAGGCCGAGAACATCACGTTGTAAGTGATGCCGATCAGTGCATAGACCGCTCCTACCGCGAGGCCGTAGGAGACGATCGATCCAAGCATCGTCTAGGCGCTGTAGCCTGGAGCCAGATTGAAGGCACCGTCCCTGAGCGAGTTGACCTCGCACATCACGACTTCCGAATCGGGGAAGCCGTTGTGCTGCTCGGGCGTCCAGGTGACCGTGCCGTAGATGCCCGGCCAACTCTTGACCTTGTTCATATAGGCCACGACGTCGCTGTTCTTGGTGCCGGCGTTCTTGAAGATGTCGGCCATGATCGTGCCACCGTCCCAGCCCAAGGCCACCCACCAGAGCAGCGTGTCGCCGAATTCGATCTTGGCCGCCTTCAGGCGATCGACGAACTCCTGGGCGCGCGGCGGCAGCTTGCCGTTGGCGTAGCAGACTTGCCGGAAGTTGTTCGAGTAGACCTTGTTCCAGTACTCGGGCTTCTCGAGCAGTGCCTTGGTCTGGCCGGAACCGAGCGTGGTCTGGCCGACGATCGGTACATCCCAGCCCATGGCGCCACGGGTATTGCAGATGCGCGACAGGAAGCCGGCATTGACGCTCCACGGCATGATCGCCTGGGCGCCGGCGGCTTGCATGCGCAGCAGCTCGGGCTTGAGGTCGGGGTTCGCCGCGTCGATGTGGTTCTGGTAGACGACCTCGGCGCCCTTGGCCTTGAGCATCGGCCCGTAGGTGTTGACCGAGGCGGTGCCGTAGCCGGTGGTGTCGCTGATCACCGCCACCTTCTTCAGCTTCAGCACATCGACCACGTAGTAGTTCGCGCCGGCACCTACCTGGGTATTGGTCGGCGCGATGCGGAAGGCCATCGGGTACTTCTTGACGTCGATCAGCTCGTCGACCCAGCACGGGTGCAGCATCGGCACCTTGTCGCGTGCGATCAGCGGCGTCGCCGCCAGCGCCTCGCCGGAGTTGAGCGGGCCGAAGATCATGCTGACCTTGGCGCGCTGCGTCAGCTCGGCCACGGCGTTGACCGCCTTGGTCGGGTCGCTCTGCGTGTCGCGGCTGATCAGCTCGATCTTGCGGCCCTTGATGCCGCCTTCCTTGTTGATCAGCTCGACCGCGAGCTGGGTGCCGCGGTTGATGCCGACACCGGTCGACGAACTGGGGCCGGTCAGCGCCGGCAGGTAGCCGATCTTGATGGGCTCGTTTTGCGCGATGGCTGGAGCGGGAAATCCCTGGGCCAGCGCCACGGCGCTGACAGCGGATCCGGCCAAAACCTGGCGGCGGCTAATCGGCATGTCTTCCTCCCACGACGAATGTTTCTTGGCTCTTACACTCCTGGTAACGCTACCAATTCACACATACCCTATCGTCCGCGAGCAAGGCCGGTCAATGCGAAGGCTGCCCCGCGACGCGGAACGGCCTTTCGCCGTCGCGCAACTTCAAGACGGCACGATGAAGGGCTTGGCCGCGGCGTCGTAATCCGCATAGCCCAGTGTCGCACGCAACTCCGCCGGCGGCATCGCGCTCGCCGCCTCCGCGCCCCCGGCAGCCAGCGCCGCCAACCCGGCCTTCATTCCCGCAACCGCCGGCGAGAGCATGCCGGTCGGATAGGTGCCGATCTTGAAACCAAGTGCCGCCGCCTCCTTCTGCGATGGCGTCGCGCGCGGCGCGCCCGGCGACAACACCACAAACGACGGACGTCCGCCGGCCGCCGCGACGGCACGGCGGATTTCTCCATCGTCGGCAGGCGAATCCAGGAACAGGATGTCGGCACCTTCCTTCACATACATCTCGATCCGCGCCACTGCCTCGTCGATGCCCTGGGTCGGGCGGCAGTCGGTGCGCGCCAGGACCAGGATGCCGGACTCCCTGGCGGCCTCGACCGCGGCGCGGATCTTCATGCGCGCTTCGTCGCGCGACAGGCAGGGCTTGCCCGCCGCCGTGAGCGCGCGCGGCGTGATCTTGTCCTCGATCAGGATGGCGGCAGCGCCGGCACGGCCATAGGCGCGAACGGTGCGCTGCACGTTCATGGCGTTGCCGTAGCCATGATCGCCATCGGCCAGGATCAGCATCTGCGGCGCCGCGGCATGCACCATGTTGAAGGAGTCGAACATCTCGCCGAAGGAGATCAGGTCGAGGTCCGGTCCACCCAGCCGGCTCGCCGCGACGCACGACCCCGACAGGAATGCCGTCTCGAATCCGGCGGCGGCCGTCAGCTTCGCACTGAGTCCGTCCCACACGGCCGGCATCACGACGAGGCCGGGCTTGGCCAGCAGGGCACGCAGACGGTCGGGGTGATTCATGAAGGGATCCTCGGGTGTGGTGGTTCTTCTAAGGTGACGGGTCGAGAGGCTACTTCGAGGGCTTGATGCCCGCCTCCTTGATGACCTTGGCCCATTTCGGGATGTCGGCGGTGATGGCGGCGCGCGTCTCCTCCGGCGTGCTGCCGACCAGGTCGAGGCCGATGGTGGCGAACTTCTTCTTCATCTCCGGGTCTGCGAGGACCTTGAGTGACTCGGCGCGCACCTTGTCGAGGATCGGCTTGGGCGTGCCGGCCGGCGCCATCAGGGCAAACCACGAGGTCGCCTCGAAGCCGGGAAATCCCTGCTCGGCCAGCGTCGGCAGATCGGGGGCATTGGCCGAGCGCTTGAGCGAGGTGATGGCGAGCCCGCGCAGGCGGCCATCGCGCACCAGCGGCATCGCCGCTCCCGCGTTCTGGATGCCGACCGGCACGACGCCGCTCATCACGTCGGCCATGTTGGCGCCGCGATAGGGAATGTGCTCCATCTTGATCCCGGCGAGGCGGCAGAACAGTTCACCCGCGATGTGCTGCGGCGTGCCGACGCCCGGCGAGCCGTAGGAGAGCTTGCCGGGATTGGCCTTGGCGTAAGCGATCAGGTCGGCGATCGATTTCACCGGCAGGTCGTTGTTGACGAAGAGGATCGATGGCATGGACAGCGACGTCGAGATCGGCGCCAGGTCCTTCAGCGGATCGAACGGAAGGGCCTGAAGGCTGGGCAGGATCGTGATGGCGGCATTGCCCGACCACATCAGCGTGTAACCGTCGGGCGCCGCCTTGGCGACCTTGTCGACGCCGATGGCGCCCGAGTTGCCGGTCACGTTCTCGACCACCACCGCCTGGCCCCAGGCTTCGGTGAATTTCTGGGCGAACATGCGGGCGGTGACGTCGGTCGCGCTGCCGGCGGTGAAGCCCACCACCAGTTTGACGGGCTTGTCCGGCCAGTTCGTCTGGGCGGCGAGCGGAGAGGCGATGCCGAGCGCGAGCGCGAGCGCGGCGACGGACCGAACGATCGGGTGCATGGTTTCCTCCGGGAGGGCGATCTCCGTCGCCGTTTGTCGAAGGCTATGGGATTTGGGGGCCGTGCCGCAACCTCGAAGCCGCGCCGCTTTCGCAAGCGCGGCGTTCGAGCTGGCGCACGATCTCGTCGGCGATCTCGCCTGGCGGGCCGCCGATATCGACGACGATTGGCCCTTCGTCCGGTGTGGGTTCCTGCAGCGTCGCGAACTGGCTGGCCAACAGGGCGGCCGGCATGAAGTGCTCGTGCCGGGCGGCCATGCGCCGGACGATGAGATCGCGGGATCCCCTGAGATAGACGAGTGCGACCTCGGGCCGATCGCCGATGATGATGTCGCGATAGGAGCGCTTCAACGCCGAACAGGTGAGTACGCCCTGCTCGCCCCGCCTCCGCCAATCGTCGATCTCCCGGGCGATTTTCTCCAGCCAGGGCAGCCGGTCCGCATCGGTGAGCGGCGTGCCGCCCCGCATCTTCTCGACGTTCTCGCTGGGATGCAGGTCGTCGCCCTCGCGGTACCGCCAGCCGAGCCTGGCGGCGAGCAGGGCCGACACGGTGGTCTTGCCCGATCCCGAGACGCCCATGACGACAACGATCATCGTCTTTTCCTTTCCGGCTCTCACACCGGCTCGCATCGCGGGGCGGGGCAGCTTGCCCGCGCGCCCCCCGATGCTAGGCTGCCAACCTGCGGAAAGCCCGCCTCTCTCATCGAGCAGACACGTGCTGTTAGAAACTCTTCTGCCCCTCGGCAAGGTCGATCCCGGCCTTCGCGCGCCGGAAGTGCCGTTCGACCTGCACGGCATCGGCGCCGATGCACGTCTGCTGGAAGAGATCGGCTATGACGCCCTGGTCGTCGAGGAGACCAAGGACGATCCGTTCATCGTCATGGCGCTCGCCGCCCAGGCGACGCGGACACTGAAACTCGGAACGTCGGTCGCCATCGCCTTTCCGCGCAGCCCGACCGTGACGGCGCTGAGCGCCTGGACCCTCCAGAAGCTGTCGCGCGGTCGCTTCACGCTCGGGCTGGGAACACAGGTGAAGGCGCACATCGAGCGCCGCTACGGCATGCCGTGGACGCCGGCGGGACCATGGATGCGCGAATATGTGCACGCCGTGCGGGCGGTGTGGGACAATTGGCAGAACGGCACGCCGCTCGACGTCAAGGGCCCACACTACAACATCAATCTCATGGTGCCGCTGTTCAACCCCGGCCCGATCGAGCACCCGCACATCCCGATCCAGATCGCGGCGGTCAATGCGGTGATGTGCCAGGTCGCCGGCGAAGTGGCCGACGGCATCCGTCCGCATCCCGTCTGCACGCCGTCCTACATCGAGAAGGTGATGCTGCCCGCGGTTCGCGTCGGCGCCGCCAGGACCGGCCGCTCGCTCGACGCCTTCCAGGTCGGCATGAAGCCGCTGGTCGCCACGGCCGCCAACGAGGCGGAACTCGCGCCCAAGGTGCGCGACGTGCGGGCACGCATCGCGTTCTACGCCTCGACGCCGCAGTACCGCGCCGCCTTCGACCATCTCGGCCTCGGCGATCTCGCCGATCGGCTGAAGCTGCTGTCGCGGGCCCAGCGCTGGGAAGAACTGCCGCAGCACATCAACGACGACGTTCTCGAAACCTTCGTCACCATCGGCACCTACGACACCATCGCGCGCAAGCTTTGTGACCGATTTGCCGGCGTCGTCACCCATTGCGAGTTTTCGATCGCGGTGAAAAGCGACGCCGACCGGGAGATTCTCCGGGGCCTGGCGAAGGCCATCCAGTCCGAAGGCGCCGACAGGGCCAGACGGACGATCATGGGATCTTGAGGAGCCGAGCCATGAAGCTGGGACGCCTGGGAGTCTGGTACTCGACGGACAAGCTGAACGGAGCCCAGCTCGCCGAACTCGTGCGCGTCGTCGAGGGCGCCGGCTATGCGGCGTTCTGGTATCCCGAATCGCGCGGCTACGAATCGATGTCGCTTGCTGCCTATCTCCTGTCGAAGAGCACACGCCTCACCATCGGCAGCTCGATCGCCAACATCTACGCCCGCGACTCCTTCACCGCGCAGCGCGCCATGATCTCGCTGAACAACTTTTACGGCGGCCGTTTCATCCTGGGTCTTGGCGTCAGCCACATTCCCATGGTCGAAGGTCTGCGCGGTCATCGCTACGACAAGCCGCTCGGCGCCATGCGCGCCTATCTCGACGGCATCCACAAGGGCCTGCCCGCCGGTGAGGAAGCACCGGTGATGGTGGCGGCGCTGGGCCCGAAGATGCTGGCGCTCAGTGCCGAGAAGTCGCTGGGCGCCGTGCCCTACAACGTGACGCCTGCGCACACCGCCAAGGCCGCCGCCATCCTGGGGCCGAAGAAGGCGCTGGCCGTCGAACAGAAGGTCACGCTGGAGACCGATCCGGCGAAGGCGCGGGCGCTCGGCCGCAAGGAACTCGCGCGCTACATGGTGCTGCCCAACTACCGCAACAACTGGCTGCGCGAGGGCTTCACCGAAGCCGAGCTCGCCGACGGCGGCAGCGACCGCTTCATCGACGCCATGGTCCTGTGGGGCGATGCGCCGACCGTCAGGAAGGGCCTGCGGGCGCATTTCGACGCGGGCGCCACCCACGTCTGCCTGCAGCCGCTCCACGACGACGGCGACTTCGCCGCCCGCGACCGCATGCTGGCGGCACTCGCCGACACCTGAGAGGCTGAAAATGCTCGGGTGTCATGCTCTTCCGGACCGCGCGCGTCCTCGCGCGCTCGCGGTCAGCAGGGCGCTTCTTTGCCTGCATGAAGACGAGCGAGCCGGAGGCTCGCGGTCCAAAAGAGCATGACAATTGGTTGAGCCGACCCGATTCTTTCGGGGGAGACCAAAGGACGGAGAGACACATGGAATTCGGCATTGCGCTTCCCACGGCAGCGGACTCCTGGAAGCTGGCGCAGCAGGCCGAGGAACTAGGCTTCAGCCACGCCTGGTTCTACGACACCCAGATGCTGAGCGCCGACTGCTTCGTCGCCATGGGTGCGGCCGCCGTCAACACGCGCCGCATCCGCCTCGGCACCGGCGTCCTGGTACCCTCGAACCGCATCGCGCCGGTCGCCGCCAATGCGCTGGCGACGCTGAACAGCCTGGCACCCGGCCGCATCGATTTCGGCGTCGGCACCGGCTTCACGGCGCGGCGCGCCATGGGCTTCGGCGCCATCAAGATCAAGGACATGGAGACCTACATCCATCAGGTCTACGGCCTGCTCGGCGGCCAGACCGTCGACTTCGAGATGGAAGGCCAGAGCCGCAAGATCCGCTTCCTCAATCCCGAACTCGACCTGTTCAACACGCGCGATCCGATCGCGCTCCACCTCTCCGCTTTCGGGCCGCGCACCCGGGCCCTCACCGCCCGACTGAAGGCCGGCTGGATCGATTTCGTCGGCAACGTCGAGGCCGGCGTCCGCGAGGTCGAGGCGATGCGCGAGGACTGGCGCAAGGCCGGACACGCGCTGGGTGACCTGAAGGCCACCGCCTTTGCGCTGGGCTGCGTGCTGCAGGACGGTGAGCCAGCCGACTCCGAGCGGGCCATGGCACAGGCGGGGCCGCGCGCGGCGGTGATGCTGCACCGCGCCGCCGACGAGGCGCTCCTGAACCTGAAGCCGACGCAGGCCCTGCTCGCGCAGCGGCCGGAGATCGACGGCTACGTCGCCCTGGCACGCACCTACGAGCCCAAGGAGGCACCCTACCTGGAAAACCACCGCGGCCACCTGATGTTCGTGAAGCCGGTGGAAAAGCAGTTCGTCACCGCCGACCTGATCCGCGCCACCTCGTTCACCGCGACCGAGGGCGAGATCAAGCAGCGCATCGAGGCGCTACGCGGCGCCGGCTACACCCAGTTCACGATCCAGCTCGTACCCGGCCAGGAAGCAGCCCTCGCCGACTGGGCCCGCATCGCCAAGGCCTTCGCCTAGGCCGCAGGGACGATGCAGTCACTGCCAGCATCTGCTCACGCATATGTGATGAGCAAGTTCAGCAGGAATATGCTATTAATTCCGATAGACTGGCGGTTGGACCGCGCCGGTCTTTTCCATCGGGCATGACCCGCCCGCGCACGCCGCGGGTTGACGCAGTAAGCGAGGGTGTAGCTCCCACGGATGGTTCGTCACGCCAGGCCGTACGAGTCCGGTTTTGAGCCCGTCCCCTACCGAGCACCGAATAACGTCGGAACGGACACATGGCGCTGCCTGTCACAGGCGCGCTGGGCTTGTGACACCTGAAGAAGAAACCACGTCGTAAAAAGCCCGTGAAACCGGGCTCGGCCCGGAGTCCGGGCCAGTGCGTGTCACAACATTTGTCACAACTTGGTGTGACATGTGCGCGTGTGACACGATCAGGACAACGGCTCTTCGGCGTGCGGAGAGCCTAGCGGAAGGGACTGATGACCGCCTCGCCAAAGCGGGCGAGGCTCTCTTCGAGGTTCGGCATGAAGGCGCTGGACGGCAGCACGATGCGGCCGATGCCCTGCGCCACGCGTTCCCTGACGGCCGCCTCTGCGTCCTTGCCCGAGCCGGGCAGAAGATCGGGACAGCCGGCCAGCATCTCGATCGCCGCGGGATCGCGGCCCGCCGCCTCGGCGGCGCGGCGCGCGATGTCGATCAGGGGCATGGTGTCGGCCGGCCGGCCGATCGACGGGAAGAACCCGTTGCCGAGCCGGCCGGCGCGCCGGGCCGCCGCTTCGGAGTGGCCGCCGACGATGATCGGCACGCTGCCGGCTACCGGCTTGGGGTTGCAGCTCACCTCGTCGAACTTCACGAACTCGCCGGCGTAACTCGCGCCATCCTTGGCCCAGAGCGCGCGCATGGCTGCGATATATTCGTCGGCCCGCTTGCCGCGCTTCTCGAACGGCACGCCGAGTGCCTGAAACTCCTCCTTGAGCCAGCCGACGCCGATGCCGAGTTCGATGCGACCGCCGCTCATGTGGTCGAGCGTCGCCACCTGCTTGGCGAGCACCAGGGGATTGCGCTGCGGCAGGATGAGCACGCCGGTCATGAAGCGCAGGCGCGTCGTGACCGCTGCGACGGACGCCATCCAGATCAGGGGATCCGGAAACGCCCCGGCGCGGCCGACCGGAAGCCGGCCGTCGGCCGCATAGGGATAGGTCGAGGTATAGTTGTCCGGAAAGACGACGTGATCGACGGCGAAGACCGAGTCGAAGCCGGCAGCCTCGGCCAGCCGCACCAGCCGGTGCGCCGACGCAAAATCGGGGAAAGTGTTGTTGCCGAAGTGCAGGGCGAATTTCATTACAGCAGCTCCGCAACGGCGGCGCGGTAGCGCGTGATCGCCGTCAAATGATCATTGTAGCTCTTGCCCGCGATGCGCTTGTGATGGGCGCTCACATAGGAGGTATGGGCGTTGACGTGGGTGACGCCCGCCTTCTTCCAGAAGCTGATCTCCTTGCGCCAATCCGCCTCGGCGCCGATGCCGGGCGAGACCCAGACCTCGAGCCCGACCGACGCGGGATCGCGGCCGGCCGCGCGGATCATCGTGCGCAGCTTGTCGAAGGCTTTCAGGGCCTCGTCCCCCGCCGGCCAGGCGAGCGGCATGAAGCCGTCGCCATATCGCGCCGCCCGCCGGAACGTGGCCTCCGCATGGCCGCCGAACCAGATCGGCACGCGGCCGGATTTCGGGCGCGGATTGATGCCGCCGTCATCGAGCTGGTGGAACTCGCCCTTGAACGTGACGTGCGGTTCCTTCCACAGCGCCTGCATGAAGCGCACCTGCTCCTCCGACCGCTTGCCACGCGTCTTGAAATCGGCACCCAGTCCCTGGAACTCGATCTCGTTCCAGCCGACCCCGACGCCAAGCCGAAAGCGTCCCTCGCTGAGTTCGTCCAGGCAGGCCGCCTGCTTGGCCACCAGCGCCGCCTGGCGCTGCGCCAGGATCAGCACGCCGGCGGCGAAGCCGATCCTTTTGGTGACGCCCGCCAGGAAGCCGAACAGCACGAAGGGATCGTGGTAGGCCGTGGCGGTGGTCCCAACGCGGCGCCCGCCATGGTCGACGTTGGGGTTGCCGCCCAGCACGTGATCGGGGGCCACCAGGTAGTCATAGCCCAATCCTTCCGCCGCCTGCGCGTAGTCGCGCAGGACCGCCGGGCCGGTGCCGATATCGCCCACCGGCAAGGATGCCCCAAGCTGCATGGTTTCCTCCTGAAGACTCTTGTTGCGGACCACGCTAGGCCAAGGCTGCCGGACTGGCCAGCGGAACGGCGTGCCCGGCGATGGCCGATCTCGCAGGCTGGCTTGAACCGACGGATCGGGTAGTCTCGTGCCATGATAAAGCTCGGATACAAGGCGTCGGCGGAACAGTTCGCGCCGGCAAAATTACTCGACTTCGCCTGCCTCGCCGAGGCCGTGGGGTTCGAATCGGTGTTCGTCAGCGACCACTTCCAGCCGTGGAAGCATGTCGACGGCCACGCGCCGTACTCGCTCGCCTGGCTGGGGGCGCTGGGCGCCCGCACGTCGCGGATCGCGATCGGCACCAGCGTGCTGACGCCGACCTTCCGCTACCATCCGTCAATCGTGGCGCAGGCCTTCGGCACGCTGGGCGCCATGTTTCCGGGGCGGGTGATCCTGGGTATCGGCACCGGCGAATCGATGAACGAGGTGCCCTCCACCGGCCAGCCCTGGCCCGAATTCAAGGAGCGCTTCGCGCGGCTGCGCGAAGCGGTGACCCTGATCCGCACGCTGTGGCGCGAGGAGCGCGTGAGCTTCGAGGGCCTGTTTTACCGTACCGAGAAGGCCACCATCTACGACCGCCCCGACGTCGAGGTGCCGATCTATGTCGCGGCCGCCGGCGCGCTGGTCGCGCGCTATGCTGGCCGGATGGGTGACGGCTTCATCTGCACCAGCGGCAAGAAGCAGGAACTCTATACCGAGACGCTGCTGCCCAAGGTCGCAGAGGGGCTCGCCGCCGCCGAACCGCGGGTGCGGCCGTACGACCACATGATGGAGGTGAAGGTCTCCTTCGACACCGATGCCGCGCGGGCGTTGCAGGATACGCGGCATTGGGCGGCGCTGGCGCTGACCGGCGACGAGAAGATGTCGGTCGAGGATCCCGTCGAGATGCAGCGTCTTGCCGACGCGCTGCCGCTCGAGCGCACGGCATCCCGCTGGATCGTGTCCAGCGATCCCGACGAGCATGTCGAACGGGTCGCCACCTACGTCGATCTCGGGTTCCGCCACCTCGTGTTCCATGCACCCGGCCCCGACCAGGAACGGTTCCTGCGCCTCTATGGCGAGCAGGTCCTGCCACGTCTGCGCAAGCGCTTCGGATGAGCTGCCGCCCATGACCCGGACCACCGCGCTGGAGATCATGGCGGTGCCCGGCATCCCCATGATCGAGGCGGGCGACGACCTGGCGGACCTCATCGCCGAAGGGTTCGCACGCGGCCGCCTTGAGCCCCGCGCGAACGACGTGATCGTGATCGCCCAGAAGGTCGTTTCAAAGGCCGAAGGCCGCAGGGTCGATCTCGCCGCCGTGGTGCCCTCGGCGCGGGCCATCGCCGTGGCCGAGGAGACGAAGAAGGACCCGCGCCTGGTCGAGTTGATCCTGTCCGAATCGGTCCGGGTGGTGCGCTCGCGTCCTGGCGTCCTGATCGTCGAACATCGGCTGGGCTTCGTCATGGCCAACGCCGGCGTCGATCAATCCAACGTCGCCGCGCCGGACGGCCCGCAGTTCGCGCTCCTGTTGCCGGTCGATCCCGACGGCAGCGCCGCGGCATTGCGCGCACGCCTCGCCTCCCTCTGCGGCGTGTCCCCCGCCGTCGTCATCACCGACAGCTTCGGCCGGGCTTGGCGGCGCGGCACTGCGGGCGTGGCGATCGGCGCGGCCGGCCTGCCGGCGCTGCTCGACCTGCGCGGCAATCCCGACCTGTTCGGCCGAGCCCTGCAAGTCAGCATCACCGGTTTCGCCGACGAGATCGCCGCCGCGGCGTCGCTGGTGATGGGACAGGGCAACGAGGCCCAACCGGTCGTCTTGATACGCGGCCTCGCCTGGAACATGCCCGCCAATCCCGCCTCCGAGCTCGTGCGGCCGGCGGCCGAGGACATGTTCCGGTGAGCAGCGGCCTGGTGGTGGCCCTGTCGGGCGGCGTCGGCGGCGCCAAGCTGGCGCTCGGCTTGAGCCGCGTCCTGCCAGCGGATGAATTGCTGATCGTGGCCAACACCGGTGACGACTTCGAGCACCTCGGCCTCACCATCTGCCCCGACATCGACACGCTCACCTATGTGCTGGCCGGCCTCGACAATCCGGCCACCGGCTGGGGCCGCCGCGACGAGACCTGGTCGTTCATGGAGACGATCGCGACCCTAGGCGGCGCCGACTGGTTCCGTCTGGGCGACCGCGACCTCGCCCTCCATATCGAGCGCACGCGGCGTCTCGGCACCGGCCAGACCCTGTCGCAGATCACCAGCGACATAGGCCGGCGCCTCGGCGTCCGGACACGCGTGCTGCCGATGAGCGACGATCACGTGCGCACCCGCGTGCTGAGTGCGAGCGGCTGGATCGACTTCCAGGACTATTTCGTGCGCCAGCAGTGCCGGCCGGTCGTCCAGCAACTCGCCTTCACCGGTGCCGCCGACGCGCGGCCGCAGCCCGAGGTCATGGCAGCGCTGGCCAGCGGCAACGTCCGCGCCGTGGTGATCTGCCCGTCCAATCCCTTCATCAGCATCGAGCCGATCCTGGCCGTGCCCGGCCTCAGCGCCGCGATCGAAGGCTGCGGCGCCCCGGTCGTGGCAGTGTCGCCGATCGTCGGCGGCCGCGCGGTCAAGGGACCGACGGCCAAGATGATGCAGGAACTCGGCCTGCCCGTGAGCGCCGCCGCTGTGGCCGGGCGCTACGGCGATCTGCTCGACGGCTACGTCGTCGACCCTGCCGATGCCGAGGGCATCCGAACCAGACTGCGCGTCGCGCCCACCTTGATGACGACGCTCCACGATCGCGAAGCCTTGGCCCGCACCGTTCTCGATTTCGCCGATTCACTCACGTGAGCGTGGCGGCCGACATCTGGGCGATCGTGCCCGTCAAGGAGTTCGACGACGCCAAGCAGCGGCTGTCCGGCCTGCTCTCGCCCGCCCAGCGCCGCGCCCTGATCGAGGTGATGGTGGGCGAAGTCCTGGAGGCCGTGGCCGGCGCGCGCAGTCTGGCCGGCGTTGTGGTCGTCACGCTCGACCCGCGGACGACGGTGCTGGCCACGCGGCTCGGCGCACGCGTGGTGACAGACGGCGCCCGCGACGGCCACACCGGCAGCGTCACGGCGGGGCTGCGCCTCCTCGCCCGCGAAGGCTGCTACGGCATGATCACCCTGCCCGGCGATATCCCCGCCACTACGTCGGCGGAGATCGAGGCCGTGCTGGCGGCACACCTTGCCGCCCCCTCCTTCACCATCTCGCCGGCGCACGACGACCTCGGCTCCAACGCCGTTGTCTGCTCGCCGCCCGACGCAGTGCCGCTGCGCTTCGGTGAGAACAGCTACTTCCCGCACCTCGATGCGGCACGACGCGCGGGCGTCGAACCGACGGTGGTCCGCCAGCCCGGCATCGCCATGGACATCGACCATCCAGCCGACCTCGCGGCCTTCCTGCGCCTGCCGCAATCGGCCGGCACCCGCACCCGCGCCTTCCTGGAGGAAGCCGGCATCCCGCAATTGCTAACTGAACGAGGCATCGGCTAGGGCGCGCCGCTTCGCGTGGCATGCATTTTGCTGCTAGCATTCCGGAATTCATCGGGGATGAGGCAGGAGGATTGCACATGCTGCACCGTAAGTTGACCGGATTGCTGTTGACCGGATTGGCGATGGCCGTTGTCGCCTCCGGCGCTGTCGCGCAGGACCTGCCCAAGAGCCAATTCAAGGTCATCGGCCTCAACAGCCCGACGCCGGTCTCGATCCACGACGAGTTGCCGTTCTGGCGCAAGACGATCCCCGAGGCGTCGAAGGGCGCCATCACGGTCGACGTGACGCCGCTCGACCAGATGGGCATCGACGACAAGACCATGCTGCGGCTTCTGAAGCTCGGCGTCATGGATTTCGCCGCCATGGACATCTCCAAGATGGCGGGTGACGATCCACGCTTCGAGGCCTGCGATCTCGCGGGACTCACCCTGACGCCTGACAAGGCGCGTGCCGCATGTGACGCCTATCGCGCCGTGATCGACCGGCAGATGCAGAAGAACTGGAACGCCAAGCTGCTGGCCTTCGGCGGCAACACGCCCCAGGTCTTCTGGTGCAAGGACGTCGCGACCGGACTGGCCGGCTTCAAGGGCAAGAAGGTCCGCGTCTTCAACAACACGATGCGCGATTTCCTGGGCGGCGTCGGCGCCACAGCCGTCAGCATGGCCTTCGCCGAAGTGGTGCCGGCGTTGAGCGCCGGCGTCGTGGATTGCGGCGTGACGGGCAGCCTGTCGGGCAACACCGCCGGTTGGACCGAAGTCACGAAGTCGATCTATCCGATGTCGCTCGGCTGGAGCATCAACGTGCTGGCCGTCAATCTCAACACCTGGAAGCGGATCGATCCCAAGACGCAGGCTTTCCTTCTCGATCAGTTCAAGGCCTACGAAGACAAGATGTGGGCGACCATCAGGACGACGACGGCCGAGGCCGACAACTGCAACACGGGCAAGCAGCCTTGCACCATGGGCAAGCTCGCCAAAACGACCATCGTGGCAGTCAAGCCCGAGGAGGCGGAGACGCACAAGAAGCTGGTCGAAGGCGCCGTGCTCGCCGGCTGGGCCAAGCGCTGCGGCGTCGAGTGCACCAAGGAATGGAACGATACGGTCGGCAAGACCCTCGGCCTGAAGGCGCCGACACCGTAGGATGAAGCGTCTTCAATCGGCCGCGGAAGGCATCTCCCGCGGCGGCGCGATCATTGGCGGCGCGATGCTGCTGGTCGCCTCGATCCTGATCTGCATCGACATCACGCTCCGCTACACGATGTCGGTCACCCTGGGCGGCGCCGACGAGCTGTCGGGATATGCGCTGGCCATCTCCAGCGCCTGGGGCTTCTCCACGGCGCTGCTCAGCCGCTCGCACATCCGCATCGACACCGTCTACGTGCGCATCAAGTCGATCGCGGCGCGGGCCCTGCTCGATCTCATCAGCCTCGGCACGCTGCTCGGCTTCTTCGGCATGGTCACCTGGTACGCCTGGGGCGTCGTCGAGCAGTCCTGGGTGTCGGATTCGCATTCGCTGTCGGCCATCGAGGCGCCGCTGGTGATCCCGCAGGGCCTGTGGTTCGCGGGCCTCCTCTTCTTCGTGGCGCTGTCGGCGTTGCTGCTGGTGCGCGGCCTGCTGGCCTTCATTGCCGGCGACTACACCGGCCTGTTCGCGCTGATCGGCTCGAAGTCGGCGCTGGCGGAGGCCGAGGAGGAGATCGCCGCGGTGGCGCATGGGCTCGAGCAGGAGAAGAAGCAATGACCGCCGGTGTTTCCCTCATCGTCCTGCTCGTCCTGCTCGGCAGCTCGATCGCGGTCGCGGCCGGCATGGGCCTGGCCGGCCTGATCCTGAACGGCATCTACTCGCCGATGCCGATGAACCGGATCGTCGGCGAACTCACCTGGTCGACCACCAGCAACTTCATCCTGACGGCCATTCCCTTCTACATCATGTTCGGCGAGATCCTGCTGCGGAGCGGCACCGCGGAGCGCATGTATGCCGCCCTCGTACAGTGGCTGTCGTGGCTGCCGGGCGGCCTGATGCACTCCAACATCGGCTCCTGCGCATTGTTCGGCTCGGTGTCGGGGTCGAGCGTCGCCACCGCGGCAACCATCGGTGTCGTGGCGATGGGAGAGATCGACAAGAACAGGTACAACGAGCCGCTGTTCCTCGGCACGCTGGCGGCCGGCGGTACGCTCGGCATCCTGATTCCACCATCGATCAACATGATCATCTACGGCGTGATGACCGACACGTCGGTGCCCAAGCTCTATCTTGCGGGCTTCCTGCCGGGCTTCATCCTGACGGTACTGTTCAGCCTCACCGTGCTGGTAGCCTGCCTGTGGAAACCGGAGTGGGGTGGCAACAAGGTCGAGACGAACTGGGAAATGCGCATCAAGCTGCTGCCCGACCTGCTACCGCCGCTCGCCTTGCTGCTGGTCGTGATCGGCGCCATCTTCTTTGGTGTGGCCACAGCGACAGAAGCGGCGGCCGTCGGCATCGTGGGCGCGCTCGCAATCACCGCGTCACGGGGCCGGCTCTCCTGGCGCATGTTGCGCGACGTCTGCGAAGGCACGGTGCGCACCACGGCGATGGTGGTGGCGATCCTGGTCGGTGCCTTCTTCCTCAACGTCATCATCCAGACGATCGGCCTCACCCAGCAGCTCAGCAAGCTGATCACGGCCTGGCAGCTCTCGCCGGTGCAGATCCTGGGCGCGGTGATCGTGCTCTACCTCATCCTCGGGACCTTCATGGAGGAGCTGTCCATGATGATCTCGACCATTCCGATCACCACGCCGCTCATGGTGCAGGCGGGCTACGATCCCGTCTGGTACGGCATCCTGCTGGTGCTGCTGATCCAGACGGCGATGATCTCGCCGCCCTTCGGCATCAACCTGTTCGTGATCCATGGCATCCGCGGCCGTGGCACGCTCAGCGATGTCGAGAAGGGCTCCGCGCCCTTCGTCGTCGCCCTTCTGGCGATGATCGGCATGATCTGCGTCTGGCCGGACATCGTGATGATCGCGGTGCGCTGGTTCGGCTGAAGGACACGGCAGGCCGCTTCAAACTCGATGTCATTGTCTTCCGGACCGCGCGGCCCGGAAGAGCAGGAGATCTCGGTTACAGCGCGATCACGATGTTGCCCGCGCCATCGAGCTCGGCGCGGGCGCCGGGTGGGACGACGCAGGTCGTGTCATACTCCTCGACGATCAGCGGACCAGCGTGGCCCGTCGCAAGATCGGCCCTGCTCAATACAGGCGTTTCCACCCAGCCGTGGGCATCGCCGAACCAGGCCTTGCGCGATGCCTGTACCGCGGGTTCCGCCCGGCTCAACTTCGCATTTTGCGGCACACCGCCGCCGGCGCGCAAACCTGAGCCCACGAGCTGGATCGCGACCAGTTCGACCGGCTCGTCGGCTCCGGCGCGGTGGCCGTAGGTGCGTTCATGCTCCTGGCCGAAGGCTTCCTCGAGATAGGCAACCATGCGGGCGTCGATCGGGCCGTCGGGCACGGGCACGGTGAGCTCATAACTCTGGCCCTTGTAGTGCAGCGCTGCAGAGCGCCTCAGTCGCGCGCCAGCCCCGGTGAAGCCTTCGACCGCGAGCTGCTCGTCGGCCTGGCGCGCCATAGCGGCCCAGGCCGCGCCGATCTCGCCGAGATCGGCGTTACGCAGCAGCCGGCGGAACGTCCGTGCATAGTGATGCTCCACGTCGGCATAGAGCAGGCCAAAGGAGGAGAACAGCCCGGCCGAGGGCGGCACGATCACACGGCCGATGCCCAGCGCCGATGCCATGCCGGCTGCAAACAGCGGACCGTTGCCGCCGAAGGCAAAGAGGGAGAACTCGCGCGGATCGCGGCCGCGCTCGGTCGACACCGCCTTGATGGCGCGGATCATGTTGGAGGCCGCGATCAGGTGCGCGCCATAGGCCGCGCGCTCGACTGTCATGCCGAGCGGTCCCGCGATCTTGTCGGCGAAGGCGGCGCGCGCCTTGTCGGCATTGAGCTTCAGCGCACCGCCCACCAGATGGCCTGGATTGATGTAGCCCAGCAGCACGTTGGCATCGGTGATGGTCGGCACTTCGCCGCCCTTGTCGTAGCAGACCGGTCCGGGCGCGGCACCGGCGCTCTCCGGTCCCGCCTGCAGCGCGCCGCCGGGATCGATCCATACGTGGCTGCCGCCGCCCGCGCCCACTTCGGCAAGGTCGATCGCCGGAACTTTCAGCGTATAGCCGGCACCCGTCAGCAGGCGCGAGCCGATCATGATGCCTGCACCGACGGCATATTCCTGGGCGCGGGCGATCTCGCCACTCTCGACCATCGACGCCTTGGCGGTCGTGCCGCCCATGTCGAAGGTGATGATCTTCTCGAGGTCCTTGGCCCGAGCCAGCGCCTGGGCGCCAACCACACCGCCGGCGGGCCCGGACTCGATGATGTTCATCGGCCGCTCGGCGGCGGCCGCATCGGTCGTGAGGCCGCCGTTTGACTGCATCAGCAGCAGGCGGGCCGGGATGCCGGCGCCGTCGAGCCCGCGGCGCAGTGCATGAAGGTAGGTGGCGACGATCGGCATCACGTAGGCGTTGATGACGGTGGTCGAGGTCCGCTCGTATTCCTTGATCTCGGGCAGGACCTCGCACGAGACGCTGAGCGGCAGGTGCGGCGCCTTGGCTGCCACGATGTCGCGCAGCATCAGCTCGTGCGCAGGATTGGCGAACGAATTCAGCAGGCAGATCGCGATGGCTTCGACCCTCTCGGCCAGCAGCGCATCGACGGCTCGCTCGGCGTCTGCCGGATCGAGCCGCCGATCGACCTGTCCGCGGTGGTCGACGCGCTCGTCCACCACCTTACGCAGGTAGCGCTCGACCAGCGGCGGCGGCTTGGTCCAGCCCAGGTCGTAGAGCTTGGGCATGCGCAAGGTGCGGATCTCCAGCACGTCGCGGAAGCCCTTGGTGGTGATCAACCCGACCCGCGCGCCCTTGTGCTCGAGGATCGCATTGGACGCGACGGTCGTGCCGTGGCGGATTTCCTCGATGGCGCCGCCGTCGAGGCCCGTCTCGCGGAAGACTTCGCTCAATCCATCGACGATCGCCTGGGCGTAGTTACCCACGCTCGACGAGATCTTCTTGGTGTGGATGGTGCCATCGGAACCGAGAAGCACGATGTCGGTGAAGGTGCCGCCGATATCGACACCGACGCGATAGGTAACGGTCATGGCACTACTCCGCGGCGCGCGCGAGGAGCACCGGATCGTGCCACTGAACCTTGGGTGCCTCAGTCCAGCCGCGCGCCTTGGCGATCTCGGCACGACGGCGGGCCGTCGCAGCTTCGTCGACCTTCCAGGCCTCGACATCGATCACGACACCGTAGTCGGCCAGCGCCTTCCCGGCCGTCAGCAGTTCGTTCCGCACGTCGCGCAGCACCGCCGCCGGATCGCGCTCCAGCGGATCGCCCCAGCCACCGGCGCCGGCCAGCACGTGGCGAAAGACGTCGCCTTGCCTGATGGTCATGGTGAGCTTCGACGGCAGCAGCCGATTCTCGGTATCGGGGTTCAGATAGTTCTCCGACGGGCTGCCCGGGCTGCCGCCGTAGAGGCCGAAGGGTCTGTGGTCGCGGCGGTCGGAGCGGACCTGCAGCATGCCTTCGGTTTCTAGGAACTTGTAGTCGCGCAGGAACGGCACGCCGCCGCGGTATTTGCCGGCGCCCGCCTTGTCGGCCACGAATTCGTAGGCCAGCAACTGGATGGGCTGCTCGGCCTCGGTGACCTCGATCGAATGCGAAGCCATGTTGGCGAACATGTGCGAATTGCCGTCGAGCCCGTCGGCGAAAGGGCGCGCACCCCAGGCGCCGCAGGTGAAGTCGACATAGACGAAGGGCTTGCGCGCCGCATCGTAGCCGCCGATCGAGATGCCGGTGTTGCCTCCATCGCCCGCGGCCTTCACCCGATCGGGCAGCATCATGGCCAGCGCGCCGAACATGCAATCGACCATGCGGAAGCCAGTAAGGCCACGCGCGGCGCAGGCCGCCGGCAGCATGCCGTTGCCCACCGTGCCGGGCGGGCAGATCACTTCGATGGCACGAAAGACGCCTTCGTTGTTGGGAATGCCCGGCGGCAGCACCGAGCGCACACCCGTATAGGAGGCGGCCTTGGTGAAGGAGAGCGTGTTGTTGATGGCGCCCTTCACCTGCGGGTTGGTGCCGGTCCAGTCGACCACCATGTGGCCGTCCTTCTTGCGGATGGTGACGAACAGCCGGATCGGCTTGCCATAGTCGACGCCGTCGTCGTCGATCCAGTCCTCGAAGCTCCACTGGCCGTCGGGCAGTTCGGCGAGCGCGGCGCGCGTCAGCCGTTCGGCATAGTCGATGACTTCATTGAGGTAGAATTTCGTCTGCCGCGGCCCATACTTCGCGACGATCTCGGCGAATTGCTTCTCGCCGATGTGACAGGCGGCAAGCTGGGCGCGCAGGTCGCCGAAGAGCTGGACCGGTAGGCGGACGTTCTTCTCGATGAACGTCATGATGGTCTGGTTGATCTTGCCCGCCTCGTAGAGCTTCATCGGCGCGATGCGCAGGCCCTCGGCATAAATCTCGGTCGAGTCGGAGGCGTTCGAGCCCGCGACCCGGCCGCCGACGTCGATGTGGTGGCAGACGGTGCAGGCGAAGGCCAGCCGCTCGCCCTCATGGAACAGCGGCTTGATGACGAAGATGTCGGGCAGGTGCATGCCGCCGTCGAACGGATCGTTCATGATGAACACGTCGCCCGGCGCCATGTCATTGCCGAAGTGGCGCATGATCGATTCCATGGCGGTCGGCACCGAACCGAGATGTCCCGGCAGGGTAAGACCCTGGGCGGCCAGCTTGCCGTTGGCATCGGCGAAGCCCGTCGAATAGTCCATGTTGTCCTTGAGCACGCCCGAGTAGGTCGTCCGGAAGACGGTAAGCGCCATCTCGTCGGCTATCGAGAAAATGGCGTTCTTGAACAACTCCAGTGCGATCGGATCGTGCAATACCGTCACTTAAATCCCCCGGTCAACCAAGCGCGAAATTCGACGCACGTTCCGTGCCGAACGCGCCGCCTGTCATGCCGCGGCAGCCCGCTTGCGGGGCGGCGTGAGCACGATCGGTGCGAGCTCGGCGGCGACGAGAGAGGCGGCGCGGCGCTCCTCGGGCACGGGGCGATAGAGCGTATCGCGCTGCTGCGGGGTGCGGCCGATCGAATGGATCAGCGCCTCCATGGCGTCGGGCGGAAACTCCTGGCCGTGCTGCGTGCCGGCGGCGCGCGAGATGCTCTCGTTCATCAGCGTGCCGCCGAGATCGTTGGCGCCCGCCTCGAGGCAGATCGCAGCACCCGCCGGGCCCATCTTGACCCACGAGGTCTGGATGTTGGGGATCACGGGGTGCAGGACCAGGCGCGCGACCGAATGCATGATCACCGCCTCGCGGAAGGTCGGCCCGCGGCGGGCGCGGCCCTGGCGGTACATCGGCGCTTCCATGTGCACGAAGGGCAGCGGCACGAATTCGGTGAAGCCGCCGGTCTCGACCTGCAGGTCGCGCAGCGCCAACAGATGCCGCGTCCAGGAAAGCGGCGTCTCGACATGGCCGTACATGATCGTCGAGGTCGTGCGCAGGCCGAGCTTGTGCGCGGCGCGCTGCACGCCCAGCCACTGGGCGGTGTCGATCTTGTCCGGGCAGATGATGGCGCGAACTTCATCATCGAGGATTTCGGCCGCCGTCCCCGGCAGGGTGCCCAATCCGGCCTGCTGCAGGCTGGCGAGGAACGCCGGCACCAGCTGCTGCATGGTCGCGGCCCCCTGGGTCACCTCCAGCGCCGAGAAGGCGTGGATGTGCATGCCGGGCACGGCCTCCTTGATCGCCTTGCAGATCGCAACATAGGTCTCGCCCGTATAGTCGGGATGGATGCCGCCCTGCATGCAGACTTCGGTGGCGCCGCGCTCCCAGGCCTCGACGGCGCGGCGCTTCACTTCGTCGAGCGCCAGATCGTAGGGCGCGCCGCGCAGGTCCTCGTGCGTGCGGCCCTTGGAGAAAGCGCAGAAGCGGCAGCGGAAGTAGCAGATGTTGGTGTAGTTGATGTTGCGGTTGACGACGTAGCGCACGACGTCGCCGCTGACCGCCTGGCGCAGCGCATTGGCCGCACCCGTGACATGGCGATAGTCGGCGTCGCGCGCCGCGAACAGACGCACGATCTCCGGCGGATCGAGGCGCTGCCCCGACGTCGCGCGGTCGACGGCATGGGCGATCGCAGGATCGACATCGCTCACCAGGATGCGCGGCGCGGGCGGCGGCGTGGTCTCGCCGGGCGACCAGTCGTCGTCGCGGGCGAAGCCCTCGGCGTCGCTCATGCGCCGCACCTGCATGGCCACTTCAGGTGCAAGCCAGGTGTCGGGATCGCGCGCATAGGCCGGATAGAGCGGCAGGCGGTTGACCAGCACCTTGCCGAGCTCGGCGCTGCGGCGTGCCAGCTCGTCGATGGCGGGCCACGGCGCTTCGGGGTTCACATGGTCGGGCGTCACCGGCGAGACGCCGCCCCAGTCGTTCAGCCCGGCCGCGATCAGGCGGGGATAGACGCCCGGCGACAGGTTGGGCGGCGCCTGGATGTTCATGTCCGGTCCGAGAATCCTCCGGGCCGTGCCGATGGTCCACAGCAGGTCATCGAGGTCGGGTTCCTCGGCGTCGGCGCGCCTGGTGTCGGGCTTGGCGCGGAAGTTCTGCACGATCACTTCCTGAATATGACCGTGCGCCGCATGCAGGTCGCGGATTGCCTCCAGCGCCTCGATGCGCTCCTCGCGCGTCTCGCCGATGCCGATCAGGATGCCGGTGGTGAACGGCACCTTCAGTTCGCCCGCGAGTCGGATCGTCTCCAGCCGCACCGCCGGATGCTTGTCGGGCGAGCCGAAATGCACGCCGCCCTTCTCGCACAGCCGCTCGCTGGTCGATTCGAGCATGATGCCCTGGCTGGCCGTCACCGCGCGCAGGCCCGCGATCTCCTCGCGGGTCATGACGCCGGGATTGGCATGCGGCAGCAATCCGGTCTCGCGCAGCACAAGGGCGCACATCGCCGTCAGGTAGCTGATCGTGGTCTCGTGACCGAGGGCGGCCAGCGCCTCCCGCGCCGCGCTGTAACGCAGCTCGGGCTTGTCACCCAGGGTGAACAGTGCCTCGGTGCAGCCCGCCGCCGCGCCGGCACGGGCGATGGCGAGGACCTGGTCGGGCGAGAGGTACGCCGGTTGGCCGGCGCGCGGTCGCTCGGCGAAGGTGCAGTAGTGGCAGACATCGCGGCACAGGTGGGTGAGCGGAATGAACACCTTGCGCGAATACGAGATCAAGCGGCCGTGGCCGCGATCACGCAGCTCACCCGCCTCGGCCATCAACGCAGCCAGCGAAACGCCCGTCTTCATCATGGCCAAAACATAGCGCCAATCGCCCTCGGCTGCATCGTGTAGTATGGCGGCCACAACGGGGAGGATGAAATAATGCTGATCGGCTTCAACGCCCCGACCGCGGGGCTGCTGGCGGCCCCCGAAAGTCTCGTTCGCCTGGTGGTGGGCGGCGAGGCTCTGGGCTTCGACTACGCCACCTTCAGCGACCATGTGGTGATCCCGAAGGACATCCAGGCCAGATATCCCTACAGCGCCACCGGTGAATTCCCCGCCGGCTCCCGCGTCGAGCGCCACGAACAGCTGACCGAAGTGGCTTTCCTGGCCGCCAAGACGACACGATTGCGCCTGGTCACCTCGGTGATGGTGGTGCCGCATCGCCCAGCGGTCCTCACGGCCAAGATACTGTCGACCATCGATGTGTTGTCGGGCGGCCGCCTGACCGTGGGTATCGGCGCCGGCTGGCTGAAGGAGGAATTCGAAGCGATCGGCGCGCCCGACTTCGCCGCCCGCGGCAAGGTTACCGATGAATACATCAGGGCCTTCATCGAGCTCTGGACCAAGGAAAGCCCACGCTTTGCCGGCGACTATGTCTCCTTCGACAACATCGACTTCTCACACAAACCGGTGCAGAAGCCCCATCCGCCGATCTGGGTCGGCGGCGAAAGCGGGCCGGCGCTGCGCCGTACCGCGCGTATCGGCGACGCCTGGTATCCGATCGGCACCAACCCGGCCAATCCGCTCGACAGCCTGGCGCGCTTCAAGGCCCAGGTCGCACGCCTGCGAAAGATGATCGAAGAAGCCGGCCGCGATCCGAAGGCGGTGGGTCTCGCCTTCCGTTGCACCGCGCACGGCGAGAAGGTACCGGCCACGGCAGGCGACGGTGAACGTCGCCTGTTCTCGGGCAAGCCGGCGGAGATCGCCGCCGACATGCGGGCGCTCGGCGACTTGGGCGTAGGCAGTCTCGACTTCGGCTTCGGCGGCACGACCGTCGAGGCGATGCTGGCCGAAATGCAGCAGTTCAGGAACGAGGTGCTGCCGCTCCTCTGATTCATCGCTGGGAGCTAAGCCACCGCCCGCAGCAGTCTGGCCCAGCGGTCGAGTTCGGGCAGGATCTTGTCGGCCTTGGCCGAGTCGAGGCTGACGACGAGGCGATGGACGCCGTCGTCGCGGTCGCGCTTCAGCAGGTCCTCGTCCTCCTTGGCGCCCCATATCGTGATCGGCACCGAGGCGAGATCGCGCCCGGCTTCCTTCGCCATGTCGCGGAACTTGGGGATCAGCGCGCTCACGTCGGCGTAGGTCTTGCGCACGCGGTGCGGCATCCAGCCGTCGCCGTAACGCAGCGCGCGGCGCGCGCCGTAGGGGAAAGCACCGCCGACGATGATCGGCGGATAGGGCTTCTGCACCGGCTTCGGCCAGCTCATCATCGGGTCGAAGTTGACGAACTCGCCGTGATACTCGGCCTTGGACCTGGTCCAGATCTCCTTCATCGCCTCGATGCGCTCGCGCGCCAGCTTGTGGCGGGTCGCAAAGACGGTGCCGTGATTTTCCATCTCGTCGCTGTTCCAGCCGTTGCCGACACCGAACAGGAAGCGCCCGCCGGAAATCTGGTCGATCGACGAGACCTGCTTGGACGTCTGAATGGGATCGCGTTGGGCGATCAGGCAGATGCCGGTGCCGACCTTCAAGGTCTTGGTGACGGCGGCGGCCGCCGCCAAGGCCACGAACGGGTCCATGGCGTCGTAGTATTTCTTGGGCAGGTCGCCGCCGCTCGGGAAGGGCGATCTGCGCGACAACGGAATGTGCGAATGCTCGGGGGCCCACAGCGACTCGAAGCCGCGTTCCTCCAGGGCCCTGCCGAGTTCGCCGGGAGCCATGGAATAGTCCGTGAAGAACATCGCCGCACCGATACGCATCACTCCCCCCGTTCTTGTTGACCTCAGTCTAGCCCGTCTTGGGCCACCTCGCGGTGACCAGCGGCAGGAGTTTTTCGACCAGCCGCCGCGTCTGGGCGATGACTTCCTCGCCGTCCGCCCCGACCGGCCGGACGATGAATTTTTCCACCCCCACGCCGACGTATTCCGCGATGCGCGCGAGGATTGCCGTCTCGTCACCGATGGCGAAATAGCGGCCGGGATCGCGGCCCGTGCGCTTGCCGTAGGCCGCCATGGCGCCCGCCACGGTGCTGTCGCCGGCGGCGCCGAAATAGAAAGGAAAGCTCGCGCCGTAGTGGTCGTCGTCGATCGAGCGGCCCGCCGCGGTGGCGGCCTGCTTGACGGCGGCGACGATGCGGCCAGCATCGGCCGGGCCCTCGGCGCCACCCTGCCAGCCGGTGCCGAAACGCGCCGTCCGCCGGATGGCCGCGTCCGACGAGCCGCCGATCCACATCGGCAAGTCGGACTGGACCGGCCGTGGCGAGATCGACGCGCCGCAGAGGCGGTAGTGCGTGCCGGCGAAGTCGACGCTGTCCTCGCGCCACAGGCGGCGGATGATCTCCAGCCCCTCGTCGGTGCGCTTTCCCCGCGTGCGCGTGTCGATGTCGAGGGCCTTCCATTCCGGTCCCAACGGGCTGCCGATGCCGAAGGCCGGGAGCAGGCGGCCTTCCGAGAGCACGTCGATGGTAGCGCACTGCTTGGCGAGCAGCACCGGATCGCGCAGGGCCAGCGACACCACGTTCATGCCGAAGCGCATCCGGCGCGTGCGGCCGGCCAGCGCCGCCATGGCCGACATGCATTCGAGGATCGGCTGGCGGCTCACCAGCCGGTCGGTCTGCCACAGCGAATCGACGCCTCCGGCCTCGCAGAGATCGACCCAGCGCCAGTAGTCGCCCGCCCCGGCAAACGGAAACTCCATCAGCCCGAGGCCGACGGCGACGCTCACCCGTGCGCCTTTGCGAGCGGCGCCAGCGTATCGAGATGGCGCAGGATTTCGTCGCGGCTCAAGTCGGGAATGGCGAGCAGTGCGCGCTGGATGCCGACCTTTTCGTAGGACGCGAGGGCCGCGGCTTCCGCCGGTGCACCGAACACGGTGATCGTGAGCGTCGCGGGATCGCGCTTCATCGACTCCGCCATGCGCGCCAGGCGATCGACGGCGCCGGCCGGTTCGAAGCCGGTGCGCGGGCGCGGAAACCAGCCATCGCAGTATTCCACGACACGCTTCAGCGTGTGGTCGGTCTCGCCGCCCAGCAGGATCGGCGGATGCGGACGCTGCGCCGGCTTGGGCCACGACCAGACCGGATCGAAATTCACGAACTCGCCGTGAAAGGAGGCCTCGTCCCGGGTCCACAGTTCCTTCATCGCCAGCACATGCTCGCGCATCTGCTTGAAACGCGTCCCGTAGTGCGCGCCGTGATTTTCCATCTCGTCTTCGTTCCAGCCACCACCGATGCCGAAGATGAAGCGGCCACCCGACAGCTGGTCGAGCGAGGCGATGGCCTTGGCCGTGACGATGGGTTCGTGCTGCGGCACGAGCAGGATGCCGGTACCGACGAGAAGCTTCTTGGTCGCCGCCGCCGCGAAGGCCAGCCCCACGAACGGATCGTGGGTGTGCGAATAGCGCCTGGGCAGCTCACCGCCGCCGGGAAAGGGCGTCTTGCGGCTCAACGGAATGTGGGTGTGCTCGGGCACGAACAGCGAGTCGAAGCCGCGGTCCTCGAGCGCGCGGGCGAGCTCGACCACGTCGATGCCGTAGTCGGTCGGGAAGTAGAAGACACCCACACGCATTTGAGCTCCTATTTCTTGGGGGATTCGACGTGGCCGCCGAAGCCCAGTCGCATCGCCGACAGAACCTTTTCCGCGAATGTATGCTGCTGGCGTGAGCGGAATCGCACGAACAGCGAGGCTGCCAGCACGTCTGCCGACACGGCCTCCTCGATCGCCGCCTCGATGGTCCAGCGGCCCTCGCCGCTATCCTCGACATGGCCGGAGAAGCTTTCCAAGTGCGCGTCCCTGGCGAGCGCACTGGCGGTGAGATCGAGCAGCCACGAGGTCACGACGCTGCCCCGCCGCCACACTTCGGCGATGTCGCCGAGATTGAGGTCGTAGCGTTCATCCGCCGGCAGCTTCTCCGACGCGCGGTTGCGCATGATGTCGAAGCCCTCGGCGAAGGCCTGCATCATGCCGTACTCGATGCCGTTATGGATCATCTTGACAAAATGCCCCGCCCCCACCGGGCCGGCATGGATGTAGCCACGCTCGGCACGCGGATCGAGCTTTTCACGGCCTTCCGTGCGCTCGATATCGCCGAGGCCCGGCGCGAGCGCGGCAAAGATCGGATCGAGACGGGCCACGGTCTCGGCATCGCCGCCGATCATCAGGCAATAGCCGCGCGCGAGACCCCACACGCCGCCCGACGTGCCAATGTCGAGATATTTGATGCCCCTGGGTGCCAGCTCGCGCGCCCGGCGGACGTCGTCTTTGAAGTTGGTATTGCCGCCGTCGATGATGACGTCGCCGGCCTTCATCAAGGTGCCGAGCTCGGCAACGGTGTCCTCGGTGATCTTGCCCGCCGGCAGCATCACCCACACCGTGCGCGGGCCAGACCCCAATGCTCCGACTAGAGCCGGCACCGAAGCCGCGACGACGACGCCCTTGCCCGTCAGCGCTCCGCCGGCTGCGGGATTTGCATCGTAGATCGCGCACGAATGCCCTGCCCGCGTCAGCCGCCGCACGATATTTCCGCCCATTCGTCCGAGGCCGATGACGCCGATCTGCATGTTCTGTCCGTTTCCCCTCTGTGCGGCTAGGTTGGCGGCGCCGGTCCGATGCGTCAACCTGCGGGCGGCCGAGGACTCGAGGAGACAGAAGAGCATGTCGCTGTTGGCGGATCGGGTCGCTCTCGTGACCGGCGGCTCGCGCGGGATCGGCCGCGTCGTGGCGCTTGCGCTGGCCGATGCCGGGGCCGCAGTGGCGGTGAACTATCGCGAGCGGGCCGACGACGCGCGCACCGTGGTCGACGCCGTCCGCAGTGCGGGTGGACGGGCGATGGCGTTCGGCGCCGATGTCTCACGCTCGGCCGAGGTCTCGGCGATGGTGGCGGCGGTCGAGCGCGAACTGGGACCGGTCGATGTGCTGGTGAACAATGCCGGCCTCGCGATCATTCGCGGCGTCGACGATCTCACGGAAGAGGACTTCGACCGCACGATCGCGGTGAACCTGAAATCGGCGTTCCTCTGCACCCAGGCGGTGGTGCCGGGGATGCGGACACGCAAATGGGGACGGATCGTCAACATCTCCTCCGGCGCCGCACGCGGGGCTGGCGGTGTCGGCGTGCACTACAACGCGTCGAAGGCCGGCATGGAGGGGCTGACGCGGGGCTACGCCGCGCGGCTGGTGAGGGACGGCATCACGGTGAACGCAGTTGCCCCGTCGTTGATCGAGACTGACATGGTGCGCTCCGGCCTCGCCTCTTTGCCGGCCCGCATTCCCCTCGGCCGGTTCGGGACGCCGGAGGAATGCGCCCAGGCCGTGCTGATGGTCGTCGGCAATGCCTATATGACAGGTCAGACGGTGCCGCTGAGCGGCGGGATGTCGTTCATCTGATCAGCCGAGATCGTCGACGTCGTTGCGCAGTTTCCGGCCGGCTCGCCAGCGTCCCAGATTGTCGAGGAAGATGTCGAAGATCGCCTCGTTCTGGCCCAGCGAATGGCTGGCGGTGTGCGGCGAGACGATGACGTTGGGCATATCCCACAGCGGCGACGCCGGATCGAGCGGTTCGCGTTCGAAGACGTCGAGATAGGCGCCGGCGAGATGGCCGCTGGCCAGCGCCGCAATGACGTCGCGTTCGACGGCAATCTCGCCGCGCGCGACATTGACGAAATGGGCGCCTGCGGGCATCGCCGCGAACGCCGCGGCATTGGCGATCCCTCGCGTGAGCGGTGAAGCGGGACAGCACAGGATCAGCCAGTCGGCCTCGGGAAGGACCTCGCCCAAGCGGTCATAGGCGATCGTGCGGTCGCACGGCTCGACCGGGTCCGAGCTGCGGCGCGCACCGATCACGCGCATGCCGAGTGCCTTGAGGAGGGCGGCGATGTTGCACCCGATCGGTCCGAGTCCGACGACGACGGCGCATTGCCCATTGAGGTCGCGCGGGGCGTGCTCGCCCAGCCGGGGTTCCCAGGCGTGTCGCCGCTGGGCGTCCGCCAGCAACGGAAAGCGCCGGTTGAGCGCGATCACGGCGCCCAGCGCGCTATGGGAGACAGTGACCGCCGTCGCCCCGGAGGCAGTCGTGACCTTCACGCCGCGGTCGCGCAGTTCGCGATAGATGGGCCGCTCCGCCCCGGCCGGATGGATCTGCAGCCAGCGCAGCTCGGGCGAACGGCGCAGCACGATCTCGAAATCGCGCAGCTCCGGCGTTTGGTTGTCCTTGCTCGACTTGCCCGTCACCTCGCGGGTCATGAAGGCGATATCCGCGTCGCAGGGGTCGCCGCCGGCGATCGCCTCCTCTGCCGTCAGGAAGGCGATGCCGCCTGACGGAACGGACGCCGCGATGCGGTCTCCCCAGGTGCGAAGCGCGTGTCGGGAAAGCAACAGCTTGAGCGCGGGCGTGGTCATGGCCGCCAACGATGCCGCGCAGCAGCGCCGTCGTCCATACGGCGCGGGACGATTGCCGAGCGGCCACCGCCCGGGCTAAAGCCGTGGGCATCGGGAGAAGCGCAGGAATGGACAGTTTCGACTACGTGATCGTGGGTGCCGGCTCGGCCGGCAGCGTGCTCGCCAGCCGGTTGAGCGAGGACCCGAACGTCACGGTCTGCGTTCTCGAGGCCGGTCCCTCGGACTGGCATCCCTTCATCCATATCCCCGCCGGCTTCATGTACACGCTGGTCAATCCGCGCGTGAACTGGCTCTACACCTCGGAGCCCAGCGAATGGACCGGCGGCCGGCGCATTGCCGCGCCGCGCGGCAAGACGCTGGGCGGCTCCAGTTCGATCAACGGCCATATCTACAACCGCGGCCAGCGGCTCGACTTCGACGGCTGGGCGCAACGCGGCAACCATGGCTGGGGCTATGCCGATGTGCTGCCGTATTTCCGGCGCACGGAGCAGCGCATCGCCGACGTCCCCGACTCGGTCGACGCGACCTTCCGCGGTCTCGAAGGCGACCTTCCCATCACCGATCTCGACTGGCGCGATCCCCTGTGCGAGGCCTTCATCGAGGGCGCGGTGCAGATGGGGATTCCACGCAACCGCGACTACAACGGCACGATGCAGGCCGGCGTCAGCTACGTGCAGCGCGTGATCCGGAACGGCCGGCGGGTGAGCGCGGCGCGTGCCTTCCTGCATCCGGCGATGAAGCGACCCAACCTCACCGTGCGCACCCATGCGCAGGCGACCGAGATCGTGCTCGAGGGCAAGCGCGCGACGGGCGTGCGCTACCGCAAAGGCGGTCGCAAAGGCACGCCCCTGGAAGTCCGCGCCAACAAGGAAGTGATCCTGTGCGGCGGCACGGTGAACAGCCCGCAGCTGCTGCAGGTCTCCGGTATCGGTCCGGCGCCACTGCTGCAGTCGCTCGGCATCACGGTGAAGCACGCCCTGCCCGGCGTCGGCGAGAACCTGCGCGATCATTATGCACCGCGCTTCGTCGCCCGCGTGAAGGGCGCCATAAGCATCAACGAACGCTCGCACGGCCTTCGGCTGGTGGGCGAGGTGCTGAAGTATGCCGTGTCGCGCAAGGGCATCCTGGCCCTCAACCCGACCCTCATCTACGTCTTCTGGAAGTCCGACGAGCGCGTCGACAACTACGACCTGCAGCTCACCTTCACGCCGGCCAGCTACAAGGAAGGCGTGCAGTCGACCCTCGACGACTTCCCCGGCATGACCATCGCCTCCTGGCAGCAGCGGCCCGACAGCACCGGCTACATCCGCGCCCGTTCGGCCGATCCGTTCGAGGCACCGGTCATCCAGCCGAACTATCTCGCCGCCGAAAGCGACCGGCGCGTCCTGCTCGCGGGCATGAAGCTCGCCCGCCGTCTGCTGGGCTCGCAGCCGCTCAGCAAATACTACGACCGCGAGGAGTTTCCCGGCGCCGAGAAGCAGTCCGACGACGACCTGCTCGCCGCCGCCAAGGAGCGCGGCACCACCACTTTCCATCTCATGGGCAGCTGCCGCATGGCGCCGGACACCGACCCCACCGGGGTGGTCGACGACCAACTCCGGGTGCGCGGCCTGGAGGGCCTGCGCGTGGTCGACGCCTCGATCATGCCGACCATGCCGTCCGCCAACCTCAACGCCTCGGTTCTGATGATCGCCGAGAAGGCATCGGACATGATCCGCGGCCTGGCGCCGCTCGATGCCGTCATGCTGAAGGATTGAGAAGAGCGGATCGATGGCCGATGCGACGAGCGAACCGGCCATCGACGCCATTGCCAGCCTGGTCCCGGCGACACTGCGGGCGCTTCACGCCCTGGAATTCGCCGGCCGTCACCTCTCTCCCACCAATTTGCCCCAGCTGATCGACGCGGTCGCCGGCCGCAACAACGATTTGGAAGCAGCGCTCTCGGCCTCGCGCGCCATGGCTTGGCCGGAACGGCTGGCGCCGGTACGCGACTGCCTGGAGAGTGCCGCCCAGTCGGCGGGAGAAGGGATTTCCGGGCTCCTCACCGCCAGCGAAGCGCCGCAGCCGATCGTTGCCGCCTACCGGGCGCTGCGGGGCTACGCCCGTGCCGCCGAAGCGATCTATCCCATGGCAGCACACCTGAAGCCGGTCAGCCAGTTCTTCCTCGAACCTGCCGCGCGCGACGATGCTGCCCTGCTGGATCGGCTGGTAGCCGCCGACGCCACCCGCGACGGGGTCGGCGTCATGCACGTCGGCGGTCCGCCCGGCACCCGCGGCGCCTTCTCGCTCTACGTGCCCGAATACTACGACGCGGCGCGCGCCTGGCCGCTGGTCGTGGCAATGCACGGCGGTAGCGGCAATGGCGGCGCCTTCCTGTGGAGCTGGCTGCGGGAGGCGCGCACGCGCGGTCTGATCGTGATCGCGCCGACGGCGAGCGGCTCGACCTGGTCACTGATGGAGCCCGAAGTCGACGGGCCGAACATCGATCGCATGATCGAGCATGTTGCCGGCCAATGGTCGATCGATCCGACGCGGCAGCTTCTGACCGGCATGAGCGACGGCGGCACCTTCACCTATGTGCTCGGGCTGAAGGCCGACTGCCGCTTCACCCATCTGGCGCCGGTGGCCGGCGCCTTCCATCCGATGATGATGACCTTCGCCGACCCCGATCGCGTGCGCGGATTGCCGGTTCGTGTCGTGCACGGCGCGCAGGACTGGATGTTCCCGCCTGAAATCGCCCGGAACGCCCACTTCACGCTGGAGGAGGCAGGCGCATCCGTGATCTACCGCGAGATCGCCGATCTCTCGCACACCTATCCGCGCGACGAGAATGAGGCCATCCTCGACTGGTTCCTCGGTTAGGCCTACTCGTTGTATTTGGCGGTCGTGACGCCGCTGTAGCGGTCATAGAAGACTTGGAGCTTCCGGAGATCACACAGATTCAGGTACTGCCAGACACCCGGCGGAGTGCCGTCGGCGAAGCCGAGCTTGATATCGACCTGGCAAACGAGCTGCGACGCCGGGATCACCACCTGGCGCGCCTCCCCGGGCCTGATGACGGGCGGCCGAAGAAGGTTGGGACTCCACATTCCCAGATCGGTCTGCGAGATCGACATCTCGCTGATCGGGTAGGCCGTCGAATTGACCAGCAGGAAAGTGGTGTCCACGGCCAGCGCACTCCCGGCGAACAGCGAGAGCACGGCGACGGCAATCGAACGCAACATTTATTGAGGTCCCCCAGAGAAGCCGGCATCTTATCGTCGCATCGTGAGGCGGCTCAAGCGATGGATCGGACGCCCTATCCCGGCGACGCCGGCCGCGCTAGAGGAAAGAAATGATGTCGCTCCTGATCAGCCACCCGTCGTTCCTTGAGCACGACACCGGCGACCATCACCCGGAGCGGGCCGATCGGCTGCGGGCCGTCCTCGCGGCGCTCGACGATGCGGCCTTCGCCGACCTCGTCCGGGTCGCCGCGCCGGCGGCGACGATGGAGCAGCTTACCCGCGTCCATCCAGCGGACTATGTCGAAGCGATCCTGGGAATCCTCCCACCCCCTGGCGAACTCGTCCAGGTCGACGGCGACACCGTCATGAGCACCCGGAGCGCCGAGGCGGCCCGGCATGCCGCGGGGGCCCTGGTGGCTGGCGTCGATGCCGTCATGAAGGGCAAGGCGCGCGCCGTCTTCGCTGCCGTCCGTCCGCCGGGGCACCATGCCCTGCCGAGCGTCCCCGGCGGCTTCTGCCTGTTCAACAACGTCGCGGTCGGCGCGCTCCATGCACAGGCTGTCTACGGCCTGGAGCGCGTGGCCATCGTCGACTTCGACGTCCATCATGGCCAGGGAACTCAGGCCATCGTGGCACCCGACCCACGGCTGTTCTATGCCTCCACGCACCAGTCACCCCTCTATCCCGGCACTGGTTCGCCGCGTGAGCGCGGCCTGGCGGGCAACGTGGTGAACGTGCCGCTTGCCGCTGGCAGTGGCAGCACCGAGTTCCGGGCCGCGTGGGGCGAGCGAATCCTGCCGGCCCTCGACGCCTTCGCACCGCAGCTTCTCGTGGTGTCGGCGGGTTTCGACGCCCACCGTCGCGATCCGCTGGCGCAGCTGAGTGTCGAGACCGCCGATTTTGTCTGGCTGACCGAGGAACTGTTGGCCATCGCCGATCGCCATGCCAGCGGTCGCCTCGTCTCCGTCCTCGAAGGCGGTTACGACCTCGACGCGCTGGCCGAGTCGGTCGCAGCCCACGTCCGTGCGCTGATGCGGAGCCCTTGAGGCGTCACTTCTTGTCGAGATGCCAGGTGCCGTCCCATCCATCGGGCGTGCCGTTGCGAAGAAATCCGGCGCAGCGCTCGATGAAGACACGGCTCGGCCCATCGCCCGGCCGGAGCGTCGCCACGGCGTTGAAGCAGACGATGGCCGCTTCGAACCGGCCCTCGACATAAGCGGCGCGCCCGGCCTCCCAGTGGGCGAGCAGCTCGGCATGATCGGCGGCGCTTTCGATTTCGCCCAGGGGCTCGTGAATGTCGTGCATCTCGGTCGTCCCCGCCGCCACGACGCGGTCGATATGGCGCCACACGAAGCGGTCGACGGTGGCGCTAGCCACCTCGCCGCTCGCCAGCAGCTCCGTGCCATAGACCTTGTTCAGCCCCTCGAGCCGCGACGCCTGGTTCGCCACGGCGCCGACCAGCGTATAGTTGATGCGTTCGCGCGCGCCGACATTGCCGACCACCGCCGGTCCGGTATGCAGGCCGAAGCGGGTGCGAAAGCCCGGCCGGCCGAGCTGCCGCCACTTCTCGGAGAGCCGGCGGCCGGCGGCAGCGGCCTGCAGGGCCGCCCGGCAGGCATTGGCGATGTGATCGGGATCCGGCTCGGGCGCGTTCCAGAATGCCATGATGCTGTCGCCGATATACTTGTCGATCGTGCCGTGGTTGGCGGAAATGGCCGTGCCCAGCACCTCGAAGTAGCGCGACAGCCGGCTGGTCAGGAGCTCGGGCTCCATCGTCTCGCTCAACAGTGAGAAGCCTTCGATGTCGGTGAACATCACCGTGACTTCGCGGCGCGTGCCGCCGACTCCCGTGCTCTCCGGCGAACGCATGATCTGGTGAACAAGGTCCTTGGAGACGTAGCGGCCGAACACCTCGAGGCCCTCGCGCATCCGCTCGATCGCCTCGGACAGCCGGACGATCTCCCTGATGCGGCTTTGCACGGGCACGCGATCGGAGAAATCGAGATTGCGGATCCGCTCGGTCTTGGCGGCGATCCGCGCCATCGACCGCGACACCAGCAGCGAGGCCGCGAGCGCTCCCAGGATGGCAAAGCCGACAGCGACGGCGGCGGCCGCCGCCGCACGCTTCAGCAGGGTCTGCGAGTTGGCGGCGAGTTCGGCGACGGGAACGGCCGCTGCCACCACGAAGCGCTGCCCGAGAGCCTCGGGAACGCGCCTCACGATCGCCCGGTAGAATTGACCGCCGACAAGAATCTGGCGGTCGATCCCGCTGTTGCTGACGACCGCCTCGCTGATTACGTCCTTCAGCGCCACCCGCACCTCGGTGTCGGCAGCGAGGCAGCCGGGAATGGCGCCGACGCATCCCTCCGACTCGACCTCGACCGCCCCCACGCCATGTCCGACCATGATGATCGCGTTGGGCGTGATCTTGTAGGAAGTGATCAGCTTCGACAGCGTGTCCAGCGTGTAGTCGAAGCCGATGACGCCGCCGCCGCCGAGCAATGGCACGCCGGCCGAAATTCCCGCGTCCTTCGACCAGGCGAAGCGATAGGGCGAGGTGAGTGCCGGACCGCGCACCTTCTCGGCCTCGACATACCAGGGCCTCGTGCGCGGGTCGTAGTCGGTCGGCTGGACCTGCTCGCGGTGCCGGGCCCCGTCGGATGCCCAGAGCCACGAGACGGCACGACGAGTCGGTCCCTCGCCGTCGACCACGCGCATGATGATCGCATCGCGATCCGCGGAGTCGAAATCTGAGCGCTCGGTCGGCGAAAAGGACGCCGGATGGCCCGCAAAGATGAAGCGCCCGTCAGCGTAGCCGACATAGGCGGCCGCGACGGCGGGATGCCGTCCCAGCATGGCAACGAGCTGGCGGCGGCGCTCGTCATCAGCGGCAGGTCCCTCGTGGGCGGCGAAGCTCGGCGAGTCGGCCAGGGTCAGGCCGACATAGATCACGGCCCGCAGGCCATCGGTCAGGAACCGCTCGACCGCCTTCTCCAGCTCCGCCACACGGGCTTCGGCGCTGCGTTGCTCCAGGGTGTCGACCGACCGCCAGCCGAGCCATAGCAGCGCCGTGCTGAGCGGCGTCAGAACCAGCGCCATCAGGACCAGAATGGTGGCGCTGAACGGAATCGACAGTCGTCGTGCCGTCATGTCGCCCGCGATGCCAACTTGCCGGCCCAGGCCTCCGCTCGCAGCCCGGCTACTTCTTGACGGCCGACCATTTGCAGCCGAGGTCCCTGTTCGTGATGGTCAGCGCCTTCGGCGTCGACGCCAGGTCGGCGACCATGTTCAGCTTCATGCGGCCGAGCTCGAAGTCACCGGCATAGACGTCCGGTCGAACAGGTTTCAGCTTGATATGAATGTTGCCCGGCGCCGCAACCTCCGCCTGGCCTCCCTTGAGCGTGAAGGTGTGCTCCCGGGTGAACTGCGGATCCATCGCGATGCAGCCCTGGATGTTGCCGGGCGCGCCCTGGAGCCAGAATTTGACCTCGGCATCCTGGGCCAGGGCGGCGGCTGGCAGCGCCGCGGCAAAAGCAGCGAGAGCGAGATACCTGGCAATGGTCATTGTTGGATCCTTCAGGGGGCTGGCCGAGATTTCCACCTTACATCGGCCGGCAGCCCCCGTCAGTCGTCGCGGCGCAGCACCCCATAGGCCAATCCGGCGATCGCGCCACCCAGCAGCGGCGCCACCCAGAACAGCCAGAGCTGCGACAGCGCCGCACCGCCCACGAACAGCGCCGGCGCCGTGCTGCGCGCCGGATTCACCGATGTGTTGGTGACCGGAATGCTGATCAGATGGATCAGGGTGAGCGCGAGGCCTATGGCCAGGCCGGCCGCGGCCGGATGCGCCCGCTTGTCGGTGGCGCCCAGGATGACGGTGACGAATCCGAAGGTCATGACGACCTCGATAACGAGAGCCGACACCAGGCCGTACTTGCCGGGGGACAGCGCGCCGTAGCCGTTGGTGGCGAAGCCGCCGATATCGGCGCCGGCCTTGCCCGTGGCGACGACATAGAGGATCGCCGCCCCTGCAAAGCCGCCCAGCACCTGCACCGCCACATAGAGCAGGACTTCGCCCTTGGGAAAGCGGCCGGCGACGGCGAGGCCGACGGTTACCGCGGGATTGAAATGGCCGCCCGACACCGGGCCGACGGCGTAGATCATCGTCAGCACGGTGAGGCCGAAGGCCAGCGCCACGCCGGCAAACCCGATGCCGAGCTGGGGAAAGGCGGCGGCAAGGACAGCGCTGCCACAGCCGCCCAGCACGAGCCACGCGGTACCGAGAAACTCTGCATAGAGACGATTTGCGATCGGCATGGCGGCCTCCCCCCAAAATCTTACTCTACCGCGTCGGCACCGTCGGGCGATCGCTCAAATGGGGCAATCTGATTGCGCTTCCCCGCACGTGACGGCCAATGCCGACCGGCAAACCCGGTCATGTCGCAACACTGCCACCCGACGGCTATTTCCTGCCCTGCGGGTAGATCGTCTCGCCGCGCTTCAGCATCGCCACGAAGGTTTCAATCTTCTTCTTCCGCCCGGCCTCCGTCTTCATGTTGGCGGTGCGGAAGGTGAGCGCAAAGCGGTTCTGCGCGCTCAATTTCTCCAGCATCGCCCGGGCCTTGGGCTCGGCGTCGATGGCGGCGCGGAGATCGTCCGGGATCTTCGCGTCCCTGATCCTGTAAGTGCGGTCCCATCGTCCGTCAGCCTTGGCCGCATCGACCTGCTTCAGCCCGTGCACGGTCATCCGGCCCTCCTTGATCAACCGGGCGACGTTGTCGACGTTGATCTGGCTCCAGACGCTCTTCCTGCCGCGCGGCGTGTAGCGCTGCAGGTAGCTGCAGCCGTCCAACCCCTTGCGCACCCCGTCGATCCAGCCCCAGCAGAGCGCAACGTCGATGGCCTCCTTCGGCGTGATCGACTTCAGCCCCGAATCGACCTTGTGGATCTTGATCCAAAGCTCATCTGTCTTGTCGTGGTGCTTGCCAAGCCATCGGTAGAAACTCGTGGCGGTCGTGAACTCATGGACCTTGGCCGGATCGACCTTTACGGAGCCCATCAACATACCCGGTAGCGTTCGACGGCCGCCGGATCGAGCTCGATTCCGAGGCCTGGCCCGTCAGGCAGCAGCACATGCCCGTCCTCCAGTCTGAGCGGCGTCTTCAAGAGGTCCGTGCGCAGGCGATTGTCGCTCATGTCGTACTCGAGCATCGACGGATGGGGCGGATGGTCGGTGTGCGGCGAAGCCGGCGTCGCGGCGATGAAGTGACAGGCCGTCGCCAGTCCGATCGCGCCGCCCCAGACATGCGGCGCCACGCGCAGGTTGGCCGCCGCGGCGAGCGTGGCGATGCGCTTCGCCTCGGTGAGGCCGCCGGTGGCCGGGATCGAGGGCTGCACGATGTCGAGGCAGCGTCCTTCGATCAGGGCATGGAAGTCGCGAACGGTATGGTGGGCCTCGCCCGCGGCGATGGCGATCGGCGAGCGCGCCCTGAGTTCGGCGTAGCCACGCAAATCGCCGGGCGGCAGCGGCTCCTCGATCCAGTGGATGCCGAACGGCGCGATGGCGCGCGCGCACTCCAGCGCCACGTCGGCGGTGTAGGCGCCGTTGATGTCGACGATCAGCAGCTTGTCCGGCCCCAGCGCCGTGCGCGCCTGGCCGGCGCGCTCGACATCGCTCTTGATGCCTCGGCCGATCTTGATCTTGGCGCCGGCGAAGGGATGGGCCGCCGCCTCCGCCAGCATGTGGCCAAGCTGTCGGTCGGGGTCGTCGGAGAAAAAGCCCGTCGAGGCATAGGCCGGAATCCGCGTCGCGCCGCAGCCGCCGATCAGGTCGCAGACACGCACGCCGAAGCCGCGGGCGATGGCGTCGTAGAGGGCCACGTTTATGCCGGCCAGACAGGCGGTGAGCTGGTTGCCGACACCCAGGTGATACATGGAATTGCGGATGCGCGCCTCGACGTGGTCGAAGTCGAACACGCTGCGGCCGCGGAACAGCGGCTCGACCATGCGAAAATACTCGCGCGTCACGAAGGGATTGCCGAAGGCCTCGCCGATCCCGCGCACGCCGGCATCGGTCTCGACCTCGATCAGCCCGCCCTGCCGGCGAAACCCGCCGCCACGCGACATGCCATAGGCCTTTGCCGCCTCGAATGCGTATTCGAGACCGACAAACGAAAGACGCCGGATCGTCGGCATGGATGCTCCCTCGTGTCCCGGGCTATGGTGCGTGCCAAAGGCAGCCGGAGGCAACCGCTTATGAGTATTCCCAGGATCCACCGCCGCGTCCTTGTCGTCGGCCGCCCACCGGTCGAGACGGTTGAACGTGCCGGTTTCCGGCCGGGATGAGCCCCGTACCATGAGCTACGACGCGCCCTTCGCCGGGCTCAAGGTGATCGATCTCAGCCAGGGCATCGCCGGCCCGTACTGCGCCATGCTGCTGGCCCAGCACGGCGCCCAGGTGATCAAGGTCGAGAGTATGGGCGAGGGCGACTGGGCCCGTGCGCTCGGCGCCCGCTACGGCAGCCACACCGCCTTCTCGATCATCGGCAATCTCGGCAAGCGCAGTATCGCCGTCGATCTCAAGAGCGATGCCGGCAAGCAGGTGGTGTGGCGCCTGCTCGATGGTGCCGACGTCTTCCTCGAGGGATTTCGGCCCGGCGTCATCCGCCGGCTGGGCTTCGACTACGATTCGGTCTCCGCTCGCGTGCCGCGGGTCCTCTATCTCTCGATCTCGGGCTTCGGCCAGACCGGGCCGCTGGCCGAGCGGCCGGCGATGGATCCGGTGCTGCAGGCCTATACCGGCCTGATGGCGGAGAACCGCGGCGACGACGGCATCCCCCATCGCGTCCCCGTGATCGTGGTCGACATGTCGACGGCGCTCTACGCCTACCAGGCGCTTGCCTCCGCCCTCTATGCCCGGCGCGACGAGACGCGCGGCCGCTACATCGACGTCAGCCTGATGCAGGCCGCTACCGCGCTGCAGTCGATCCGCCTCATGGCCTGCCACCTCGAAGGCGGCACCATGAAGCCCGGCGGCGTGCCGGGCGGCGTGTTCCAGACGGCCGACGGCTGGATGTCGATCGTGGCCATCAACGACCGCGACTGGAAAAGCCTCTGCGCCGCGATGGACATGCCCGCCCTCGCCGCCGACCCGCGCTTCGCCGATCCGGCGTCGCGGCTGGCCAACGACACGGCCCTCTACGCCATCGTGCGGCCGGCGCTCGCTTCGCGACCATGCGCCGAATGGACCCGTCGCCTGACAGACGCCCGCATCATGCACGAGCGGCTGAACAGCTACGCCGAGTTCATCGCCCAGCCGCAGGTGCGCGAAACCGGCCTGATCCACTGGCTCGAACAGGCCGGCGTGCCGCAGCCGGTACCGGTCCCATCGCTGCCCGGAATGTCGCCGCCCGCCACCGACACACCGCGGGCGGTGGCGCCGGTGCCGGGTCAGCACAGCGAAGCGATCCTCGCCGAGCACGGCTATGCGCCGGACGAGATTGCCGCCCTGCTGGCGCAGGGAACCGTCGCCGCATCAGCATGAGGACCATGCCGAAGAAGGCCGTTGTTGTGGGGGCGCTGGGCGTCATCGGCCGCTACGTCGTCGAAAGACTGGTGGCGGAAGGCGATTGGGCGGTCGTGGGCCTCTCGCGTCGACCGGAAAAGAACGGTCCAAGCTACACCCACATCCCGGTCGACCTGCTCGATCCCGAGGACGTGGGCCGCAAGCTCAGGGACCTTCGCGACGTCACGCATGTGTTCTACGCCGCGTTCCAGCCGGTGCCCGGCAATGCCGCAGGCTATGCCAGCAACATCGCCCCCAACCGCGATATGCTGGTGAATTCAGTGACGGCCATCGCCAAGGCATCGCGTGCGCTCGAGCGCGTGGTGCTGGTGACTGGCACGAAATACTACGGCACACACCTCGGCCCGATGAAGACGCCGATGCGCGAGACCGACCCGCGCCATATGCCGCCCAACTACTATTTCGACCAGATCGACTGGCTGGCGAACTACCAGCGCAGCCGGAAATGGACATGGACCGAACTGCGCCCCCAGACGCTTTGCGGTTTCGCGCCGGGCACTGCGATGAGCATCCTGCCCGCCATCGCCGTCTACGCCTCGATCAGCAAGGAGCTCGGCCTGCCGCTGCGCTTTCCTGGCAAGGCCGGCGCCTGGAGCACGATCTATCAGGTGACGGAGTCGGCGCATTTCGCCGACGCCTGCCTGTGGGCCGCGACCGAGCCACGCGCCGCCAACCAGGCCTACAACATCACCAACGGCGACTATTTCCGCTGGCGCAACATGTGGCCGAGAATCGCCGCTGTGTTCGGCATGAAGACCGGCGAGTTGCAGACCATCAGCCTGACGCAGCACATGGCCGACAAGGCCGAGCTGTGGGCGGCGATGACGAAGAAGTACGGCTTGAAGAAATTTCCTTTCGACCAGCTCGTCGCCTGGCCGTTCGCCGACTACGTGTTCGGCTCGGACTGGGACGTGATGTCGGACGTCACCAAAGCGCGGCTGCACGGGTTCCACGACGTGGTCGACAGCGAGGCGATGTTCGAACGTCTGCTTAAGCGCTTCCGACGCGAGAAAATCGTTCCATGATCACCCGGCTCGACCCCAGCCAGTACATCACCACGCCATGGAGAAACGGCGGCGGCGTCACCGCCGACATCGCGTTCGCGACCGACAAGGACGGCGAGGTCTGGCGCCTGGGCCGCACGCCGATCATCCAGCCCGGCCCCTTCTCCGACTTTCGCGGCTTCGACCGCGTGCAAGTGCTGGTGGCCGGCAGCGGCCTGGTGCTGCAGACGCCGGACGGCGAGATCGATGTCCGCCAGCCGTTCCGGCCGGTGCGCTTCGCCGGCGAGACACCGATCGTGAGCCGGCTGGAGGCGGGGCCGGTCGAGGTGGTCAATCTCATCGGCAATCGGTCGAAGGTGCGGATCGACATGAAAATCCTCGACGAGGACCGCTCGCTCCGCCTCGGACCGGGCACGCAAATCGTCTACAACCCGCTGGGCGAGAGCGTGCTCCACATCGGCGACTCGCGCCATGTCCTGGCGGCCGATCACGGCTTGCGCCTGGAGACGACCGAGGCCACGGTCCTCGCCGGCCGCGGCGGCTGCCTGCTGGTCGCCAGCATCGTCTGATGCGGGAACGAGGAGCGTTTCATGCGGATTGCAATCGTCGGCGCAGGCGGCATCGGGGGCGGCTACGGCGCCGCACTCGCCACGGCGGGCGCCGACGTCACCTTCATCGCGCGCGGCGCGCACCTTGCCGCCATGAAGAGCAAGGGGCTCCGGGTCGAAGGCGGCCGCGGCGAGACGCATGTGATGCCGACGCAGGCCACCGACGATCCCGGGACGGTCGGCCAGGTCGACATCGTGCTGTTCTGCGTAAAACTGTGGGACGTCGAAAGCGCGGGCCGGCAGATCAAACCGATGATGGGCGAGGATACCGCCGTCATCACCCTGCAGAACGGCATCGATTCCCACGAGCGGCTGATCCGGATCCTGGGCAAATCGGCGGTGATGCCGGGCGTCGCCAACATCAGCGCCACCATCGCCGGGCCCGGCGTGATCCGCCAGACCGGCACGGTGATGCGCATGGTGTTCGGCGAACTCGACGGCGAGAAGAGCGCGCGTGGCCTGGCGCTGGCCGCCGCCTGCGCCAAAGCCGGCATCGACGGCGTGCTGAGCGAGGCGATCCTGACCGATCTCTGGATGAAGTTCGTCCTGCTCGCCTCCAACGCCAGCATGATGGCGCTGGCCCGGCTGCCGATCGGTCCCCTGCGCGACGATCCCGACATCGCGCCCTGCTTCGTCGCTGCCTACGAGGAAGTAGTGGCCGTCGGCCGCGCCGCGGGCATCGCGCTCCCGGCCGATGCACTGGAGCGCACTCTCGAATTCAACCGCAACGCGCCCGCCCACCTGATGGCCTCGATGGGTGCCGATCTCCTGCGTGGAAGCCGGATCGAGTTGCCATGGCTTTCCGGCAAGGTGATCGAACTCGGCCACAAATATGGCGTGCCGACACCCACGCACGCCTTCATGTATGCAATGCTGAAACCCTACATCATGGGTACGCCCCGCTAAGGATCCGACCATGCGCATTGTCCTTCTCGTCCTCTGCCTCTTCGCCGGTGCCGGCAGCGCCGCCGCGGCCGACCTCAAGTTGCTGACCGCCGGCGCCTACAAGCCGGTGGCGCTGGAGCTGGTGCCCGAGTTCGAGAAACGGACCGGCCACAAGGTGACGATCGAGAACGACACCGCGGGCAACCTCGGCCGGCGCGTGGGCGCCGGCGAGTATTTCGATGTCGTCGTCATGCCCCCGCTGGTGCTGGGCCCCTACCTCGGCAATCGCATCGTCGAGAGCAGCGCCAAGGCGCTGGCGCGCGTCGGCATCGGCGTCGCCGTCAAGCAGGGTGCGCCCGCGCCCGACATCTCCACGGTCGACGCCTGGAAGCAAAGCCTGCTGCGCGCGCGGGCCATCGCCTACACCGATCCGGCGTCGGGTGGCACGGCCGGCATCTATCTCGCCAATCTGTTCGAAAAGATGGGCATCGCTGCCGAGCTCAAGCCCAAGACCGTCCTGGTGAGGGGCGGGTACTCGGCCGAGAAGGTCGTGACCGGCGAGGTCGAGATCGCCATGCAGCCGACGAGCGAGCTTCTGGCCGTGCCGGGCGCGATGCTGGTGGGACCCATCCCGCTCGAGGTCCAGCACTACACGCCCTATTCGGGCGGTGTTTCCGCCGCCTCGCGCGCGCCCGCGGCCGCCGCGGCCCTGCTGCTGATGCTGGCGGACCCGAGGAACCTGCCGATCCTGAAGGAGAAGGGCCTGGACGAACCCTAGGCCGTCAGTTCCCCCACGAGGCTCCGCGCAATGGGCCGCGTTTCTTCCGCGCCGCGTTCCTGGTCGGGCGCTCCCACACTATTCCGGGAAAGCCTTTCAGGGGAACGAGCGGTTCGCCCAGATAGGTCCAGTCCTGCAGCTCGTCGATGGCGATGTGATAGCGGGGTTCCCGGCCCGTGCGGCTCCGAAAGAGCGCGCGCGGGACATTGACCATGTGCGCCGAGCGGGCTCGTTCGTAGACGAGCGGCGTTCCGCATCGTGCGCAAAAGCTCCTGGCCGTCCCGGTCGCCTCATCCTGAAAGCGCGTGATGTCGGCCCGGCCCCTGGTCACGCGAAAGCGCCGCCGCCAGCTGCCGACGTAGGTCGCATAGGCGGCGCCGTGCGCGCGCCGGGTCGCACTCGAGTGATCATGCCAGGCCCAGCGCGCCGGGACGTCGATCTCGATCTCCACGGCGCCACAAAGACATTGGCCGGCCGCCGACCCTGCGGATGCCGTTGCTGCCTTCCCGGCAACCGTCGCTTTGCTCACGTCGGGCCTCACCTGTCCTGGCGGCCGGCTTTCAGCTCCTGCAATGCGTCGGTCCAGGCGCCGATCGTGTGGTCTATGTCGGCCTGGGTGTGGGCCAGGCTCACGTAGTACTTGCTCTCGCCCTTCATGATGCCGCGAGCGCGCAGAAGCTGGTTGAAGCGCTTCAGGATCGCGGCGTCGCCCTTCAGGGAGTCGCGGTAATCCTTCACGGGCTGGTCGGTGAAAAGGATGTCGAACAGCGGCGGCTCGCCGATCACCTGCGCCTTGAAGCCGAACTGCTTCAACAGGTCCTGAAGCGCCGCCATCAGGGTGCGGCCGGTGCCAAAAACCTGATCGTAGGCGCCGGGACGTTTCAATATGTCGAGCGTGGCGAGGCCGGCGACCGAGGCCACCGGATTGCCCGAGAGTGTGCCGACCTGGAACAGGAAATCCTCGTCGGCCATCGCGAGCCGGTCGAAATGCGCCATGATGTCGGCGCGGCCGGCGATGGCGGCCAGCGCGAAGCCGCCGCCCACGATCTTGCCCAGGGTGCAGAGATCGGGCGTGACGCCGTAATATTCCTGGGCGCCGCCATAGGCAAAGCGGAAGCCGGTCACGACCTCATCGAAGATCAGCGGAATGCCGTGCTCGGCGGTGACCCGGCGTAGCGCCTGCAGGAAGCCGGGCTGCGGCGGGATCAGGCGCTGGAACGGCTCGACGATGACGCCGGCCAGCTCGTCCTTCTGCTCGCGGATCAGGCTTTCGACCATCTCGATGTCGTTGAAGGCCGCCACCAGCATCTCGTCCTGCACCGACTTCGGGATTCCGGCCGAATCGGGCGAGGGTCGCGGAAAGTTGCCAGGCTTCTTGGGCGCGAGCGACATCAGGGCGTAGTCGCTCATGCCGTGATAGCCGCCTTCGAATTTCAGGATCTTGTCGCGCTTGCGGAAGGCGCGCGCCGCCCGCATGGCGTAGAGATCGGCCTCGGTGCCGGAGCAGACGAAGCGCACCTGGTCGGCGCAGGGCACGGCGTCGACGATCGCCTGGGCCAGCGCGATGCCGTGGCGGTTGTTGCCGAAGAAGGTGGTGCCGAGCGGCACCTGCGCCTGAACCGCCGCCGTCACCTCGGGATGGGCGTGCCCGATGAACATCGGGCCCGAGCCCAGCAGGAAGTCGACGTATTCCTTGCCCGCTTCGTCCCAGATCCGGCCGCCCCTGCCCTCCTTCAGGATCACCTCGGCCGGCATGTTGCCGAAGCTGCCGCCCGGCAGCACGCGCTTGGCGGTTTCGACGAGAGCGTTGGTGGGGTCGACGGGGATCTGGATGTTCATGGTGACCTACTCGATGGGAACGAAAATGGAATGGCGCAGCTTGCCCTCGATGGCTTTCGAGAAGTGACCCTTGCCGTGCGTGTCCTCGACCAGGATGACCTCGCCGGCGCCGATGATGCGGGTCTCGCCGTCGCTCGCCTGGATCGAGACGCCGGCGTCGAGGTTGATGATGTATTGCCGGCGCGGCGCGGGATGCCATTCGTAGTCGTAGGTGCCGGGCGTCTCGCGGAAGATGATGCCGGTCGCGGGCAGGGTCGCGGAGGTCTTGCCGCCGCGGCCTTCGTTCTTCCATTCGACTTCGATGTCACGGAAGTGAGTTTCGCCTTTTGCGTCGACATATAGGTTATGGATGCGCATGAATTTTTCTCCCGCTGAGCATTTCCACGCCGGAGCTTAGAACGAAAGCATGCTCAGGAAACCCGTCGAGGCCGCCCTTTTCGACATGGACGGTCTGCTGCTCGACACAGAGGCGCTCTATATCGAGGCAATGCAGGCGGCGGCACGGACGCTCAACCGCGCCATGCCCCTCGCCTTCTGCCATTCGATGGTCGGCATTCCCGGCAAGGAGTGCAACCTGATGATCGAGGAATTCTACGGCGAGGGCTTCAGTATCGACGAGTTCCGTGGCCACTATTCGATCCACATCAGGGAACTCCTCGACGCACGCATCCCGGTGAAGCCGGGCGCGATCGAGCTGCTGGAATTCCTGGAGGGGCGCGGCGTGCCCTGCGCCGTCGCCACCTCGGCCGGCCGCGCCACCGCCGAGCATCATCTCGGCCGCGCCGGCCTGCTCGACCGCTTCAAGGCGGTGGCGACGCGCGACGACGTTCCGCGCGCCAAGCCGCATCCGGATGTCTATCTCGAGGCGGCCCGCCGTCTCGGGGTCGCACCCGAGCGCTGCGTCGCCTTCGAGGATTCCAACGTCGGCCTCACCGCCGCCCATGCCGCCGGCACGATGGCGATCATGGTCCCCGACATCCTGCCGCCGCTGCCCGAGGTGCGGGCCAAATGCGTGAGCGTCGTCGTCGACCTTCATGCCGCACGGCACCTGCTCGAAGTTGCTTTCTGATCGAATGCGGTGATCCGGCCGCAATCGGGCATCGTACTCCTCGCACGTTCGCATATAGGGTGGTCGAACAGCGGGGTATGTTAAGTGGCTTTGCATCGTGGCGTTGCGTTGTGCCTTGCGATCATCACCGTGTGTATGGGAACCGCGACCGCCCAGCCCTCGTCCATCGGCAGCGAGCCTTCCGGCCCGCCGCCCAAGGACTGGACGTTCGATATCGGGCCGGGTGTCATTGTGGCGCCGTGGTTCGAGGGCTCGGCCAGCTATCGCGTCCTGCCGATTCCCAACCTCGATCTGCGCTACCAGCGCGACAAGTTCTTCGTTTCGGCGCGCGACGGCGTGGGCGCCACGCTGCTCGATCTGCAAGGCTTCAAAGCGGGGCCGATCCTGCGCTACCGTTTCCCGCGCAACGAAGGCGACGGTGGCTATCTGTTCGGCATGGGCAACGTGCCCTTTACGGTCGAAGGCGGCGGATTCCTGCGCTACGACCTGCCGTACCTCGCCGCCAAGGTAGAGCTGCGGCGGGGCCTGGGCGGCAGCAACGGGCTGGTGTTCGACGCGTTGATCGACGGCAAGCTGCGGCTTAGCGACACCGTCTTCCTCTCGGCCGGTCCGCGGCTTTCAGTGACCGACGGCACCTACAACCAGGCCTATTTCGGCGTGAATGCCAGCCAGTCGGTCAACTCCGGGTATGCCCAGTATTATCTCGGCGCCGGCCTGCGCAGCGTGGGCGCAGGCACCAGCGGCGTGTGGCGCATCACCGACAATCTCACCTTCGTGGCCTTCGGCAGCTACAACTACCTGGCCGACCTCACCGCCAACTCGCCGCTGGTCACCGGGCCGGGCGGCTCGCGCAACCAGTTCGTCGTCGGCAGCGCGCTCTCCTGGTGGTTCGCGTTCTAGCGGTTGCGGCGGCCTAAAACTTCTCGACCCACGGCCGAACTTCTATCTCCCAGCTCCAGGCGCTGCGGTGCTGCTGGAGCGTAGCCCAGTAGGTCTCGGCGATGGCGTCGGGATCGAGCAGGCTGTCGGGATTGTCGGCCGGGACCGGCCGCTGGGCACTGCGGATGCCGCCGTCGATCACGAAGTGCGCGACATGGATGCCCTTGGGCGCAAGCTCTCGCGCCATCGATTGCGCAAGACCGCGCAGCGCGAACTTGCCCATGGCGAAGGTGGCCGACAGCGCGAAGCCCTTGACTCCCGCGGTGGCGCCCGAGAGCAGGATCGCGCCGTGTCTATGCGGCAGCATGCGCCGCACCGCCTGCTGGGAAACCAGAAAGGCGCCGAAGGCGCTGATCTCGATGGCGCGCTTGACGTCGTCGGGCGCCAGATCGACGAGCGGTCCCCTCACCCTGTTGCTGGCATTGTAGACGACGACGTCGGGCGTCCGGCCGGCGGCATCCAGCGCCTCGAACAGGGCGGCGACCTCCTTGGGGTCGGCGGCGTTGCAGGCATGGGCCGTGGCCTCCGTCTCCCTGGCTAGTGCCGCGAGCTTGCCGGTCTGGCGTGCCGCAATCGCCACGGCGAGGCCGTTCCCGGCGAACAGGCGCGCCAGCGAAGCGCTGAGCCCCGGCCCGGTGCCGACGATCAGCGCAGAGCGGTATTCCGGCTTTTCCATGAGGTCCCCTCGTTGCCCGTGATTCCACGCAGGTATAGGCTGATTGGCAATAGGGAAAGGAAACAGCCATGGACCAGGCCCAGCCCGTCGGCCGCATCGACGTCATCTCCGACGCGATCTGTCCCTGGTGCTACATCGGCAAGCGCCAGCTCGAGCGGGCGCTGGACCTCCTCGCCGCCAAGCATTGCGCCGTCACCGTCACCTGGCATCCCTTCCAGCTCACCCCCGAGATGCCGCCCGAGGGCGTCGAGCGCAAGCAGTACCGCATTGCCAAATTCGGCAGCCTCGAGCGCTCGCGGCAGCTCGACCAGCGCATCACCGAGACCGCGGCCACCGTCGGCCTGGAATTCCATCTCGACCGGATCACCCGCACGCCCAACACCGTGAACGCACACCGGCTGATCCGCCTGGCCGGCCAGAAGGGCGTGCAGGACGACGTCGTCGAGGCGCTGTTCGAGGGCTATTTCTGCAACGGCGCCGACATCGGCGATCGGCAGGTCCTGGCCATGCTCGGCGCCGAGGCCGGCCTCGACCGCGACGAGGTGCTGGCGATGCTGGCCGGCGACGAGCACGCCAAGGAAGTGCTGGCCGGCGATCAGATGGCGCGCAACGCCGGCATCCAGGGCGTGCCGAGCTTCGCCCTGCAGGGCCATGTCCTGTTCTCCGGTGCGGTGCCGGCCGAGGAGATGGCGCAGGCCTTTACGCGCGCCTGGGAAATCCTGAGAAACCGCGCCGCCTAACGCCCCGGTCCGCGCCCCGTCGTCATGGTGGGCGACGAGATCGGCCCCTTCACCGTCATGACGAAATCCGCCGGACCGCGGGTACCGGTGTCGAGGGCGATCGTCGTGTCGGTGGTCGCCGCCGTGAAGCTGGTGCGGCTGGTGATGATCGCTATTGCATTCTGACCCTGCACGGAATGATCCCGCAGGGTCAGCATTCCGCCGGCAAGCAGGAGCTCTCCCGCGATCTTGCTCTGGTGATTGACGAAGCCCTGCAGCACCGCCGAGCTGAAGCCCATCTCGCTGCTGAAGATGCCGCCGACGCCGGTGGCGAATGAGGCAAAGGAGAGCGAGCCCTTGGCGACCGCGGGGTAGAGATAGCCGCTCACCTCGCCGCGGCCGGTCAGCGAGTTGCGGATCGCCTCCGGCGTATCGCCGCGGCCCGCCAGCTCGATGTTCATGACGCTGATTTTTCCGTCGACCGACACGCTCAAGCTGTCGTTGCCGAAGATGTTGGTGCCGGCGGTGCCGCGCAGCATCTCGCCGAAGTAGATGCCCTGTAGGCTGCCCGCGAGATCGAGCGCCAGTGTCGCCTTGGAGGCGTTGACCGTGCCGGCGAAGTCGACCGCGCCGCCATAGAACTGGCCCGTGAGCTTGGCGATCTTGAAGACGCCATTCCTGAGGGTCGCCGACAGGTCGGCATAGGTCACCTGCACCGAGCCGACCGCGATGGCGCTGGTGAACAAGGTCAGGGAGGCATCGAAGGCGCGCAGGGCCGACAGGTCGATGGGCTTGTCGCTCGCCGTGCGCGGGGCACTGACCGGAATCCGGCCCCGCGCCGGCGACGGCGGCAGAGCCGCGCCGCCCGGTGCCACGTCGGGCGCGACGCCCAGCCATTTGTCGAAGTCGAGCGTCCCCGGAATTTTCAGGTTTGCCGTGATGTTCGGCCGCGCGCCCAGGGTCGCATCGATCTTGCCCGACATCGCCGTCGCCAAGGCGTTGAGTTCGCCCTCGAAGGTCGCGCGATCGGCATTGCCCCTGAAGCTGCCGGCAGCGGAGATCGGCCCGACGCCGACCTGATTGCGGCCGGTGGCGACCGACACCAGCCGGCTCGCGTCCGCTGCCTTGAGGTCGAAGTTCGGGAAGTCGAAGCGGAATTTTTCGCCCAGAACGAGGGTACCGGTGGCGCGGGCCGTAGCGCCCAGCATGGTCACGGCCACGTTGCGCAACGCGACCGCGTTCAGCGTTCCCACGACGCCGCCACTGGCCGATGCTGCGCCGATTCGGCCATTGAGGAATTTGGGGAGGGCCGCGTAATCGAGCACCCGGTCGGCGTCGGGCAGGGTGGCATTGAAGGTGACGTCGACACGCGGCACCGTGCTGATATCGCTCACCGACCCACGCAGATCGAGCTTGGCGCCCAGCAGGTCGGCGACCTTGAGGCCGTTCAGCTTGAGAAGGCGGCCTTGCGCGGCGATATCCGCCTCCACGCCCTTCAGGGGCTGGCCGCGATAGACGAGGCTGGCGACCTTGGCCTTCAACCCGAAGCTCGGGGCCGTGGGATCGGCAGGCGGAGCGGCGGCGACGACAAGCGATGGCGTGGCGCCCGGCGCCGCCGAGGGCAGGACCGCCGGCGGCGATCCGGCCGCCGGCCCGGGCAGATAGGCGTCGAGATCGAAACGGTCGATCTGGACCTGCATCGCGGCCGAGATCGGCGTGCCGAGCACCAGCGTGCCGCTGCCGGTTGCGGTGGCGCCATCGAGGGCGACCACAGCCTCGCTCACCTGCACCTTGTCGGCCGCCGACATGATCTTGCCACGGGCGCTCAACGTCTGCAGACGGTCGGCCGGGATGGCTGCCGTATCGATCTCGAGCCACGTCAGCATCTCACGCAGCTTAGGTCCATTCAGGCTGAACTCGCCGCTGGCCACGTTCTTGGCCGGATCGCCGCCCGGAGCCGTGGTCGCCCGCAGCATCATGTCGCCCGGCAGGAGCGCCTGCAGGCGCGGCACGGCGACGGCGCCGTTTCGGATATCGACCGCCAGCGACAGGTCGCGTATCGAGCCTTTGCGGTAGACCAATTCGCCAACATCGATCGCCACCGACACGCCGAGTTCCGAGGGGAATGGCGAGCGCAGGCCGGGCAGAAGTGGCTTGGCGGCCTCGGACGGCGGCACCGGGCCGGGCCCGGCGAGCAAGCCGAGCCACGAGTCGAGGTCGACCTTGGCCAGCGACACATGGCCGTCGAGCAGCGGCGCGGGCGTGGCCGACAAGGCAAGCGAGCCCGTCGCCGTCTCTTTCCCCATCGTCATCCGGAAATCGGTGATGGCCAGACGCTCCCGCGACACTTCGACGCCGCCGTCGAAGGCGAAGCGGTCGATCGCGGAAGGGTCGAAGGCGGGTTTCTCCTGCCCGCTGACGGCCGCGAGCGCCGCGATGAAATCGGCCAACAGGCCGGACGTCGTCGATAGCTGGCCGACGAGGCGGGCGCCGGAGTCGAGCCCGGAAAGGCTCCCGGCAAAGTTCACCTTGCCGCCGGCGACCTCGACCGACAGCGCCACGTCGTTGCCCATGTCGGTGCGCTTGCCCGCCTTGAGATCGAGCGTCAGCGGAATGCCGTTCACGGTCGCCGTGCCGGCGATGGCGAATGGTCCGTCGAGGGAACCCACCGACGCGCGCGCGCGCACTTGCTCGGCGATGGTCGTCCTGCCGGTCCGCGGATCGGTGTAGTTCAGCGTGCCACGGATGATGACGAGCCGGCCGATCGCCAGATGGAAGCCGGTGGCCGGCGCACCGGCGGACTGGGCGGCACCTGCGCCCGGCGTGAACTCCCAGTTGGGTTTGCCGTCGGCGTCGGTCTCCAGCACGATCGTGGGGCGAACGAGGACCAGCGTGCCGACCTCGATCCGCCCCTGCAGCAGCGCCGGCAGAGAGGGCCTCACCACCACCCGGCGCACGTCGAGCATCTGCGCCCCCTTGGTGCCAATGGCGTTGGCGAAATGAACTTGGCGCGCCGAGATGCCGGGCGCGGGGTACATCGACAGTTCGATGGGGCCGTCGATCACCAGCTCGCGACCCGTGGCCTGCCGGACGGCTTCGATCATCGCCGGCTTGAAGACCTGCATGTCGATCAGGTAGGGCGCCGCGCTCCAGGCGAGCGCAAGAGCACCGACAATGCCGGCCGTCCACGACATCCACTTTCGAAAACGCAGGGCCATAGCCTCTATCAACGCACGAAGGCGTCCAGGGTTCGTCGTATCCGCCGCTTGCCTATGTGGAATTTACCACCTTTGGGAGCCGACCCTGAACCGGGAAAGCCGCCTGTCCTGCACGCTGAAAAAGGCGGCGATGGAACGGAAGATCGACGACATTGCGTTCGGGTTTCAGGCGGTGGCCGCGTCGTGCGCGAAGTGGCCGCGCCGCCCGCGCTCGATGCAAGGAACTAGGGCCGACCGGCCGTATACTGTATCGTTTGTTTCTTCATTGCCGTTGTTGCCTTATTTCGACCTACAACGCTCGTGAGAATTGGATGTGCATGAATGAATCTATCGACGGCGGCCAAGCGCTGTAATCTACGTTGACGACAGCGTGAGCAGATGCCCGGTGTCGAGCGTAAAGGTACCAAGATGCGTTCGCGGGTCCTGATAGGCGGCATGATCGTCGCGATGCTGTGCTGGGGCGAGGCCGCATTCGCGCAGCAGAGCGGCGGCGTGCTCCGCATGTTCCATCGCGACAATCCTCCGAGCAGTTCGATCCACGAGGAGTCGACTTCCTCGACCGTCGTGCCCTTCATGCCGGTGTTCAACAACCTCGTCATGTTCGACCAGGCGAAGGCCCAGAACAGCGAGCAATCGATCGTCCCCGATCTCGCCGAATCGTGGAACTGGAACGACGACGGAACCGAACTCACGTTCAAGCTGCGCCAGGGCGTGCGGTGGCACGATGGCCAGCCCTTCACCGCAAACGACGTGGAGTGCACCTTCGGCCTCCTGACCGGCCGTGCCCGCGACAAGCTGCGGCGCCACCCGCGTGCTGCGTGGTATCGCAACATCAACTACGTCCACAGCGTCAGCGATCACGAGGTCACGATCTACCTCAACCGGCCGCAGCCATCGCTTCTGTCGCTGCTCGCCTCGGGTTTCTCGCCGATCTACCCCTGCCATATCCCGACCGCCCAGATGCGCACGCGGCCGGTCGGCACCGGTCCGTTCAAGTTCGACTCGTTCGTGCCCTTCGAACGCATCAAGCTGGTGCGCAATCCGGACTACTGGAAGCCGGGACGGCCTTATCTCGACGGCATCGAGTTCACCATCGTCACCAGTTCGCAGACGGCGCTGCTGAGCTTCATTGCCGGCCGCTTCGACATGACCTTCCCCTGGGAGGTGACGGTGCCGCAGCTCCGGGAAGCGCGGCGGAAGACGTCGAAAGTGGTGTGCGAAACCACGTCGATGAACGCCAACACCAACCTGCTGGTGAATCGCGATGCCGCGCCCTTCGACAACCCCGACATCCGTCGGGCGCTCTCCCTGGCACTCGACCGCAAGGCCTTCATCGCCACCCTCAACGAAGGCGAGGCCGAGATCGGCGGCAGCCTCCAACCGCCGGGCGACGGCCTGTGGGGGATACCGCCGGAGAAGCTGGCGACCATCGACGGCTACGGGCCCGACATCGAGGAGAATCGCGAGCAGGCGCGAGCTCTCATGGCCAAGGCGGGCTACAGCCACGAACGGCGGCTGGCGATGAAGGTCGCGACGCGCGGCGTCCCGCTCTACAAGAACCCTTCGCAGATCCTGGTCGACCAGCTCAAGGAAATCCACATCCAGGCGACGCTCGACGTCGTCGAGACCTCGCACTGGTTCACCCGCCTCGACCGCAGGGATTACTCGCTCGCCGTCAATACCACGGGCAACGGCGTCGACGACCCCGACCAGGCCTTCTACGAGAACTTCGCCTGCCGTTCGGAAGGCAACTACAGCCGCTACTGCAACCCCGAGATCGAGCGGCTGTTCGACATCCAGTCGGCCGAGCCCGACTTCGAGAAGCGCCGCCATCTGGTGTGGGACATCGACTCGCGGCTTCTGGCCGACGGCGCACGGCCGCCGATCATGTGGAACCGCGCCGTGACCTGCTGGCAGCCCTACGTCAAGGGCTACGTCGCCCACGTCAACAGCATGTACAACGGCTTCCGCCTCGAGGACGTCTGGCTCGACAAGCCCTGAGGCGGTGTTTCAACCGGTGCGCGACGCCCGGCTCAGTTTCTGGATCGTCTCGTCGAGCGTCGACAGGAAGCGCGAGCGGTCGCGCTGGCTCATCGGCTTGGGCCCGCCCGTCGTCTCGCCCATGGCGCGCAGGTTCGACATCAGTTCGCGACTGGCCATCGCCATGCCGATCGACGAGGTGGTGAAGGCGATGCCGGTCGAGCCGATCGCTGCCGCCCCCTTCTTCAGGCTGCGGTCGGCGAGCGGAATGTCGGCGGTGACCACGATGTCGCCCGGGCCGGCGCGCTCGACGATCCAGTCGTCGGCAGCGTCGAAGCCGTCGCTCACCACCACGCGCTCGACGCGCGGGTCGTGCGGCACATTGATGTAGGAGTTGCTGACGACGAAGACTCTCAGCCCGTAGCGCTCGGCGACGCGGTAGACCTCCGCTTTCACCGGACAGGCATCGGCATCGATGTAGATCGAGATCTCCATCGTTCAGAAACCGTAGAGCTTCGCCGGATTGTCGACCAGGATCTTATGGCGAACATTTTCGTCGGGCGCCCAGCGGGCGACGAGGTCAAGCAGCGGGCCTGTCTTCATCATCGGCGTATAGATGTGCACATGCGGCCAATCCGACCCCCACACCATGTGGTCGGGTGCGGCCGCGATCAGCGCCTGCGGCATGGCGAGCGTGTCGGCGAAGTTCGCGAGATCGTCGGTGGCGCGGTAGGCGCCGGACAGCTTCACCCAGGTGTTGCCGTCCTTCACCAGGCCCAACAGCGTCCTGAAGGCGGGATGCGCCGTGCCCTGCTTGTGCGGAATGCCGGCGATGTGATCGATCACCACCGGCAGCTTCATCTTCGCGAGACGTGGTGCGGCCTCGATCAGCCGCTCGGGATTGATCAGGAACTGCAGGTGCCAGCCCATCGGGCCGATGCGCTCGGCCAGCCTGTCCATGGCGTCGAAGCCGACGCCGCCGCCGACCGTGACGTTGATGCGCAGGCCCCGGAAGCCTGAATCGTGCAGGTCGCGCAGTTCCCTGTCCGAGACGTCGGCGTTGCACACCGCCACGCCGCGTAGGCGGTCCCTGTGACGGCTCACCACCTCGGCCGTGAGCCGGTTGTCGCTGCCGTGGATGCTCACCTGCACCAGCACGCCGCGATCGACGCCCAGCCCGTCGAGCATGGCGAGGTATTGCGCTTCCGTCGCCTCCGGAGCGGTGTAGCTGCGCGTGGCGACGAACGGATACTTCACCCCGTCGCCGATCACGTGGGCGTGGCTGTCGCAGGCGCCGGCCGGCACCTTCCAGGCCGGCGGGGTCATTTCCGCCAGCGGTCCGGCGCAGGCAGGTGCGCTCGCCGTGGCGAGGGGATGAAGGGGCGCATTCACGACAGCACCGCCACTTTCTTGCGCTCGATCAGGGCGAAATCGATGGCGGCCCCCAGGCCGGGGCCGTCGGGCACATGCACCAGGCCGTCGCGGCCGACGACGATGTCTTGCTCCAGCCCGTACTTCTGCGCGGCGTCCGGCAGCAGCACCTCGAAGAACGTCGTGTTCTTCAGCGAGGCGATGACATGCAGGTTGGCGACGTTGTTCAGCGAATTGCCGCCGTGATGGACCTCGTAGCTCATGCGGAAGGCCTCGGCGAGATGCGCGGTCTTCACGAGCGTCGTGATGCCGCCCTTGACGGCGACATCGCCGCGCAAAAAGTCGGTCGCCTGCAGCATGATCCAGGGCTGGTAGGAGTCGAGGCCGGTGATGGGATACTCGGTGGCGAGGATCGGGATCGAGAGCTGCTGCTTCAGCTTCACGTAGTTGTAGATGTCCTGGTCGGCGAGCGGGTCCTCGTACCAGTGGTAGTCCATCTCCTCGACGGCGCGGCCGACGCGCACCGCGGCCGGGTAATCGTAGCTCCAGGTCGAGTCGAGCATGATCGTGTAGTCGCCGACGGCGCGGCGCACCGCCTCGCAGACCTTGATGTCGTCCTTCCACGGCGTCGGCGGATGGATCTTGTAGGCAGCCCACCCGCCCTCCTTGAAGCGCACGGCCTCCTCGGCATATTCGGTCGGCGAGGACAGCACGGCGGAGCTGGCGTAGGCCGGCACCGATTCCCGATAGGTCCCGAGCAGGCGGTGGATCGGCTGGCCCATCGATTTTCCCAAGAGGTCCCACAGCGCGACATCGACGGCGCCGATTGCGCGCACGCCGGCGACGCGTTGCTTCTTCCACAGTTCCTGGACGACCGCCTCGCGATGCAGCGGGTTCTTGCCCATCAGCACCGGCTTCAGGTGGGTGATGAGCCCCTGCCCGTCGGTCGTCGCCGAATTGGCGGCAGAGCCCAGGAAGGCGTGCCCTTCCACGCCATCGTCGGTGAGGATCCGCAGCAGGCCGAGCGCGCTCGAACCCGAGAAGCGGCTGTGCAGGCCGTACTGCGTCGGCGGGATGTCGTCCCAGGTGAAGAGCGTGAGCGTGACGTCGGTGATCTTCATGGCGCTGTCTCCCATACCCGCCGCTCGGGGCCGTTGGGGTCGTTCTCGACCCGGCACGTCGTGTCGAAGACCATCGTGGCGCGATCGGTGGTCGAATACGCCGGCCACGTCGGCAAGCCAGCATGGTCCGGTCGGCCGTGGCGGGCAAAGGCCAGCCAGGCGCGGCTCATGCGCCGGGCGAGCGCCAATCGTGCGGGATCCTCGCCCGTGAGCGCCGCGGTTTCAGCGTTGTCGAACACGAAGGGGATCTCCAGCGTGTGACAGGAACGCAGCCGGCCGCCCAGCACCGGCGTCTCCCAGGCGAAGAGATAGACGAACACCGGGGCCATCTTCTGGGCGAGCTTGCGCTCGGCGATCTGCAGCGACAGCGAACGGATGCCGAGATCGGAGACGACTGAAATCGCGATCTCGTCCGCCTGCTTCTGGGGCTGCGCCCGGCGGTAGGCCGCGATCACCTCGGCGGTGCGCGCGCCCAGATACGGCGCGAGGCCCTCGGGCAGGTTCTCGAAGGTGGCACCCGCCACCCACGGCTGATGCCCGATGAACAGCGTCATCTCATCCTTGTTGGAGCCGATCATCAGCGGCACGTCGGCCGACACCGCGGGCGCCGCGGGGGCGAAAGGCCCGCCGGGAAAGACCTTGCCGTCGATCACGGGATTGAAGCCCAGCCGCCGCCGGTCGGCGGTGCTCGAGTGGGCGATGCCTGCCAGCACGGCGCCCTGGGCTTCCAGCAGGCGCGCTGCCGGCAGCTTCCTGAGCTCGCCCGCCTGCGCCGGTTCCAGCCCGAGATGCGCCAGCACCTGACGCGCGGTGTTGGTGCCATCGGTACGGTCGGCCATCTGCACGGCGGGACCGCTCTGGATGATGGCCTTGTGGAACAGGCCCCGGGCGCCGGGCAGCGCCATCAGCACGCTCACCTTGGCGCCGCCGCCCGACTCGCCGAAGATGGTGACGTTGCCGGGATCGCCGCCGAAGGCCGCGATGTTGTCCCTCACCCATTCGAGGGCGGCCACGATGTCCATGACGCCGGCCAGGCCGGCGCCGGCGAAATCGTCGCCTGCGATGTCCTCGAGATGGAGATAGCCCAGCGCGCCCAGGCGATGGTTGAAGGACACGACCACGACGTCGTCGGCGCGGCAGAGGTTGGCGCCGTCGGACCACGGTGAGGAACCCGAGCCGGTGATGAAGGCGCCGCCATGGCACCAGAACAGCACCGGGCGCTTGGCGCCGCCGAGACCGGACGACCAGACATTGAGATAAAGACAATCCTCGCCGAGCTTCTGGCGGCCCGCGAGGGTGAATATCTCAAGCAGGTCGGGCGGCAGGGCGAAGACGTTCGTGCTTTGCACCGCCATGCTGCCGTAGGCCGTTGCCTCGCGCACGCCGGCCCAAGGCTCGATCTGGCGCGGCGGCCGGAAGCGCAGCGGCCCGAGCGGCGGCGCGGCATAGGGAATGCCCTTGAAGACGGCGACGCCGCGCTCGATCCCGCCGCGCACCTTCCCGGATGCCGTCTCGACGACGATGTCGGCGTTCATGCGCGTTTCATTCTCCCATTCGTTCAGTATAAGCTGCAATGATGAGCGACAAAGCAAAAGCCGAACTGGCCCCGACCGGCGTTCTGCGTGCCGGCATCAACCTTTCCAACTTCCTGCTGGTCACCGGTCGCAGCGCCGATGGTGACCCCGAGGGCGTGGCCCCCGACATGGCGCGCGCGATCGCGGCCGAACTCGGCGTGCCGGTCAAATACGTTCCGTTCAAGACGCCCGGTGAACTGGGCGACCAGGTCGGCAAGAACGTCTGGGACATCGGCCTGATCGGCGCCGAGCCTCAGCGCGCCGAGAAGATCGCCTTCTCCGCCGCCTACGTCGAGATCGAGGCGACCTACATGGTGCCGCCGGGCTCGCCGATCAAATCCATCGCCGACGTCGACAGGACGGGCGTGCGCATCGCCGTGTCGGCGCGCAGCGCCTACGACCTCTGGCTGGTCAACAACATCAGGAACGCCACGCTGGTGCAGGTGAGCGGCCTCGATGCCGCCTTCCAGAAGTTCATGACCGACAAGCTCGAGGTGCTGGCGGGCCTGCGCCCCGGACTGCTGAAGGATGTCACCAAGGCTCCCGGCCTGAAAATCCTCGACGGCAAATTCACTGCCGTTCAACAGGCCGTGGGCACGGCCAGGGCCAATCTCGCAGGTGCCGCCTTCCTCGCCGCCTTCGTGGAGAAGGCCAAGAAGTCGGGCTTGGTGGGCGAGCTGATCGAACGCCACAAGGTCAAGGGCCTGTCGGTCGCGCCGCCAGCCTGATCGCGGCGACCTGCTGGGGCGCGCAGTCGGCGATGGCGTGGAGGCGGCGCCCGTTTTCCGCGAACTGGGCACGGCGCTGGGCTTCGGAGAAGTCGGCAACGATCGCTGCGAGCCGCGGTGGATCTCGTCGAAGCCCGAACACGGGCTGTCGACCGGGAAGTTGCCGGCGAACATGCAGCGCTCGGCACCGAACAGTTCCAGGGTGGCGAGCACAATTCGCCGGTTGGCCTTGGCCGGCATCGGCACGGTCGAGCCAGGCCTGACCCGCCGCCGCGGAGGGCAGGCCCATCTGGCGAAGTTCCGTCACATGCATCATCTCGCCGATGGGATCGCGCGAATCCCATTCGGCCTCGACACAGACCGTGCCGCCTCGTCGCGCGGCCAGGGATGATGGTTCCGCGCCGGCTCCCGGAAATGATGATGGGCGTCGACGATCTCCATCAGCGTCCGGCATCCATGTCCGCAAGCTTCGCCACGCGGCGGCGGAATTCCTCCGCCGTCGAGAAATGCGCGGAAAGGTAGGCAGCGATCAGATCCTTGGCCAGCCACGGACCGACGATCTGGGCGCCGATGCACATCACGTTCACGTCGTCGTGCTCGACGCACTGATGCGCCGAATGCACGTCGTGGCAGACCGCGGCGCGGATGCCCTTCATCTTGTTGGCACCGATCGAGGCTCCGACGCCGGTGCCGCACACCATCAGGCCGCGCTCGGCCTTGCCCGACGTGATGGCGGCCGCGACCTTGCGGGCGATATCGGGAAAGTCGACCGGGGCGGGATCATGGGATCCGACGTCCTCGACCTCGTGGCCGAGCCCGCGCACGAAGGCGATCAGGTCGGCTTTCAACGCAAAGCCGGCGTGGTCGGAACCGATGACGAGCTTCATGGCAGCATCCCCTGCGGTGTTCGCGATTGGCGACCGGCGCCGGCTATTTCCCGGCCCTCACCTGCCGATGGTCACGCAGCCCGGATCGATCGCGGCGGTGGCGATCTCGACGAAGCGCTGCAGCGGACAGGCGCGGTTGCGTTCCTGGGCACTGCAGCCCGGCAGGTCGACCGCCACCATGCCGGGCGGATGATCGAGGTCGAGCTGCGTCGCCTGGCGCATCTGCTCCGGCGTCTGGGCATAGTAGGCCATCCGCACATAGCGCTGGCCGGTGCCGACCTCGTTCAGCAGCTCGAAGGCGAGCGCGCCGCCGGGCGAGGCGTCGTTTTCCTGGAAGCCGGGAATCTTCCAGCCGACATTGAGCAGTCCCGCCACGTTGACGATGTTGGTGTCGTGGCCAACCAGCATGCCGAAGCGCACCGGCTGGGCGGCATTCGGTGCACCGGGGAATTTATGGCCGTCCTGCAAGGTCGCGACAATCTGCGCCAGCAGGTTCGATCCCTTCTGTCGAGCGATCGGCCGCGTCTTCTGCATCAGATCGAAGTAGAGCCGGCGAACCTTCAGCACGTCGAGCATGGCCGCATCGCCGGCAAGACGCCCCCAGGCGACCTGGTCGGCCGGCAGCCCCTCGGCGCCTTCGAGCAGAAAGATTTCGGACACCAGCGCACCGATGGCGATCGGCCCCTTCATCGCCACGCCGCCTTTCGGATCGGGCACGACGTCGGGCGCCTCGGCCGCAAGGCCGCAGGCGCCGCCGGCGGGCGACAGGCCCGGCGGGCAGAGCGTCGACTGCAGGGTCGCGAGCTGCGGGCCGTATTCCCTCAGCACCGAACTGAAGTCGCCGCCGATGCGCGCCAGGATCGCCGCCCGGTTGCTTGCCGCGTCCATCGGGCAGGACGGCGACGGCGCGGGGTGAAACAGGGGATCCGGCTTGGAGAGGTCGGCCTCGTGCTTCAGGATCGGGTTGAGGCAGCGCATGTAGAGGCCGCCTAGCGTCGACAGCGCCGAATCCTGCGTACGCTGATCGAGATCGGTCCACACCACGACGATGCCGGGGGCGGGACAATCGTCCGCCTGGATCAGGCCGCGGCCGCCGTAGATGACGCGATAGAACTGCCCCATGTTGCGGGCGAGCACCGCGCCGCGCGGCGTCAGGTGGCCCGGCGGCACCGGCCACGAGGGCCAGGGCGAGGCCGCGTATCTGGCGAGCTCTTCCGGTGACCGCGTCGGCGAACGCACGGCATGGCGGGCGAGCAGCACGACGCGCTCCATCTGCCAGCCCGGCGGGATCGGCGGAACCTCGGCCCCGGCCGGCGCAAGGCCCGCCGTCAGAATCGACAGGAGGACGGCAGCGAACAGGCGAGGCTTCATGGCGACATTCCGGAACGGGATCACCGCCCCAGCCTACCTCATGGATTGCGACCACGGTAGCGGCGGCCGGCCCCCGGCAACATCCGGCTGAGCGTGTCGTCCTTCAGCAGGTGATGGTGGACCAGCGCCGCGCCGGCATGAAGCACCGCCAGGAACACGAGCAGATGCCCGAGCAGCTCATGCACTTCCTTGACCGAGCGCGCGAAGGCGCGGTCGCGGATCCAGGGCGAGGCGATCTCGTAGAGGCCGAACAGCGGCAATGCCTGACCGCGCGCGAACTGCAGCACGATGCCGGAGACCGGCACCATCAGCAGCAGCGCATAGAGCAGGACATGGGCGGCGAGCGCCGCCACGCCCATCCACGGCTCGAACGGCGTCGCGATCGCGGGCGGCGCGGGACCGGCCAGCCGCCATCCCAGGCGGCCGAACAGCAGCGCCAGCACGACGAGACCGAAGGAAACATGCGTGAACAGGATCGCGCCCTTCCACGACTTGGGAAAGGGATCGTCGCCCACCACGCCGATCAGCCAGGCCGCCAGCACGCACGCCGCCGCCGCCCAATGCAGCCCCTTGGCCACCGAGCCATAGCCCTGTGCATCGTTGCGCCAACCCATCCCGACCTCCTGATGCGAGCGGGCCATCAACGCCGGGCAGCCGCCGCCCGTCGTTGATTTCGATCAAGCCGTCGCGCGGTCCCACCAGTCGCGGGTGCGATACCAGGCGCCGACCAGGGGCAGGATCCATTCGGGATTGCCATTGTAGAACGGCACGGTCGGGAACGGCTGGCCGTCGAAGGCGTTTGTCGGCGCGTTCGAGCCGCCGGCGATCTTCCGCGCGGTCTGGTAACCGAGGTACGACATCATCGCGACGCCCGAGCCGTTGCACGCCATCAGGTAGTGCATGCCCTGCTCCTGGCCCATGTGCGGCAGGAAATCGAAGGCGAAGGCCACGTTGCCCGTCCAGGCGTGAGTCACCTTGGTGCCCTTGAGCTGCGGCCAGCGGTCCAGCATGTAGCCATGCAGCACCGGCGCGCTCACCTCGGGCGCGACCTGGGTGAAGCGGGCGCGACCGCCGAAGATGACGCGCTTGTTGTCGGGCGATTGCCGGTAGTAGCAGAGCACGCGCTTGGTATCGCTGACGACGCGGTTCTTGGGGATCAGGCTTTTGACCAGGTCCTCGGGCAGCTCCTCGGTGGCGATGATGTGGCTCGCCACCGGCACGAGACGGCGCTTGAGCGTCGGCGTCAGGTCGGTGGTGTAGCCGTTGGTCGCGATCACCACTTCGCGCGCTTCGATCGGCCCCTTGCTGGTCAGGACCCTGAATCCATTCGTCTTGCGCTCGATCTTCCCGGCGTCGCAATTGGCGCAGAGCCTGGCACCCGCGCGGTGCGCAGCCCCGAGCAGGCCGCCGTAGTAGAGCGCGGGATGGAGCTGGCCGGTGCGCTCCACGACCATGCCGCCATAGTAATAGTCCGACGCGATCTCCTCGCGCTGGCGTTCGCGCGGCACCATGTAGGTGCCGAGCGCCTTCTCGTTGTAGGTGCCGACCTTGGTTTCCTGCTCCCTGTAGTGGCGCGGCGTGTAGGCGCCGCTGAAGCGGCCGTTCATGCGCCAGTGGCATTCGATGCCCTCGCGCCGGATCACGGTCTCGACCTGTGTGAGCGAATCGGCGGCATCGGAGAGCATGCGCGCCATGACCTTCTTCCACGCCTCGGGATCGCCGCCGACGCCCTTGCCGGAGAAGCCCTTGCCCATGGTCGTGCCGCCACTGACGCCGCCGCCGTTGCGTGTCGAGGCGCCGACGCCGAAATCACCGCGCTCCAGCACGGCGACCTCGACGCCCGAGCGGGCGAGTTCCAGCGCGGTCGAGAGGCCGCCATAGCCCGCGCCCACCACCAACACGTCGACCTTGAGGGGCGGGTCCTGGCTCAGCTCGTTGGAGGGATGCCACCACTCCCACCACCACGGCGTCGCCTTGAAGTCCCTGTGAAAGACCGACTCGGCCATGGCACTCTCCCTAACGCGCGCTGCCGCTGAGGCCACGGCCGAAGCGGCCGATCAGGATCAGCACCAGCGACACCAGCAAAATCTGGATCACCGACACGGCGGCGATGGTCGGATCGATCTCCATCAGGATGTTGTCGAACATCTTCTTGGGCAGCGTCATGTTGGCGCCGGCCAGGAACAGCGCCACCACCACCTCGTCGAACGACGATATGAAGGCGAGCAGCCCGGCCGAGACCAGGCTCGGCCGCAACAGCGGCAGCGTGATCCGTGTCAGCGTCCGCCAGCGGCTGGCGCCCAGCCCCTCGGCCGCCTGCTCGAGCGCGCGGTCGAAATCGCGCAGGCCCGCCACCATCACCAGCACGACGAAGGGCAGCGCCAGCACGGTGTGGGCCAGGACCAGCCCGTACCAGGCGCCGATCAGCTTCAGCTTGGCGAAAATGCCGTAGACCGCGACCGACAGGATGATGGTGGGCACGATGACCGGCGCCAGCGCCAGGCGCTCGACCAGGACACGGCCGAAGAATTTCGCGCGCACCAGGCTGAAAGCCAGCGGCACGCCCAGGGCCAGGGCCAGGGCCGCGGTCGACACACCTATATATAAAGAGCGCCAGGTGGCATCGATCCACTGTGGATCGTCGAGATAGCGCTCGTACCACTGCCAGGAGAAGCCCGGCGGCGGGAACTGCATGTAGGGCGCGGAACTGAGCGAGATCGGGAACACCACCAGGAGCGGCAGCATCAGGAAGAGATAGATCAGCCCGCAGGCGAGGACGAGGAGGCGCCGGCTCATGCTGCCGGCTCCGTGCGGGTAAAGCGCTGGGCCAACGCATAGACGGCGAAGGTGGCCGCCAGCAGCACCGCCGAGAGGGCTGCGGCAAAGGGCCAGTTCAGCGTCTCGCGCACCTGCTGCTCGATCAGCACGGCGATCATGATGACCCGGCCGCCGCCCAGCAGCGCCGGGGTGATGAAGAAACCGAGCGACAGCACGAAGACGATGACGGCACCGGCGAAGATGCCATTCAGGGTCAGCGGCAGGTAGATGCGCCAGAAGATCCGCCAGCTCGACGCCCCCAGCCCCTCGGCCGCGGCAACGATGGCGGGATCGAGCCGGCGAACGGCGCCATAGACCGGCAGCACCATGTAGGGCAACAGCACATGCACCATGCCGATCATCACGCCGGTGAAATTGTGCAGGAGCGGAATCGGATCGCTGATGATGCCGGCGTCGATCAGCGTGCGGTTGAAGACGCCGTTGCGCCCCAGCAGCACCATCCAGGCGTAGGTGCGGACCAGCACCGAGGTCCACAACGGCAGCAGCACGAAGATGAAGCCGACCGTGGCCCACAAGGGCGTCGTGGTCGCCATCAGGAAGCCCAGCGGATAGCCCAGCAGCAGGCAGAAGAACGTGACCAGCAGCGCGATCTCGAAGGTGTTCCAGAAGACGCGGAGATAGAGTTCCTCGCCCAGCGCCTTGGCGTACCAGTCGAGGCTGCCGCCCTCGAGACTGAAGCCCAGCATGCGGACAACGGGGAACAGGAAGAAGGCGAACAGCAGCACGAGGGCGGGCAGTGCCGGGAGAAAGCCCTTCTTCGTCATGCGGACCGCGCGCGTCCCGCGCGCCTCATGAGCGAGCCGGAGGCTCGCGGTCCGGAAGACTCAGAACACATGGATCGCTTCCGGGTCGATGCCGACGGCCACGCGCGCGCCCGGCGCGGGCAGCGCGCCGCGCGCCGGCTGGCGCACCAGCAGTTCGAGACCGCCTTCGCAAGCGAGGCGAAGCTTGAACGACGTGCCGAGATAGACCGACTCGATCACGGTACCCGAGAAGGCGTTGGCGCCGCCCGAAGCGAACCGCTCCGGCCGCATCAGCACACCGACCTTGGCGCCGGCGGACTTGCCGCTGCTCACCCGCAGCTTTCGCCCGCCGTCCAGCGTGACCAGCCCGGCCTCGCTCACCGTCCCGTGGAAGATGTTGCTCTCGCCCACGAAGTCGGCGACGAAATCGTTGGCCGGGCGCTCGTAGATCTCCGTCGTGGAGGCGATCTGCTGGATGGTGCCCTTGTTCATCACCGCGATCCGGTCGGAGAGCACCAGCGCCTCCTCCTGGTCATGGGTGATGAAGATGGTGGTGAGCCCGAGCCGTCGCTGCAGGCGGCGCACCTCGAGCTGCATGGTCTCGCGCAGCTTGCGGTCGAGCGCGCCGAACGGCTCGTCGAGCAGCAGCAGCCGCGGGTTGAAGACGATGGCGCGGGCCAATGCCACGCGCTGCTGCTGGCCGCCCGAGAGCTGGCGCGGCAGGCGCCGTTCGTAACCCGCCAGCTCCACCAGCGCGAGCGCCTCGACGACGCGGCGCGCGATCTCTCCCCTGCCGACGTTGCGCATCTCCAGCGGAAACGCCACGTTGCGCTCCACCGTGAGATGCGGGAACAGCGCGTAGTTCTGGAACACCATGCCGATGTCGCGCCTGGCCGGCGGCAGGGCGGTGATCTCGACGCCGTCGATCCTCACCGATCCCGCATCGGGCGTCTCGAAGCCGGCCACGACCTTGAGCAGTGTCGTCTTGCCCGAGCCGCTGGGCCCGAGGATGGTCAACAGTTCGCCCGGCGCCACCTGGAGCGACACGCCGTCGAGCGCCGCCACCTCGCCGAACCGCTTGGCCGCTCCGTCGATCCGGAGCTCAGCCGACCCTTCTACGCCGCCCGATGCCACGCTCCGCTTAGGCCTTCTTCAGCATCCAGGCGTTCCACAGTTCCGCCGCCTTCGCGCCGTTGTCGGCGTACCACGAATCGCTGACCCAAAACTGCTTGTCGAGATACTGGGTCGGCAGGTAGGGCTTCACCTTGGCGTCGACGTAGTTCAGCGATTCGAGATTGAGGCCGGGATAGCCCAGCTCCGAGGCATAGACGGCCTGCTGCTGCGGGATCGAGAGCTCGGCCAGCATCTTCTGCGCCCAGTAGGGATTCTTGGCGCCCTTGGGGATGATGAAGCTGCCCTGCTTCAGCGCGCCCTCGTTCCACTCGATCTCGACCGGCGCGCCCTTCTTGATGATATCATAGAAGCGGCCGTTCCAGCCGGTGGCCAGCACGACCTCCTTGTCGAGCAGGAGCTGCGCCGGCTGCTGGCCGGTCGACCACCATACCGTGACGTGCGGCTTGATCTGGTCCAGCTTCTTGAAGGCACGGTCGAAATCGAGCGGATAGAGCTTGTCCTTCGGCACGCCATCGGCGATCAGCGCGAACTCGAGATTGTCGGTCGGGTGGTTGCGCATCGAGCGCGCGCCCGGAAACTTCTTCACGTCCCACCATTCGGCCCAGCTCTTGGGATGGGTGCCGCCTTTGAACACGTCGGTGCGGTAGCCGATGATGGTGGTGTAGACCGACGAGGCGAAGACGTAGGGATTCTGCGCCGTCGGCGGATACTTCGAGCGGTCGACGATCTTGTCGTCGATCTTCTCCAGCAACCCGAGCTTCAGCGCGCGGATCGCGTCCTGGCCGCCGATCTCGGTGACGTCCCACTCGACGTTGCCCGATTGGACGGTGGCCCGCAGCTTGCCCATGTCGACCGGCGAGGTCTCGACCACGCGGATGCCGTACTTCTTCTCGAACCCGTTGAAGAAGGCCTTGCGCATCGCCGTGCCCATCGAGCCGCCGGAATGGTTGACCACGATGTGGGCGGGCTTGGGCGGCTCGGCCTGGCCGAACGCCGGACCTGCGAGCGAACCGCCGGCGACAGCGCCTCCCAGCAGTGACACGGCCTGGCGGCGGTTCAGTTTCCTGGCATCCATGCTCGATCCCCCTTTTTGAATATCTGCCGTGCTGTTTTTCTCGTGCAAATCCCTAACCAACTCTAGGAGTGACTCCCGGGGCAGGCAACAGCGATGGGCCATAACTCTGCGGAATGACCATCCGGGACGAATGAATTGTCCGATCGTCGCTCCGTTCCTCATATTTTTCACGGGAAGTTCGGGGGATCGCATCGTGTCCGCACAAGATTTTGCCGGTCGGCCTGTCGCCGACCTTGTCGAGGCATTCACCACCGGCAAGGTCGCCGCGCGCGACGTCGTCGAGGGCCTGCTGGAGCGCTGCAAACGCGCCGAGTCGTTCAACCCCATCGCCACGCTCGATGCCGACGGCGCGCGCGGGACCGCCGACGCGCTCGACGCCCGCCGCAAGCGTGGCACCGGCTTCGGCGCGCTCGCCGCCGTGCCGGTGTCGGCCAAGGACCTGATCCTGACCAGGGGCCTGCGCACCGCCTTTGCCTCGCTCACCATGAAGGACAACGTGCCGACGGCCGATGCCGACGCCATCGCCCAGTGGCGCGCCGCCGACGCCGTGCTGTTCGCCAAGACGACGACGCCGGAGTTCGGCCACAAGGTGCTGACCGACAGCCGCCTGCACGGCGTCACCCGCAACCCGTGGAACCGCGACCACACGTCGGGCGGTTCGAGCGGCGGTGCCGCCGTCTCCGTCGCGCTCGGCCTCGGCCCGATCGCCATGTCGACCGACGGCGCGGGTTCGGGCCGCATTCCCGCCGCCTGCTGCGGCGTCTACGGGCTGAAGGCCACGCTCGGCCGCGTGCCGCACGAAGTGCCGCCCGACCAGTTCGGCCAGTTGACGTACCTCGGCGTCATGGCGCGCCACCCGGCCGATCTCGGCGCCGGCCTCGCCGCCATGTCGCGCGGCCATCGCGACGATCCCTGGACCGCCGCCATCGGCCGCACGCCGTTCGCCTGGCCGCAGGGGTCGGAGGATCCCATCGCCGGCAAGCGCATCACCGTCATCCGCCGCATGACCGGCGGCTATCTCGATCCCGATACCGAGGCCAGGCTCGACGCCGCCATCGCCTTCCTCGACAGGCGGGGCGCGCGCATCCGGGAGATGGACGGCCGCGCGGTCGACTGGAAGCTCGATGTTGCCCGCATCATCCTGCGCGCCAATCAGATCGAGCGATTCGGCGACATGCTGAAGAACCGCCGCGACGATCTCGACCCCTCATTCGCCAGGACGCTCGACGAAGGCGAGGCCATCGATGTCGTTGCGCTGCGCCGGGCGCTGGTGGATCGCACCACGGCCTACAAGTCGGTGCAGAAGCTGTTCGCCGACTGCGACCTGCTGCTGACGCCGACCGTCGCCGCGCCGGCGCCGCTCGCCAGCCAGGACCAGTTCGCACCGCTCGTCGTCGACGGCAAGCCGATCGGCGACCTGCGCGCGGCCTGGTACACCTACACCATCCCCTTCAACATGACCGGCCATCCGGCGATCAGCATTCCGTTCGGCCGCTCCAGGGCGGGCCTGCCGATCGGCATCCATTTCGTGGCGCCGTGGTATGCCGAGGCGCATCTCATCAGGCTTGCCGAGACGTTCGACGCAGAGACCCGTGCCTCGACCGAGTTCCCGCCCGGCTTCGCCGCCGGCGTCTGACCTGTCAGGCCCCGCCCCTGGCGCCGAGATGAGACTTCACCGCCTCGAGGAAGGCATCGGCCAGCCGCGACGGCTTGCGGAAGCGCGGCCGCATGGCGCGGAACAGGTAGCGGATTCGGGGCTCGAACGGCACGATGGCGATGCCGTCGCGCTCGTAGTCGCGCGCCGTGAACGGCTCGACGATCGAGACGCCGAGCCCGCGTGCCGCGAGCGCGCAGGCCTCGGCCGAGGAATAGACGTCGATCTGAAGCTGGCGCTCGATGCGCTCCTGCTCGAAGGCAGCGTCGATCAGGTGGCGCATGCGGCCGTCGAGCGGGAAAGAGAGGAACCGCTCGCCGCGCAGGTCGGCCGGGCGGATGAGCTTGCGTCGCGCCAGGCGATGGCCGGCCGGCAGCACGCAGACGGCGGCGGCTCGGCTCAGCTCCTCGGTCACCATCGAGGGATGCTCGAACGGCATCATCGAGAAGCCGAGGTCGATCTGCTGGTCGACCATCTTCTGGTTGATGTAGGTCGAGCTGCGCACATGGAATACGATGTGCGCCTTGGCGTGGCGCTTGACGA
>Ga0082335_1000789_pt1 | contig 74907 bp, 70 predicted proteins | sample Subgrocontami58m_FD_72375 | JGI IMG/M metagenome (GOLD analysis project Ga0082335, IMG submission 72375) | Subsurface groundwater microbial communities from S. Glens Falls, New York, USA - GMW37 contaminated, 5.8 m (SPADES assembly) (version 2) ... | reverse complement strand
GGTATATAAATTAAAATTCGCAAAAGAAAAACACAATCGGTGGATTGTAGTGGTGGCGGATGAGGTAGAGCTTCTAACGGCTGAAATATCACCAAATACCGAGACACAGGGCGCCTGGACACGGCAAAAGTTACTCGTTGATATGGCAACCTGGTATATGCGCCATAGTATTGCAGTAGCCGAAATTGTGCGCAGCCTGGGGCCACGGATACGAGATATCCTGGATAAAAAAGCCTTGTCCGCCATAGAAGGCGTAAGCCTATCGTCGCTGGATGGTCAACCATGGTTACAGAATCTATTACAGACAATAGATACGAAAACAATATAAAACTATTTATACAAACCCTTTGAAAGGGGCTTGACAAAAGACTACAGAGTCTATATAGTAGTTATAGAAAGAACTACTAATAAAGAGATTGAGATGACAATTAACACACCGTTAGCAGGTTTTCCTTTCGGGAAGCCAATAAAAATAAACATACAGGAGAACATAATGAACAAGAATTTTAGTAGAATACCAGGTTTCCTATCGGTAGTTATCAGTCTATTGCTGGTGTTGGCAGCATGTGCACCGGCATTGACACCCGGCTTTGCCCCCAGAGAGATAATATTACCATCAGGGGAAGTAATAAACGAAGAAGTAGCCCAGTTTGGGGATCTGGACCAATTTGATGCCAGCGCAGTAACCCCCGTTGAGAGTATAGATGAAGATAACAATGCCGTCAGCGAAGCGGTTACCCTCGAGGACTTTCTTGGACGGCTGGATTCCATTGTTATTCCAGGCACCGATGATGAGTTCTTTGGTGTTACCGCCGCTCCAGTGGAAGAGCGCTGGGAAGAACATATGATAACTGAGTTTTCCGCTGGTGTAGCCGTCCTGGACCAGGACTTATCATTAATAGACCTGGCCCTGGCTGAAGGGTTCTTTGAGGAGCACATGGTCACCGAGTTCGCCGCGGGAATCATCAGCCTGGACGAGGAAATTTCGACAGCCGCCCTGTCCCCGGTGGAAGGATTGCTGGATGAGAACATCATACCTGACCTGTCCATCCTGGAAGGTAATGTAGAAGAGCACATGGTAACCGAGTTCTCTACAGGCACAGGCAACCTTGATGCGGAACTCATGGGGATAGAGCTAGCCCCGGTTGAAGGGTGGTTCGAGGAGCATATGGTTACCGACTTCCCGGCCTGGATTGGCGGCCTGGATGAGGAAATATCTAATGTTGAACTGGCCCCCGTGGAAGGCTTGACGGAAGAAGAGATATCAATAGAGTTAGCTCCCGCGTATGAAGGAATGGAATTGGAATCCAACGAAGTATATTCCGATAACTACATGACGGAAGATTACTAACGAGTGTGTAAACTAACCGAAAAAGAATAGGCTGCCCCGAATTAATCTGGGCGGCCTATTCTTTTTGTATTCTTCAGGAACATGTTGTTCAATGAATTACGAAATAGTTTTTGTGTATCTACAATCCGACTCTCTGGTCACGATTCGGGAATCAAACCATATTCTTTAGAGGAAATATAAGAACGTTTTTACGTGCTACTTCCATAATCCACCATCAAATCTTAGCATCAATACCTGCGAAAGGTAGTGGGCTGGTTCTCCCCCTTTCGCCAAAGGGGGACAAAAGGGGGATTTTCCTGTTACATCAACGGGGAATGAAAATCCCTCTCAGTCTCCCTTTACCAAAGGGAGAGGTTAATTGCCGCCTCCCCCAAAATAGGGATGTTTCACCAACCTGGTGAAAGAACTACTCCTTTGGCGAGATTCAATTGACGGCGGATTTGGGTGTTAGGGGCCATTAATCAGCATCCTGCAAGGAGGATAGGAGATGTCTCAATATTGTGAAAAAATTTTGGCAGAGTCCAGAACATGGATAGGCAGAGAAACGAAACTTATATGGGGACGGTATCCAGTGGAGCGGGAGCCTATCAGGAGGTGGTGTCACATGGTGAGATGTGAGAACCCGTTATATCTGGATGAAGAATACGCTAAAAAAACTACCCGGGGTGGCATAATATGTCCGCCCTTAATGATCCCTATTTTTGGACTGCGGCGCTACGGGCCTAGCTCCAGCGGGCCTGAGATTGATTGGCCGCCATTAAAAGAAGGGGAAGAAGACGACTCAGCCATGCTGGTGCCGCCGACGGCTGGCAAAAGCGTGGTCAATTTAGGCGGCCCGATTGAGTTTGTTAAGATTGTCCGGCTGGGGGACAGGATAGGCAAAAAGGAAAAGGTCGTAGACATTTATTTAAAACAAATCCGCTTTGATCCCGAAGCCTTCTGGATTGTTAGCGAGACAACCTATCTCAACCAGCATCTTGAACCTGTCGCTATCCTGCACAATACACTGGTGAAACACAGAAGCCCCGAAGAGATAAAGGCCACAACACCTGAACAATTAACCCAGATACAGCCTTAACTGGAACGTAAACTGAAGGGAGCAGTGAACATGAGACAGCAGGTCTATTTTGAGGACGTGAGAGAGGGCGATGATTTGCCAACTGGCTATTCCTTACACCTCGATGCTCTGCGCTGGCATTTACAGACCAGCGGGACTCAGGACTACCACCGGCAGCACCACGACCTGGAGTTTGCCCGCAAGCAGGGGCAACCCAACGTGTTTATAAATACAGGTTTCTACCATGCTGCCCTGAGCCGTGTTGTCACCGACTGGATGGGTGACGAAGGTTGGTTACAGAAATTCAACATGCAGATGAGAAAAATGAATTTCCCCGGAGATACCTTGACGGTTAAAGGGAAAGTAACCAAGAAATACGTTAAAGATGGAAAAGGACATGTGGATTGCGAAATCTGGGCTGAAAATCAGCGTGAGGGGATAACCACGCCTGGCTCGGCTACAGTAGTTCTCCCGATGCGGACGCCATAACCTTATAGAAATCGTTGTATTTCACGTTTCCCCGAATGTTATTGACAACAACATAAAAAACCTATAGGCTTACATCATTATTTTTACGGGGCGGTAGCAGTTCGTTTGATCCCCTCCGCTACAAGGAACGCCATCCAGATTATGTTCCGTCGGAAAAGCTCATCACATTAACGGCATGGGGATCCTTTTTTTAGACTTCTCAACAGAGGTAAAAAGGAAATGTTTTCTGTAGACAAATTAAGAGAAATAGAAAAGAAAAAGAAAGAGTGGCAGGAAGGAACTCTTAAAGAATCTTTAAAGAGGTTCAAAGCCACAGAAAGCCCCAACAGGTTTTACACCCCCCTGGATATCCCTGATTTTGATTTTCTGGAAAAGGTCGGTTTCCCCGGAGAGTACCCTTATACAGCCAGCACCTATCCCAGCATGGTGCCGGGCACCGGACCTGTTAAAGGTGGCGGCCCCTTCGCTGTGGCGGGCCTGGCCAGGGCAGGACGCTACTCCGGCTATGCCACTGCCGAGGATACCAGGGATTATTATAAAGATATGATTGCACGGGGCTGGCGGGTGGGGGCTAATCTGGCTTTTGACCTGCCTACCCAATGTGGTTATGACTCCGATCATCCCATGGCGGAGGGAGAGGTTGGGAAAACCGGTGTAGCCATAGATACCCTGCAGGACATGGAAACAATCTTCGAACCTTTCAGCGGAGACCTGGGTCTGGACAGGGTTGCCACAAATATGAACATCAATGCGCCTGCAATTATCATGCTCTCGATGTTTATCACGGTAGCGGAGAAAAAGGGTATTCCCTTGAATAAGCTCCGGGGCACTCCACAGAACGATATCCTTAAAGAATATACAGGACGCGGTACCTACATATTTCCACCCGGACCCGCTTTACGCCTAAGCCGGGATAGCTTTGTTTACCTCAGGAAAAATGTGCCATCCCTGAATATTATCAGCATTTCTGCCCATTTCCGTGACGGTGGCGCCGATAGTGTAAGGTCCTTTGGCTATCAATTTTCAAACGCCATCGCCTATGCTCAGGTTGCTCAGGAAGGTGGCCTGGACGTGGACGATTTTCTACCTTATTTCACGCTGGGAACCGGCGGATGTCATACCATGGAGATCCTCCATTCTATCGCGCAAATCCGCGCCTCCCGAAGGGTTTGGGCTAAGCTGACCAGGGAACGCCTCAAGGCTAAAGACCCGAAGAGTTGGATTGTACGTACTATACCGGGGCGGCTCCTGGCCAATCTTACCACCAGGCAACGGCCCTTGAATAACTTCACCCGGACTGTGCTGGGGGGAGTGGCCATTGCCCTCAGCGGTGATGTTCCCGCCGTTGGACCCGGCTATGACGAGCCCCTGGGACTGGGCACAAGCCTGGAGGCGCAACAGCTTTCCGAGGATGCGGCCCGGATACTCTTCCATGAAGCCAGGCTTTGTGATGTCATAGACCCGTTTGCCGGTTCGTATTATATGGAGTCATTGACCAATCAGGTGGAAGAAGAGATATGGAAAACGATTGGCAGGATAGATGCTGAAGGAGGGGCGGTAGCTGCCATTGAATCCGGATTCTTGCAGCGCGAGATTGCCCAGAACGCCTACAAAATCCAGAAAGAGATTGAAACCGAGGAAAGGGTAATAGTGGGCGTAAATAGCTTCCTGGGGCCGGACGAGCTAGAGGTTACTGTGCAACAGCAGACGCCTCATCCCTATGACCCCAAAAGGCGGCAACAGGCTGAGGCAAAACAGATAGCCAAACTGCATAAAATTAAACGGGGACGGGACAACAGGTCGGTATCAGCCTCTCTCAAGCGGCTAAAGGATGCAGCCGCCGATGAAAAGGTAAATCTTTTCCCTCCGGTGATAGAGGCAGTGAAACTCTATGCCACGGTAGGCGAGATCTGCGATAGTTTGCGAGAGGTTTTTGGAGAATACCACGAATATGGAGTTATATAGAAATGGATTCACTATCTAAAGATGAGCTGCTGGTAGAAATTAAGGACTTTGTCTGCACAATTACCATCAACCGCCCTCAAAGAAGAAACGCTTTGAATGCCGATGTGCTTACTAAACTGGGCGATACTTTGAATGCCTTCAAGGCAACAGGAGATGTCAGGGTTGTTATTCTGCGGGGCGCTGGCGAGGAGGCTTTCTCTTCGGGGATGGATTTGCTCAGCAGCAGGGAAGGCGGGGAGGGAGAAAGACGTAAGTCGGCTCTTCCCTATGCAAGGGAGAGTATTATTAATTGTCCCTGTCCGGTTATCGCCATGATTTTTGGCTATGTTGCCGGGGCAGGCTGCGACCTTGCTGTCACCTGTGATTTCAGAATTGCAACTGACAACGCTCAGGTTGCCATGCCCCCGGTAAAACTGGGACTGGTCTACGATTATAAAGCAATCCAGCGTTTCATTAACTTGATAGGACTGGGGAACGCCAAAGAGCTTTTTCTAACAGCCAAATTTGTAGATGCCCGCAAGGCAAAGGAAATTGGATTGGTGAATCATGTAGCCCCGAAGGATAGCCTGGTATCTTTTACTCATTCCTTTGCTCAGGACATGACGGGGAACGCGCCACTGGCCATGGCCGGAACCAAGATAACGATTGCGAAATTGCTCGCTTATCAAAACCTTACCCCACAGGCCGAGGCAGAGATTCAGGCAATCATAGAAAAATGCTGGCAGAGCGAAGACGCTAAGGAAGCCAGAAAGGCTTTCGCGGAGAAACGGAAGCCTGTTTTTAAAGGAAGATGAAGGCGAGGAAAGAACTTTGGACGAGAAAAGACATATCCGTGTATTAATCGCTAAGCCCGGGCTTGACGGGCATGATAGGGGGGCCAAGGTGGTTACCCTGGGACTTCGAGACGAAGGTTTTGAAGTAATATACACAGGCCTACGGCAGACACCGCAGACCATAGTTCAGGCTGCTATCCAGGAGGATGTGGACGTGGTGGGGTTGAGCTGTCTATCCGGCGCCCATGGCTCTCTTTTCCCCCGGGTAGTGAACTTGCTCCGGGAGAAGGGGTCGAAAGATGTTCTGGTTATCGGCGGCGGTATCATTCCCCCGGAAGATATGTCCGAACTTAAGAATAAGGGCATCGCCACTATCTTCGGGCCGGGGACTTCTATGAAAGAAATTGCTAAATTCATACGTGAAAATGTCAGGGCACAATAGTAAGTTTCCCTTTATTGTATTTTGAGGGTTTGATGAAATGGAAAAGTTACTTTCCGGTGTAAGAATAATAGCTTTGGAAGTGGGACTGGCAGGGCCGTTCGCCTCGATGATCCTGGGTGACCTCGGGGCGGAGGTGATAAAGATTGAGCCGCCGGAAGGTGATGCCACCCGCGACCTGGAAGAAGCCAGGCGCCGCATGGCGAGCCCTACCAGCACAAGGGGTCATTTCTATTTTCTTGCTCACAACCGGAGTAAAAAAAGCGTGGTACTGGACCTGGGCACACCCCTGGGTAAAGGCGCATTGTTTGACCTGATAAAACGCTCGGATATCCTTTTATGTAATTTCCGGGCCGGTGCTTTAGCCAGGTTGGGAGCCGACTATGAGATTTTAAAGAAGCTCAACCCGCGAATAATTGTATGCAACATGACCGGGTTCGGCTCGTCCGGCCCCTATAAAGACCGCCCCTGTTACGATTTGACGGGATATGGTTGGTCGGGGATGCTTTCTATCTGTGGAGAACCAGGCAGGAAGCCCATAAAGCCCGGTTCACCCATTGGAGACTATGGGGTAGGATTGTATGCCATCGCTGGGATACTTAGCGCCCTGTATAAACGGTCTCAAACAGGAGAGGGCTGTCAAATAGAGGTCTCGTTGCTGGATGCCTGCATCGGTTTGATGTCGAGTTTCTATTCCAAGTACTTCGCAACCGGGGAAGTTCCGGGGCCTATCGGCTCAGCCCATCTGTCAGTAGCGCCCTCCGGGGTTTATCGGACTAAAAATGGCTATGTAGCCTTAAGCACCTGCTGGCCCCGCATATGCCGGGTGATAGATACGGAGTGGATGATTGAAGACCCCCGCTTCAGTACCCTGACAGCACGGGTAAAAAATAGAGACGAACTGGACAGGATAATAGAAGAGCGCCTGATGAAAGCCGATACTGAGCAATGGGTGGAGCTTTTTGCCGTAGAGGATATCCCGGGCGCTCCGGTAAATACGGTAGACAAAGCCGCTAAAGACCCCCAGGTGCTTCATAATAACATGGTACTGACCTTCAACGACCCTTCTTATGACCAGATAAAAGTAGCCGGCAACCCCATTAAAGTCGTCGGAGTTAAAGAGGAATACCTGCCTCCCCCGGACACCGGTGAGCATAGCTATGAGATTTTTTCTCAATTGCTCGGTTACTCCCCGGACCAGATTAAACAGCTCGAACAGGAGCAAAAACACCATGCGGGGGAATTGGAAGACCGACTGCATAAGAAGCTTTAGGAAGACAATAACCTTACTCGGAACATTTAGTGTCCCGGAGATTTTAACAAGTAACTTATTAACTTTGGCGGCACTGCAAAAACTAGATTTTTGGTCAATTTGCTCTCAAATTTATATCTGTAAAAAGGCATGAAATGGTCATTTTTTACCTTTTTGCAGTAACGCCAACTTTGTATTCTGGCAATCAGGAAAATGCCTTTTTATTCTTCCATTTTCCTCTCCCCTTGTGGGAGAGGAATGAAAAGGTGAGGGGTCTTAAGTTTGCATGGATAACAAACCAACGACGCGTTTGGGAAGACATCTGCGGCACCAGGGGACTCATGCTGAAAGGGTACTCTGGCAAAAATTGCGCAATAAACAACTAAATGGAGTAAAATTCCGCAGGCAACAACCCATCGGAAACTATATTGTTGATTTTGTAAGCTTTGAAGAAAAGCTAATTATTGAGATTGATGGCGGTCAACACAATGAAGACTGGATTCTGAGCCAGGATAGAACGAGAACCGGATGGTTAAATAGCCACGGTTTCCGGGTTATCAGATTCTGGAACAGTGGGGTATTGGAAAACTTAGAGGGTGTTCTTCAACAAATACAAGCGGTTCTGGGAATTGAAGCACCCTCACCTTTCCGTTCCTCTCCCATCGAGGGAGAGGAAAATGGAAGATTTAATGATTGAACTGTCACTTTGATGAATTCCTTCGTGTCCCGTTTTTAACCAATTTGTCCCAACAGGTCAGGATTACGGTTTTTTAAAAATGTCCTGAGTCAATATCAAGAAGCAAATGGACGAACAAAAGCAATACTCCAGCGAACTGGAAAACCTTCTGCATAAAAAGCTTTAGGAGGAGAATAATGCTTAAATCGAAAGCTATAAAGTCTGAAGTAAAGGGCACGGTATCTTTAACCAAAGACATTGGGCAATTCGTAGCCAAAGCAAGCTTTGCAGATTTAACTCCAGAAGTGCTGGAGCCTGCCAAGAAGGCGTTCATGGACTGTCTTGGAGTAACCATCGCAGGTTCCCTGGAAGATGTCGGTAAAATCATCAGGGACTTCGTAAAAGAGACGGGCGGTAATCCGGTATCCACGGTTATCGGCGGCGGCTTCCGTACTTCACCTGCCCTGGCGGCTCTGGCTAACGGGACTATGGCCCATGCTATGGACTATGACGATGGCGGGGCCGCTCGAATCCCTATCCACCCCAGTGTATCCATACTGCCGGTAGCCTTAGCTCTGGGAGACAGCCAGGGGGCATCAGGAAAAGATATGCTTTTGGCTTATATCCTGGGAGTAGAGATAGAGACTAAAATGACTACAGTTGTCCCGATGAGCCATTTTACCCGTGGGTGGCACCCCACGGCTACGTTAGGCACTCTGGGAGCCACTGCGGCCGCAGCCAAGCTCCTTAAACTGAAAGCGCCGCAAATCGAGATGGCTATGGGGATTGCTGCTTCTCTGGCAGGCGGCCTCAGGCTCAACTTCGGGACGATGACTAAACCGCTTCATGCCGGCAATAGCGCTAAAAACGGGATAATTGCAGCTACCCTGGCTAAAAAAGGTTTTACATCCGCTCCCGATGTTCTGGAAACGTCGGTGGGCTTTCTGGAAGTTTTCTGTAACAAAGGGGAATATTCGCTAAATGAGGATGGTATCCCGTTGGGGAAACCTTTCCACATCGCAAAACCCGGGCTTGGCTTAAAGAAATATCCTTCCTGCCGGGGCACGCATCAAGCTATCAGCGCCTTAAGCGATATTCTTAAAATCCATAAGATCGCCCCCCAGGCGGTAGAGATAATTGAATGCGACTATTTTAATACCGGCGATGGCGATGAACACTTGAGCCGCCCGTATGCCCAAACACCCGAGGAAGGTAAATTCAGCATTGAGCACTGCCTGGGCGTGTTACTTATGGATGGAGAGGTAGGACTGACGCAATTCACCCCGGACAGGCTCCTTGACCCCGCAGTGCAGGAAATGAGGCTAAAGGTGAAACTCCATCCCCGTAAGGACCTGTTGCCGGAGAAAGACAGGGCCGGTAATCTGGCAGCCAGGGTAACGGTGAAACTTAAGAACGGTAAGAGCCTTTCATCCTTTTTCTGCCAGGGCAAAGCCGAGATGGGTATCGAGTGGCCCTGGGAAGACATCATTAAGAAATTCGACCAGTGTGCCAGCACCGCCTTGCCGCGTAACAAAATAGATACTTTAATAAATTTTGTGCGTAACCTGGAAAAGGTAGAAAAAGCAACGCAGATAACGGACCTGGTTTCAAAAACTGCCCCCCGTAAGATTTTGACGCGAGTGTAAGCCGGGGGACATAGGGACAGGGTTAGAGACAGAGACAGAGATAAAGAAAGCGGGATTTAATGGAAAAACAATCGGAAAGACGACCCGAAGCAGAACCAGTCATCTATGCGCGAAGCTCGGAAGAGAGCTGGTTGCGGGAGCAAAAAAATAAACAAAAACGGGCCGCTATACCCCATGTGAAAAAAGACAAGGATGTCCCCTGGGAACAGAGCGCCCAGGCTTATAGAAAGCACTTTGCCCACGGCGGTCTTAATAACCGCTATAGCCTTGCCCCTATCGGCAGCATGACTGTAGCCAAACAGCTCTTACCGCCGATGGGCAAGGGCGGCAAACACCGTCACTATAATGAAGCCCTGCTATATATAGTGGAAGGGGAAGGCTATGAGATGCACGACGGTGTAAAATACCCCTTTGAAGCTGGCGACCTGGTATGTGTCCCTACCTATTGCATACACCAGCACTGCAATGACTCAAAAAACTGGGTCAATGTCTTCTACTGCACAGGCTACGATTTCTGTGACTTCTTAGGTATCCAGTCCACAGAGCAAATAGAGATGCACCCCAACTACAGGCCTCCGGAAAACTCTCAACTCCTGAAAAATGACAAAGGGCAAGTGGTAGGCTACAAGACACCGGAGGGACTGGAAATACGTTTCGGACTCAACGATGAGTTGCAACTTTTAATGGATGCTAAAAAGGCCAGTCAATTCCAGGGAGAGGCCAGGAACAATTACGATTTTTATGTGCGCACCCTCAGCGAACAAATCCGCTGGCGGCAGTCCGCTATCCGCATAATAAAAGGTAATGAACGTCCCTGGGAAGATACGCGAATGGGGAGAATTAAATATCTTTCCCACCCCAACACCAACTCTGGCTTGCTGCTTTTCGACACTTTTATTCAGGAGCTACCTCCGGGCGGAGCCTCGGGGAAGCACCGGCACGTCAGCGAAGAAGTTCACCTCATCCTTGAAGGACGGGGATATGATATCCACGACGGAGTACGCTGTGATTGGGATAAAGACGATGTGGTATTCATGCCGGTGAACACGGTCCACCAGCATTTTAATGCCGATACCCGTAACCCGGCCTGGTTTGTATCTGTACAGTCACGCCTTTACCATTACATGGGTCATGGTGGTTTTGAACATATGGAAGATGCCCCTTCAAGAGGCTAGATGCAAGAGGCCTACGTGTAGGGTCGGGTTTGAAATCCGACCGAGGCAAGAGATTAGAGACAGAAATAGAGAGAGGGTATATGGAAAAGCAACTGGAGCGGCGCCCGGAGGCGGAACCTGTAGTCTATGAGCGGAGTAACGAGGAAGGCTGGTTACATTTGCAGGCGGATCGGGAGAAGCGGGCTGCCCTTCCTCATGTGCTCAAAGACAAAGAGGTACCGTGGAAACAGGGCGCCCAAGCCTACAGAAAACACTATGTTCACTGGGGTCCCGGCCATCATTATGCTAATGCGCCCGTTGGAAGCATGACTGTAGCCAAGCAACTCCTGCCTCCTATGGGCAAGGGTGGTAAACACCGCCACTATAACGAAGCTCTACTTTATGTGATTGAAGGGGAAGGCTACGAACTTCACGATGGAGTAAAGTTCCCCTTTGAGACCGGCGATCTGGCGTGCGTCCCCACATACTGCGTCCACCAGCACTGTAATGACTCCAAGAACTGGGTATCCGTTTTCTACTGCACTCCCGCCGATTTTTTTGACCTCCTGGGGATTCAGTCCACCGAACAAATAGAAATGCACCCCAATTACCAGCCACCTGAAAACGCTCAGGTTTTACGGGATGAACAGGGACGGGTGGTGGGCTATACGACAAAAGAGGGCCAGGAAATACGGTTTGGGTTCAATGCGAATTTGCAGAAACTCATGGAAGCCAGGAGTGCTTTACCATTCCAGGGTGAACCTAAGAATAACTATGATTTTTACCGGCGCACCCTTGGCGATCAAATTAGCTGGCGGCAGGCGGCTCCCCGCATTATTAAAGCAAAAGACCATCCCTGGGAAGAGACACCCATGGGAAGGTTAAAATACCTGGCCCACCCCAACGTTCCGTCCGGATTACTCCTGTTTGACGCCTTTCTACAGGAGTTGCCGCCTGGAGGAGCTTCAGGAAAACACCGGCATGTGAGCGAAGAGGTACACTATATACTGGAAGGCCGGGGGTACGATATCCACGATGGGGTGAAGTGGGAGTGGGAAAAGGATGACGTCGTGTTCATTCCTGTAAATACCGTACATCAACACTTTAACTCAGATCCCCGCAATCCCAGCAGGTTCTTCTCCGTGCAGTCGCGCCTTTATCACTACTGCGGACACGGTGGATTTGAACACTTTGCAGACGCGCCGGGGTGGAAGGGATAAATCCCTTTGGCAACGGTATTTGAATAAGCTCCGGTGCAGTAATGTCAGACTGAGTGGTCAGCCGGAATGATTCTACCATAGAGGTAGTAGCTTCTGTAGAAGGAGTCCTTCGGCAGGCTCAGGATGGCCCTTTGCAGCAACTTGGCATATGGCATGGGAACTTCTCTCCTATCTATTTGCCCTTATTGTAGCTGGAAGGGTGGGGAATTGCTAGTTGGGATAGGGAGGAGTTTCAAATCCGTTCAACGCCAACGGTATCTGTAAAAATGGCGCGTGTGTTTGCCACTTTGGTGTATGCGTGGCTCGAGCGGCCGTATCTAACTATTAACCCCCCTGGGGAAGCCATACCCAAATGGCCATCACTTATCGGACTCTGACTTAACCGGAAGCTTCTTGAGGAAACGTTCCAAGCTTAGCACTGACATTCCCCAGGTCAAGAGAAAGAAGAGGGTAATGCTTGTTTCATTCGATATTATCCTTGGGATTCCCATTTCGACAAATTCAGGCCACATTGCATAGTGAATGAATGTCAGAAAGGAGAGGAGGAGAAAGATAGAAAATCCTTTGCTGAAGGCGTCCACGTGACCCTTTATTACCCAGCCCTTCTTGGTAAATACCTTGCGAGGGTCTCCACCCAAAATAAGCACCAACCACCACGGTATTATCTTTTTTTGAACCAGCAACGCTTTAGCTATGCTCCCTATAGCCCAGAACCATGTGCAGACCAGGCCGAAAAAAACACCAAAGGCCACGCCTGCCAAATAGCTGGTAACCACATCGTTAATTGTTTGCACCCGCTCCTCCCTTCTTGAGCGAACAGCTAGGGTGAGGTTGCCGGAAAGGTAGTTCAACCTATGGCCATTTGCCTGACAAACCTTGCTCACGGACAACTAGCCACGTGAACCTACCGTAAACTGCCGCACCCAGTAGAAATTGCCTAATTACTCAGAACATGTATCGCACATCTTCGCCCTGGCTCAGCATACTGTTGGCATTGTCCGACGTTACCCAGATGGGACCTTCCCCATCTATGGATAACAAGATAACAGGCCTCCCTCGTAGGTACAGCAAACATGTCTCTATTATCATTCCCGCGCATGCGGTAATCCATGTCCCGCCTTCTGGATACCCACTTTCGTAGGTAAGACGGACTAAATGCATTAATTGACGTTAATCATTAAACAGCAGAATAGCTTGAGCGAAGAAGTTGCTCTTTACAGGGATTCTTTTGGCGGTATATTTTGGCAAGGTTACTTTTTTGCGTCTTTTCTAACCTCAACCAGGCAATTATTATAGGAAAAATGCCCACCTGCCGACGGCTCGTCGCTGATAAGCACATTGGTATTTCCACCACGGTCAACCCCGTCCTTATCGGGGTTGTACCAGGCGCCGGACTCTATCAGCACAACACCTGGCATTATCCTCTGGGTTACCTTTACCGGAAGCAATAATACGCCACGGTCATTGTACACCCGGACCATATCGCCATCCCTGATACCCCTTATCCTGGCATCTGTATCATTTAAGCATACGGTCTGTGGCATAGACTCCCGGAGCCAGGGAAGGGTATCGAACTGGCCGAGCGCGCGCCGTTTGCCATGGGGTGTTATCAACTGGAGGGGGTATTTGCCGGCCAGGGGATCAGCCAGTGTCTCAAACGGTTCTATCCATTCAGGGATAGGGGGTAATTTGGGATCGTTCCATTCAGCCATCACTTTCGAATAAATCTCTATTTTCCCTGATGGCGTGCGGAAAGGGTAATGTTCAATATCTTCTATCTGCCTTTTAAAAGCCACATACGGCTCACCCGGCTTCATACGGTAGATTGCATCTTTTTTAAACTGTTCATAGTCCGGTACTTCGGAGGCCAGTATCATTTGCCTCTGCAATTCGACATCAGTTTTATCGTTGTAGTTCGTTATGTCAAGTTTCCGGGCCAGTTCGGAGCAGATATCGAGTTGAGATCTGGACTCTCCCAGCGGTTCTATTATTTTATTTTGACAACCGTAGAAAGGCGTCTGATGCCCCAGGGTAATATCATTCCTCTCCATGTAAGTGCATACAGGCAGGATAACATCGGCGAACCGGGCCGTCGGCGTCATAAACTGCTCCATAACTATAACAGACTCCAACTTATGGAGCGCCTGCACGATTTTATTGATATCGGGCATGGCATTCAGATAGTTGCAGTTAAACACGACCATCATTTTGTAATCGGCCGGGTAGCCCCCGGCTTTACCCTTTAGAATAGCATCGGCCATTTTACCGAATTGCACACTGGCGCTGCTACTTATGGGAATAACCCCCTTTAGTGTCGGCAACCCCTCCTCGACAGGATTGCGGACTCTCTTCATCATCTGCCCGAGCTTGTATGGTAGCCCGCCCAGCAACGACTCCCAGGCCCTGGCGGCAGCATCCCCACCATGAATGCCAACGTTGCCTGTCATTGCCGCCAGCACTGCCGCTGCCCGGTGGTACATCTCACCTGATGCAGTGCGCCCCGGCCCGATGCCAGCGAGCAGTGCTGCCGGCTTCATGGTGGCATATTCACGGGCCAGTTTCACGGTAATAGCTGCTGAAACGCCTGTGATTTTTTCGGCCCATTGGGGCGTCTTGGGCACACCATCCCCGACTCCCCTGAGATAGTCCCGATATTTATCGAAACCAAACGTAAACTTGTCGATAAAAGCCTGGTCCTGAAGGTTTTCTTTGACAATTACATAAGCCATAGCGATGAGCATGGCAGCATCGGTTGCAGGTCGTATTGGAATCCACTCGTCAGCCAGGGTAGCAGTCGAGTCGCTGAAGTTAGGGTCAACAGAAACAATCTTTGTGCCGCGTTCCCTGGCCTGCGCCAGATACCATGCGGTGTTAGTCCCATTGATGCACTTTGCCGGGTCCAAACCCCACAGTATAATTAACCGAGAGTTAAGCAGGTCATCGCGGCTGTTGCTGGCGGCGACTGTCCCATAAGTAACCGTTGACGAAAACATGCCCTGTCCAAAAGAGGCAATTCCATAGGAGTCGGTATAGCCACCGGCCATAGCCAACAACCTGTCCATGCACACTTTCCCGCCGTGTATAAGTGTCGAATCCCCTGCCATGTGAGCAAACAAAATAGATGCCGCGCCATATGTATCGCGACACCGTTTAATCTCATTGGCTACTGTATTTAAAGCCTCATCCCACGAAATCCGCTCGAACTTACCTTCCCCTCGTTTACCAATCCGCTTCAACGGATAGAGTACCCTATCCGGAGAATAAACCCTCTGGCGATAAGCGCGCCCCCGCCAGCACGCCCGGTGTTGCGGCTCCGCAGCATCATCGGTCTCGATTCTTGTGATTACCCCGTCCTTCACATGCACCCTCAAAAGGCAGGCACCACCGCAGTGGCTCGCTTCGACGGTGGGGATTACAATCTCCTGGCTGGTAGACTTTACTTCGCTTGCCATTAACTCCTCCAAATCAACCGCTGACTCTGGACAATATCACTACATAAAATATGGATTTTATTCTATCTTGCTTTGGCAGACACGTCAATGAAATCTTTAATTTTCCGGGGTCTTTGCATTGTCATGCTGGCAGAGCGAACCATCCGGGGTGATGGGGTATACCATCAAATCCCGATAGTGTAAACTATGCTCAACCCTTGTCCCGTGGAACTAATATCAGCTTATTCCTTTATAATCTTTATGTCCTGGAGGTTACCCAATGCGAAGGCGCAAGTATCGGCTGTCCCTGAAAACTTTTAATGACCTGGCGACGAAAACCCTGGAAAACCTGCCTGAAGAATTTCTAAGCCGGCTTGAGAATGTGGTAGTAATCGTAGAAGATGAGCCGCCTAAAGATATGCCTGATACGATGGGACTATATGAAGGTGTACCCCTCATAGACCGATCGCTGGAGTCGGTAAATCTGCCGGACCGCATAACGTTATACCGGGGTCCCATTGAACGCTCCTGTTCCAACGCAACAGAAATTGAAGCTGAGATACGGGACACCGTCCTTCATGAAGTAGGGCACTTTTTCGGACTTGAAGAAGATGATCTGGAGTGATGGACAATTATACCTCTTATGAAAGTCTTATTTGAGATCCCTTACGGCAAAACTACAGATTATAGCTGACAGCTAACATGACTATGGATGTCTGATGATTGCAAAGATGGTGATCTGGCCTTTAGATGGACCATAGTACCAGAAAATCCTGTACGCAGCAGGAGTGCTTTGTTCTGCATAAGCCTCAAAGACCTTCTCCCCTCTTGGTCCGTTAAGGCTTGAAAACTCGTGTGTTTGAAGGCTATTATGTCGTGGATTGGATGCCAGAAATTCTATGGTTTTCTTTACTGCCTGGTACTGCTTGTTCAGAGACGGATCAGCTTTTAGTTTGTTGAAATCAGCTTCGCTCCGATAAGTCCAATATATCTCGAACAAACAGAAGTCCTACAGATCATTCAGGTTTATTTTTGATACTTTCCCCTCAGTTGCTTCCTTAAGTCCAGATGCAACTGCTTCACGTGCTTCGGAATTTTTAAATAGCCAAACTTCTGAGACTGGTATGCTGATATGTGGATCGAGTATTATTTGCCCAATTTCATTGCAATAGATTTGATATGTTACGCCTTCAGCTACAGGCACCTTAGAAAGGACTATCCTTTTCTTTATATCCGGTTTTACATTTGTAGCTATCTTACGAAATTTATTGTTTTTGATTATTTTGTTTTCCATAGGATTATTATAACAAAAAGTGGGATAAGTTATCAAGTGGGAAATACCCACTTTGCAACTTTATGTGACTAGAGGTCAAAGCTGCAGATGTTCGTTTTATTGTGGTTAGCCCTGAACAGCAGCCAAAGGCCGCAGGGATTTTCCGCGAAAAATTGCTGGTCAAGTTTTGGGGGCAGTAGACTGGTGGCATGGATCTCGCCATATGATTGTAACCCTCGGAAAGGGTGAGGGGAACGATACTATCTCAAGCCTTCCGGTCGCCCCTCAAACGCCGCACGATAAGTCCCAGATTAGTGGCTATTCTTCCGGGGAATTTTAGCTTTTCTAATGGCTCGTAGAAAGGGGACTTTCTTAATTCATGCACCAGCTTATCTATTAGCAAAGAAAGTCTTAATGATATGGTTGGTTTGAATGAAGTTGTTTGCCCGGCCCCCTGTAACATGGAAAAGCATTTCAAAACGAAGTCGGTTTCAAAAAGATATGGGAAAGATATTGGCTTATTCCCGGTATATAGCTGGCGCTGCATCTTTTCCAGTTGCTCCTCAGCTATGTCAAAGACCTCGCCCCATCCCATCCGATAAGCATATTCACGACTGGGCGTTAAGTCTGTGCTACTCCGTAGAAACTGGAGATGCAGAAAATCGAGTAGTGAAACAACCCGATGCCCAAACAAGCTATGTATTAAAATAAGCGGATAATTGGCATAGGGTTGCAAAGAATCATATTCATTACCCCACTTTTCCTCCCTTACGCTGGCTTTCCATAGGAAGTCCCCATCAAAGAAGCGCTTATTGGCATATATAATGCTGGTATAAATATCGAGCTCCATATGGCCGTTGCCAGCATAAGACGACTCAGCGACACTATCGTATACAACCTTCATGCCATTTTCTATCAGCAACCGGCTAAATTTTGGTTTATCCGCCGGGGAGAGGAAAATATCTATGTCCCGGGGCACATGCGGAACGGAGCTACACAACTTAATTACGATATATCTCAGACCGTGATTTTTTTCTATCTGGTTTAATAAATGGAGGGTTTTTATATAGCCCTTTTGCTTTGCCTCTTCCTTTAGTTTGATATCTGTAATAAAAGGTGACTTTATTCCAAGCTCCTCTAACCTGTTGGCTACACATAAAAGGAGTCCATTGGCCCGGGCCAGCTTTACTACAGACTTTAAGAAACTTGTATTATGTAAATCCATGTCTGGTGTCGCGGTAGCTTTGTTTCCCGGTGTTGCCAGATAGAGAAGCAATCTCAATGTTTTTTGGTCCGGCATTAAATATTGCCTCGCTTTAGCCCTCTTAATTTTGTGGAACAATGGGTGAAAATAAAATTGCTAATAGAGTCCACATTCTGGCCTGCATCTATAGTAACAAATCCATATTTCGGGGCTAATTCTAATAAGAGTGAATGCACTTTAGCATAGTAGTCGTCAGAAACTGCTTTATCAAGCGGGTTTGTCATCCTGGAGCGGAACAATTCCAGGTTGCCATCGAGAAAATAGACGATGTCCGGTTTGGGGAAAAACTTGATAACCTTGCGGCTATTAGCGCCATAAATATCATAGAAGAACTGGTAGAAATATCTGTCACCGACCACAACCCTTTTTTGCCTATTGTAAAAAACAATAATAATATAGTTTATCCAGGCATAAATATAACCTGATAAGGCCATAAACCAACCTAAAAGCCGCCTTTTCTTTTTTTTCTGCGCTGGATTTGATCCGACTCCTGTCCGCTCCTGTCGTGGAGAGGGTAGGAATCTATCTACAGGCAACTTTATCGAGGATAACAGCTCTATCAGCACGTAGTCGGGCCGAGCATAACTGGCTTTAATTCCGGAGGCATTTAATTTTTGCACCAGAAGCTTCGCCTGGGTGGTCTTGCCGCTGCCGTCTAAGCCTATTATGGTGATTATGGACAAGGTGGACTCGCCATAAAACAGGAAGGGTCAAACTTAGCAGGAATCCCGCCTGATTCGGCCAGCCGCCCTCGCAGTCCGGTCAGGAGCTCAAAGTTTTTCCTGATTTCCTCAAGACTTAAGTTTGAGCTTTCAAGTATCCACGGTATATCTACTAGCTTTTTCCTGTATATTGCCTGACACGCCCAGGATTGAATATTCAGTCCGAGATGCTCATCCATTTCCCCGTGATTATCGTGGATATGGAGGGCAAAAACCTTATCCTCCAGCTTATCTATAAATCCATCTTTGTTGAAACCCAAATTATGAGCCGTGACCTGGAGATGTCCCAAATCCAGTAGTATGCCTACATTATCCGAAGTTATTTGCCTGAAAAACTCCTCAAATTCCTCACAGCAGCAAAGCAGAAGGTATGGGTTATCGCCGTTGACTATGTTGTATTTAGCCAGTACGTTGTTCTCAACAGCAAGCTTTATGTTATACTCTTTGGCCCAAACGTCTATTTTCCTGACTGAGTCTATAAAAATCCCCAAAGCCCGTTCGTAAGGTTCCGGCTCGTGACCTATAAATGTTATTCCCGGGCTAGGGTCGGCCCTGAAACCCGCGTGAAAGGAAAACAGCTTGACACCTAACTTGCTGCATAGCTCAAGAGAACTTTTAATCTGTTTAAGCGACTTAGTAAGTATATCTCTGTCGGTTGAGGCGAGATTGACCATGAAAGGGTTGAGAGGTGGAGGGAAATAATGGTGCACTAAGAAATCAGCCTTATATCCCCAAAGATAGTCAGTTATGTCGGGGGAGTACTTGTGTAGCGAACCCAACTCGATAGACCTGAATCCTGCCAGTTGGTAGGACTCCAGTACCTGTATCAGGTCGTTCTCTCCCTTGAGGCAGGCTGTTGAAACAAAAATTGCCACTTTTTCGTTATTGAAGCTCCCTTATTAAATACTATGCAGTAGCCGGGCTGGGGAACCAGCTACTACTACATTATCCGGGACATCCTCCAGGACCACCGACCCTGCCCCTACAGTTACATTCTCTCCAATCGTGATATATTCCTTTACTACAGAGCCTATACCGATGAAAGCCCGCTTTTTAACAGTTACCCGGCCTGCTAGTACCGTCCCTGGCCCAATGTGCACGTGGTCTTCAATATTGTCTTCGTGCTCCACTATTGCACCGGTGTTTATGATGACGTTGTTGCCAACGTGAGCACCCGTGGTAATGGTAGCGCCGGTACCAATAACCACGCCCTTGCCGATCCGGGCGCTATGGGCAATGTGAGCTGTGGGGGCAATAGCGTTTATCAACTCCAGGCCCAACTCGCTGCACTCCGTAAAGCGCTCTGCTCTTATCTTATTATCCCCTATGGCGATGATGGCTCCCTTGACACCATTTTTCATTAATCTCGATATAACGGAATGGTCTCCGAGCACAGGCAGGCCCATTATCTTTTCGTCAGCCCCATGGAAGACGCTATCTATAAAAGCGACTATCTCTACACGCCTGTCCAAACTCAGTATTTCATAAACCACGCGGGCTTGTCCGCCTGCGCCAATAATAATAACTTTCATTGCTTATTCGACCTTTCCCCAATCAAGAAATTCATCCTTACGAATTCTATACCTCGCTTTTCTCCCAACCAGATTAGTCATATACTTGGGTTCCAGGCCAGTACCCGGACGTTTTGTACAAAGCATCTCCAGAGTAATAGTCTCCCCGGCAGGTATATCTATAGCGGCTGTAATGCTTCTTCGGGATATGGTACGATTAGCGATCTCAGCTCCACTTGGCCTCTTGATAGGAGACCCTAAAGCCTTTTCCACTTTTCTAATTTTACTAACCAGCTCCTTCATTTCTGAAGGCTCGATAGATGCTTTATGGTCAGGGCCAGGCAGATTCCTATCCAGGGTAAAATGCTTTTCAATGACTACCGCCCCCAAAGCTACCGCAGCCAGACATACTTCATGGCCTGGCGTATGGTCTGAATATCCTACAGGTAGCTGAAAGGCTTGCTGAAGGGTTGTCATCGCTCTTAAATTTACATCGCCTACATCGGCGGGATAATTAAAATTACAATGTAATAATATCAGTTTGCTATTTCCAGAATCCGAGATTGTTTTAACAGCCTCCTCAACCTCTCCCAAAGTGGACATACCTGTGGAAAGGATGATAGGAAGACCGGTTGCCGCTGCATGAGTTAACAATGGAAGATTTGTAATATCGGCTGAGCTTATTTTTAAGGCTTGAACCTCCAACCCTACCAGGAAATTTATGCTATCTACATCGTAAGGGGTTGATAAAAAGAGAATTTTCTTCGCTTCAGCATATTTTTTGAGCTTGGCCTGGTCTTCATGGGACAGTTCTAATTTTTTGAGCATCTGGTACTGAGATTCCTTAACTGGCGCCCCTCTTTTCTGATATTCAGGTTTGGGAGAAGTCCTGGTAACGAGCTTATCGGTTGAGTATGTCTGAAATTTTATGCAATCCACACCCGTTTCTTTAGCTGCATCCACCAGTTTTTTTGCTAAAATCAAATCACCGTTATGGTTAACTCCTGCCTCAGCGATGATAAAGCAGGGTTCCCCACGTCCAACCAGTCTTCCACCAATCCGGATTGATTCCATTTACTATTATTTCTCCTTGACTATGGACAACAGGTTATTTGCTATGTACATCACCTGTTCACGAGTGAGTGTAACAGCCGAGGGCAGGCTAACGCCACTATATCCTATTTTCTCAGCAACCCTAAACCTTTTTTTGCTTTTATAAGGAGGCATTGTGTTGAGGGGGAAAAAGACAGGTCTGGACTCAATGCCAGCTTTCTCTAATTTCTCAATGGCACTATCCCGTTGTTCCTGACCAGCACCTTTTATGAGAATGGAGTACATCCAGTAAACGCTTCTGGCCCAGGGCATTTCCGGGGGCAATATAATATTTGAACACTTCGCTAACTCGGTACTATACCAACCTGCGAGCCGCCGTTTCATTTCGATGAATTTATCCAGCTTGGTCATCTGTGCCACACCTATGGCTGCCTGAAGGTTCGTCATACGGTAGTTGAATCCGATTTCATCGTGCCAATAACGCTTTGTGGGGTTCATACCATGATCCCTCAATATCTTCATTCGGGTGGCCAGGGCATCGCTATTGGTTACACACATGCCGCCCTCTCCGGTTGTGATAATTTTATTGCCATAGAAACTGAAACAGCCGATATCCCCGAAGCTGCCAACTTTCTGGCCCCGGCAAAGCGCTCCATGTGCCTCCGCGGCGTCCTCAAGAACCTTTAACTCGAACTCTTTAGCCACGGCGTCTATCTCTTGCATGTCGCATGGGTGACCGTAGAGGTGTACAGGCATGATTGCCCGTGTTTTTCGGGTTACTTTCTTTCTGACCTGAATGGGGTCCATACACCAGTACCGCGGATCAGAGTCCACGAAGACGGGTGTAGCTCCCACGTAGCGCACAGCGTTGGCGCTGGCTATAAAGGTGAGTGTAGGCACTATGACCTCGTCTCCCTCCTTGATGTCCAGGGCCTTTAGCGCAAGATGCAGGGCAGTTGTTCCGTTGGTGGTGGCTATGCCATGTTTGACTCCACAGTAGTCAGCAAACTGCTGCTCAAATCGTGGTATGAATTCCCCTTTGGAGCTTATCCAGCCACTCTTAACCGCTTTAACAACATTAGCTAGTTCTTCCTCTCCTAGCAATGGCTCGGCTATTGGTATCATCTTGCAGCCTCTTTCAATAATTGACGGGATATGAACGGCGCCCATGTGTATTTAATTTACAACTGGAACGTAAATACAAGTCCCCATCAGTCCGTTTCGTCCGCTGGCTGCTTGCTGGCAACGACGTGTATTTCCTCACCCCAACCGGAGCAAGCCACGTTCTTAATTATATTGTTGAGAGCCCCCGGCAACCAGAAAGGCAGCCCAACGGTGGTGACGCTTGATACCCTAAGGCCAGCGTTTTCCAGCATACGGGATATCGTTTTGGGGGTAAAGTAGTAGACGTGCGCGGGCGAAAAGAACCACCTGCGGTATCTGGGATCTATTTTGAACCTGAAGTTGTCCACGTTCGGCACAACCACAAAAAGCGTCCCGTTCGGAGATAGTAAGTCCCGTATGCGATTCAACGATGTGGAGGGATCGTAAAGATGCTCAATGGTATGGAAGGCAGTTATCACATTGAAGCTGTTTGCCGGAAGGTTCGCTTGTTCAAGCGTGGAGTTATGGACTGTTATCCCCTGGGAACGCGAGTAGTCGGCATATTTAGGATCGGGCTCAATACCGTGAGTATCCCAACCCTTTCCATTTAGAATGTGGAGGAAGTTGCCGGTCGCGCAGCCAATGTCGAGTATGCGCTTCTGCTGAGGCTCTTCAGGGAACGACCGTGTTACCCATTGAGAGTAGATCTTAGCCCTCAGTGAGGTCCCTTTGTCAATCATCTCGGGGTTGGAACCCGGGTCGCATTCGTTCCGATAAGAGTTCTGATAGAATTTAGTCAAATCCTCTGGACTGGGAATGCTTTTCATGTACACGAGCCTGCAGGAGCGGCACTGAACGAAAAGATGCTGCTGGCCATTCTTGATAATAATTGCCATATTCTGCGATTCACGCGAACCGCACAGGTTGCACGAAGTGTCCTGCAATACTCCCCCAATATACCCGCTGGGCGCTGTCTGTCGTTTATTTTTCAATGCCTCAGCCATCAATATGTCCATCTCAATATCTATGTTCAGAGAACGCTCAGATAGGGATTATCGTTGATTAAATCAATGGATTCGTCTCCTACCTTCACGTAGTTTTACTTTTTCTCCTGGAGTACCGACCCACGTAATTGTTTAGCTGTTCTTTACTCAAACCAAAAGGAACAAAAATATGTTCCCATAAGTTCATCTTCCGCCAATCGTCATCAAAGGTACCATACTTGGTCGCGGTTTCATAGATCTCGGCGCCGGGTAGCGGGGTAAAGGCTGACATAGATATGTAGTCCAGGTCCAACATGTCAATTAAATCCGCGGTTTCCTTTATGGTCTCTTCAGTTTCCAATGGATTTCCAATCATAAACAAGCCCTTGACCTCTATGCCTGCTTCCTTCGTCCACCTCACTCCCCTTATAATGTCCTCCTTGGTTAACTTCTTGTTTAGGACATCCAGAATCTTCTGGCTGCCGGATTCTAAACCAAAAGCAATCTGGTGACAGCCTGCTTCCTTTGCCGTCTTTAGCAATTCCGGCGTAACCGAATTCACTCTACCAACAGCCGACCAGGTCAGGTCAATCTTTTCATCTATTAAGAACCGGCAGATGCTTCTTAATCTCTTTTTATTAATCAGGAATTCATCGTCGGCGAAATTCAAATCCTTTATACCGTATTTGTTTACGAGTTCTCTTACCATTCGCATTACATATTCAGCGCTAAAGCTACGCCATTTATTGCCGAACACAGAGCGGTCGCAGAAAACACACTTGTAAGGGCAACCGCGGGATGTAACCACCTGGAAGGCAGGCAGCCTCTTATAGGTGATATCAGAGGTTCGATAAAACTTTGACAATTCTGGCAAGAGATCCCAGGCAGGTATGGGCAGCACATCCAAATTGCTGATAAAATCCCGTTCTGCTGTTCGTACTAATTCACCGTCCCGAGCAAATATCAAGCCCGCACACGACTCCAATCGCTTATTATTCTCCAGGGCCTTCAACAACTCTACGATTGTTACTTCTCCCTCACCCAAAACACCTACATCCAGATCAGGGAATAATTTCATTGTAAGCTCAGGGCAGGCAGTCAGTTGAGGTCCACCCAAAATAATCTTTATGTCTTTGAAATTTTGTCTGAACAACTGGACATATTCAGCCACGATATAGATGGTAGCGATGGTGGAGGTTACACCTAGATAATCGGGAGCATATTCCTTTACCCTATCCAACAGTTCTTCATCAGTATATGCCAGCGTCTCAGCATCGATTATGGTGACATCATAGCCATTTTCTCTGAGTACGGCTGCCAAATAGCATAATCCCTGTGGAGGTGTATGATGCATTGTTTGGTGGGCCGATTTTCCGTACCTCTGCTCCGAACTAACTGCTGGATTTATCAAGGCCACCTTAGGCATTGTTGCTTTCTCCTTCGTTTGCCAATCCTCTGGTAACTATCATCTCCGCCAAATACAGATCCAATAAAGAATCGATGTCCAAAGAAGATATCGGATCAAGGACTACTACCCTCGAGTTCTGTCCCATCAACGGTAAATGCAGGCGGGGACTCTTTTCGTAGTTTTGCAGGAGATAATCTGTCCTGATAACCGAAACAGTGCCAGTTGACCTGAAAAGGCTTTCCAAGTTTTGCCGCCTCTTGAAATCTCCTATTTGGCTTTCAGGGAAGATGAAAGAGGGTATATCCTCTTCGAGCCTTTGTATCCATTGTGCCGGATGCTCTACTTTGCTCACCGTATAAACAACATCGGCCCCGGTAGCAACTTGCTTCTCGATTACCCTATCTATGTCCTCTGTTCTCATCAATGGTGAGTTAGCCTGGAGCACGACTGCCACCTGGCAGGAGTAGCCTTCGTTCTGCAAGAGCCAGTCAAGCGCGTGTTTAACTACAGGTAACATGGGGGTTTCGTCAGCAGCCAGGAAAGAGGGCCTTAAAAAGGGCACCTCGGCGCCACAGCCTTTGGCAATTCTAGCTATCTCCTCGTCCTCGGTAGATACTACTACCCTGTCAAGAGCTTTACATCGTAGAGCTGCGCTAATAGTATAGTAGATTAACGGCTTTCCAGCAAGCAGCCTGATGTTTTTCCGGGGCAGTCCCTTGGAGCCGCCTCGCGCCGGGACTATGGCGAGGATATTGGACTTCTTCACGTCTGTATCCGGCGGTTGGTTTTTTCGGGCATAGAGCGCTCCGGGTCAGTGACCTGGTTGCCACTGTACCCACCGCCAAGGCGGGTATTTCCTGCTAGACTCTTCCGTGCCATAATTACTAGCTGCATCAGTGAAATGGCCGCGCTTACCGTGAACAGAAAGGCATAAACAACGATGAAGGCGCCCATGCCGGAAAAGATAGCATCGTAAAGTAATAGAGGTGGTAATAGCGAAACAGCGTGGTCTATCACGGAAGATATCTTTTGGTAACCTCTTTCAACCCCGGTCAGTTCCGGGCTTACGCTAGAGGATGGGAACGTGTTGGCGAAATGCTGCCGTAAGTGCCTGAACAAGAAACGGAGTGTGTATGCCCACACCCCCAGCAACGCCAACGCCACCAGGAACAAACCGGGTATTCCATGCTCCTGGAGAAACGGCAGAAATTTCGGGCTGTTGCCATTGTACGCTCCTATTCCAGAGCCTATTCCCATCGCTACTATGACTACGTTACCCACAGTTTCGTCCATGAAATGGCCGTAGCTAGTTTCAGTCCTTTTGTATCTGGCGATGTTGCCATCCACATAGTCCAGCCAGTTCCACAGATTTATCAGCGCCGCTCCAACTATATCCATTTCATTTCTCCCGAAAGCCAGAAGGGCGGCGCCGGCTACTCCTGCCACAAGACTGAGGATGGTAACGGCATTCGGAGAAAACCCCAACCGTATCAATAGCCAGGTGGGATAAAACGAAGTCCAGCGCAATATCAGAAAACCCCATAGGTTTCCTTTATCGAATTTCTTTTTGGTTTCAGGATAAGCACTGCGCAGTTCCGAAATCGTGGGCCTTGAAAAGCTCATTTCTCTCCACTTGCAATAATGAATTTCCAGTCCATGATAATATCTCCGTCGAGCATCTGCAAGTTGTATACCTTCTTGAAATGCTTGTCGGCGTCGCGATGGAGACGGAATATCTCCTGTGCCACGCCATCCTCCACCGCCGAATTAGTCAGCCAGTTCATAAGGCTAACGCCCCGCATGAAGTAAGGAGCCACGGCTATGTTCTTGTAGCTGGCCCGGGCCAGGTGGTCAACCAGGTCTGCCTCCAGAAAAGTATGCCTTTTCTCCTTCAACGAGAATATCTGCTCGTATCTTTCTCTTACCTTTTCGTCTGGTGGCACCCCCTCGCAAACCAGCAACCTTCCTCCCGGTCTCAGTACCCGGTAGGCTTCGCGTACCGACTGTTGCACATCATCTATGTGGTGGCACGACATACGGGCGGTTACCAGATCGAAGACGTTGTCGCGAAATGCCATAGCCTGGGCGTCCTGAAGGACATAGTGCGCCCGCTTCCCATTTGGAGAGCTTTTCGCTGTTGCTTCGTGCAGCATCGCGATCGAGTCATCGACGCCTATGAACAGCTTCACATGTTCGGCTAGAAGTTCAGTTACTATACCGGTGCCACAGCCCATATCCAGAACAGAATAGTAATCCCTTACGTCGCAAGATCGCTTGAAGAAATCCAGAAAATCATTCTTGCGAACCCACTCCAGCTTGTCATAGACTGGAGCGCGTTTCTGCCATATATCGTTTTCCAAAATACTCTTTCCACTACTAGAAATTTTGATCGAAACTGCCCCTGTTATAACGGTTAACCAGGCGAAAAGTTAGTTACGGATTTGATAACAGTTTTGATTCAGAGTACAGGCTTCGCTTGACTAATCGAATCAGGTTTCCTTCCTACTGCAACGATGCAGGTGCCAGGTCTTGCCCCATCCTGTAAGAGATAGGGCTTGAGGGTCGGGTCAAGCATCCCATCCCAATCTATCACTTTCTCCAGGCACACCAGCCGGTACCGGGGGTTGAAAAGCCCGACCACCGAGTTTACCAGGGGTATAACACCAGGTATGCGGCCCAGGGATAGGACTATCTTACCTCCCCATGAAACCAGCCTACCCGTCTTCCCATTCCCGGATGGGATTGGATTGAGGTCATACACTTGAACAGATATAAGGTATTTATCTAATAACTTCTGAAACTTCACCCTGTTAAACTCATTCCCCGCCCACGATACAAGCTCGGTATGGGATTCGTCGGAGGTAGCCTCTCGATTAGGAGTAGAGCATATGAATAGCCCGCCGGATTTTAGAACCCGAAGGCACTCAGCCACAAACTGAGCGGGGTCTGGCATGTAGCGGATGGTCTCAAAGGAAGCCACCACGTCAAAATATGCGTTTGGGAAGGGTAGATGGCAGGCGTCCAGGCGTAAAAAGTGGGCGCTCTCCCCCCCATAGCAACGGGTAGCATATTGAACTGCCTCCGGCCACATATCACCGCCTACAACCATTTGGGCTCCTTTATCGTAGAGATAATAGGAGCCGTAACCACCCCCACAGGCTATGTCCAGCACCTTTTTACCTGAAACAAATTGCGAGCAAAAGGCATAGCGAGCTAAAGCGATTTGCCAGCTCCGCCAGTCATCCAGCTTATCGGGCATTGGCCAGGCAGCGCGGCGGTGGGCCTTAACAGATACGCTATTCATAGAATACCCAACCTAACTTGTTCAATATTTTGTTCACCAGCCGGCGCAGGGGCGGGCTGGCATTGAGTACGCCGAATATGGCCCCGTGTACGGGACCGGAGTAGATGATATTGGCCATTAACCGGCTGACCGGGTTGCCGCCCATCTGCCTGGCTACGCTTCGTTTCTTTATATCTGCCATCACTTTTTTAACGCGGGCCAGCCCCTGCCGTCTTTGTGCCACAGTGTATTCTGGCGTATTGAGTAGAGGTTCAAACTCGTGATGGGCGATGTGATTGAGGTATTCCTTGGGATCTTTAGTAAGGTAATTATTCTTTACTGCCCAGTCAAACAACTCCGTTGCAGGAAACGGGACAAGGTTCATAAACTTAGCTCGCGCTATAGGGTACTTATAGGCCAGTTTTATGGAATCCTCCAGATTCTCCAGAGTCTCCCCGGGTAGGCCTACAATAAAGAACAGGGTAACTTCGTAGCCAAGCTTGCAGGCAGCCTCTATGCTTCTCTCTATACGGGCAACATCTTCGGCTTTTTTAACTGTCTTTAAAACCTGTGAATTCCCGGATTCCACTCCAAAAGCAATCTCCCGGAACCCAACTTCATACATTCGTTTGAGGATATCAGCATCGACCAGATCAGCCCGGATACCATTGCAGCATACCAGCCTCAAGGATTTGAAATGCTTGCCTTCCAGGAGATTACATATTTCATATACTCTTTCCCGTCTAACGGCAAAATTATCATCCACGATGTCCAGTTCTTTGTAGCCTTGTTCATACCAGTAGCTAATTTCATCAGCGACGCTTTTTGCGCTGCGAAAAACATACAACTTGCCTAAAACAACCTTAATAGGGCAAAAGGTGCAATTGTAAGGGCAACCACGGGAGGTAACGACCGAAATCATTTTGCGGGCATATTTGCTCAGTTCGAACTTGGCATACCTGGGGAATTGCAAGCTATCCAGATCTTTGATGCGGGGCCGGTCAGCATTTTCTATTATCTGGTTGTTGCTGCGATAGGCGATACCTTCAATGTTCTCCCAATCGGTACGGGTGCATAAATCTATTATGGTGTACTCACCCTCGTGTTTGACAGCAAGGTCAGCCTGGCATTCCTTCAGGACGTCTCCGCCAAAAGTAGAGACATGGGGACCGCCAATAGCAACCGTATACCCATCAGCTTTTAGCTTATTGACCAGATCATAAGCTAATTCGTGATAGTAAGTCCACATAGTGACGCCTACCAGGTCAGGCTTAAAGCTATCCAATTTTCTTTTAAGATCCGTATATTTATATCCCAGACGCATATCAATAACGTCATTTTCGATGTTATGCTTGTTCAGCATCTCCATCAGATAGCCAAAACCAATATGGGGTATCTGAGGTGGATCCTTATCTATATTCGGCGATTCCGGAACACAAAATAATACTCTCTTAAACAAATCAGTTTCTCCCGGCTACAGTTTCGAAGACCTGTAAAGTCTGCCTGGCAGTGCGTTCCCACGTGAACTGCCTGGCTCTATTTATTCCCTTTTCAACCATATGTTGCCGAAATGTTTCGTTAGAAATAACTTTATATATGGCCTCGGCTAAAGCCGAAACATTGTCCGGTTCTACCATCAGCCCGGCATCCCCCACCACCTCCGGGAAACAAGACGTGTTGCATGTGATAACAGGTGTGCCGCAGGCCATGGCCTCCAAAACAGGTAGGCCAAATCCTTCGTGTAGCGAAGGGTAAACGAACACGTCCGCGCCGGCAAGCATTATGGGATAATCCGGGTAAGGTATATAGCCCTGGACGAGCACTGCATCCTCCATGTTTAATTCCCGAATGGTGCGGAAAATGTCGCTATATAGCCAGCCATTACGCCCCCCCAAAATCAGCTTGTGTTCTATTCCCTTCTCCTGGCGTAATCGAGCTACCGCTTTTATGAGGGTAGGCAAGTTTTTTCTTGGCTCCAACATCCCTATGTACAGGATATATGGTCCCTTTATACCATATTTCTCTTTTACCCGCTGAATACTATCATCATCAGCAGGTTTAAAAATATTGCTATCATAGCCCAAGTAGATTACACTCGCCTCCCGGCTTTCAGCAAAGAGTTGTTGCAGTTCCTTTTTTGTTGACTCAGAGAGGACAATCGTGTGATAAGACCTCCGCAATCCAACTGATGTAATGAATGGCCACACCAACCTTTTAAACAGAGGTAAGCATTTTTTATAAAGTATATGGGATAAAGTGTACACCACCAGCACAAGTCTGGTGGAAGGAGGGGTAAAGGGAAATAGCCCTGTCAGGAAAATATCGGGTCTTTCCCGTCGCAATTCTCTGTATACGCTAGAGTAATAGCATAGCAGATTAGATGGAAAATGCTTAACTTTGAAATTATTTGTGTTAAAAGTTAGCTTGTCCTGTGCTACTGAAGGCTGGTAAATAGTATATGTATTGTAACCATCAATCTGTGATAGGGATTTAATCAGGTTTAAAGTGTATATCGAGGTTCCCCCTTTTATCCTTTCCCCCAGGGGCCAGCCGTCAATAGCTATATGCACTGGTTCGTTTATTTCCCGGCAGCTATCTCTTGGATAGCTCTACAAACGATATCGACCTCCGGTCCCAAACCCGAACCTGATGGCAAATTCACCCCTTTTTGCGATAAATCGTCTGCTATGGGATAGCATTCGCTCTTGAACAGCCCCTGGTCAAGGAATGCCGGTTGCCGGTGCATAGGGATGAACATAGGCCGTGTCTCGATGCCATGTTGCGCCAGCTTAGCCATAAGAGTATCCCTGCTTATACCAAATGTATCCTCCAGGACAATAGAATACATCCAGTAAACATTGCGAGCCCATTTTTTTTCTACCGGTAGCCTTATCCCCTGAACGTTAGCCAGCAGAGAATTATAGCGCAGGGCATTGCTGCGCCGTCTTTCGGCCAATTCCTCAATACGCTCCAATTGGGCCAGGCCAATAGCAGCCTGGAGGTTGGTCATGCGATAGTTAAAACCAATCTCTGTATGCAGGAAACGCCGCTGAGGCGAATGGGATAAATCTTTTAAAGCCCTCGCCTTCTCAGCTATCTTTGGATCATTGGTGACTACCATTCCACCCTCGCCGGTGGTAATTATTTTATTAGCATAGAAACTAAAACAACCCACATGGCCTATTCCGCCTACCCGTTTGCCATAATATTCGGCTCCGTGGGCTTCCGCTGCATCCTCAACCACAAATAGACGATGCTTCGAGGCGACTTCCATGATAGGCGACATATCACAGGGATGGCCATAGATATGCACAGGCATTATAGCTTTAGTGCGACGGGTTATCCTGTCCTCTAACTGGTTTACGTCCAGGTTCCAGGTATCAGGTTCACTGTCAATCAGCACTGGTGTAGCGCCGGTATATAAGATAGCAAGCACGCAGGCAGCCATAGTGAAGGCGGGCACGATTACTTCATCTTCTTTGCCAATGCCTAATGCTGCAAGCGCCAGGTGCAGAGCCGTAGTACCACTGGTGGTGGTTATGCCATAAGAGCAACCACAATAATTGGCGAACCCTTTCTCAAACTCCTCAATATATTTTCCTTTAGATGAAATCCAATTTGTTTTAAGACAATCCTGAACATACACGGACTCACGGCCTTCCAAAAGAGGCTCGCAAACCCGGATTTGGGCAGGTCTCACCGTCTCAGCCATTGGATTCTACCCTCAGGTATTCCTTGTCTTTCTCCCGGCTCTCGTAGGGTCCTTGCTTGATTTCCAACATCTTAGTTTCTTCCAGAATGCGGAAGCCATGGCCCCCTGAGACCAACAGGATTGTGTCACCCCCGTTTAGCAAACAACTGGCCACCCGCTGACCCGAATCACGGAAGAACTCAACCTCTATTTGGCCATACTCCAAATGCAATACCTCTTGTACATTGTTGATTGTTTTAGTTATTGAGGTGTGAATGTGAGGTTTGAGACGGGTCCCTTTAGGATGTTGGAGCAAACCCAATTGCAACGGGTATTCAGGATGGGAAAAAAATTGCACACCCTGGCTTTCATGGCCGCTGCGAAGGACCATAGCCAGCACTTTACCCTCTGCTTCAATAGTTTCTATCATTTACTTACCTGTCCAACTTGAATTGACGGGAAAGAATTTTATTTTCATTAGGATAGTTCGGTGCATCCCAGGGGAACCGTTCACCCTTTAGCCATCTCTCCCATCGGTTAAGGTCCTCTTTGACCATTAGCTCGACGAGCCCTTTGAATTTTAGTTTAGGAATCCACCCTATTAATTTTTGGGCTTTTGAATAGTCTCCTTGTAATAGTTGCACATCCAGGGGTCTTAAAAGCTTTTTATCTGTTATAACATGTTTTTCCCAATCCAGACCAATCAAGCTAAAAGCTAGCTCGGCAAACTCTTTTACCGAATGCGTTTCATTTGTCGCAATAACATAGTCTTCTGGTTTATCCTGCTGAAGCATAGACCACATAGACTCTACATATTCCTGCGCATAGCCCCAGTCCCTTTTAGCATCTAAATTTCCCAGCCTGATGTCTTTATCTATCCCTAACTTTATTTTAGCTGCGGCATTCGATATCTTACGGGTTACAAATTCGAGACCCCTGAGGGGGGATTCATGGTTGAAAAGGATGCCGTTACAGGCAAAAATGCCATAGCCATCTCTGTATATTCGCGTTACCCAATAGCCATATAGTTTAGCCGCAGAGTAGGGGCTGGCGGGCTGAAACGGGGTAGATTCCGATTGAACTACGGCATTACCTTTTCCAAATAGTTCGCTTGTAGACGCCTGGTAAAAGCGAGCATCAGGCTTGATAGTTCGTACAGCCTCTAATATTCGGGTAACACCCAGACCGGTTATATCACCGGCGCCGACAGGCTGTTCAAACGAAGTGCCGACAAAACTCTGGGCTGCCAGATGGTACACTTCATGGGGTTGGGAAATGCGGATGGCTTCTTCGATAGACGATGAATCCACAAGGTCTGCCGGTATAAGGTTTACCCGGTCGAATACATCAAGGTATTGTAACCGCCAGAAATTAGGTGTGGAAAGACGACGGTATGTGCCAAAGACATCATAGCCTTTATCAAGGAGGAATTTGGCCAGGTATGCGCCATCCTGTCCAGTAATACCGGTTATAAGGGCAGATTTCATTATATCCCCTTCGTCTTACGTTTTTAGTGACATTCAGCGAACATATTTAGAATCAGCTATCTATAACAGTCAGAATGGATTCCTTTCAGCAATTTGCTCTCCACCGATCAGGTAGTCTTGGAAGCCGGTTTGGCGGGCTTTGTTGCCTTGCCTTTTCCCAGTTTGATAGCAAAACGGAAGCCTTTGAAGAGCACCTTAATATCGGATAGAGACCTGATTTGTAGCGCCTTTTTCAATATAAAAGAAGGTCTAAAATAGAAACTGCGGAAGGCCCTGGCCTTTAGCTCTTCCAATTCAGTAGCCGAGAGATTCTTGGTTGCGAACACAGGAGCCTGGTAAGTAAGGAATTGGCTCCAGTTGAAGCTTCCTAGAGCGCCTCCCATATCGGCCATTTCAAAGAGTTCCGTTCCGGGAAAGGGTGTGGTTACTGAGAACTGGGCATAATCGGGATCAAGCTTCTTAGCCAGCTTGATTGTCTCCTCGGCAGTTTCCCTTGTTTCACCGGGTCCGCCGACCATGAAGTAAGTGTAAACCTTAAGCCCGGCTTTTTTGGCTTGCTTTATGGCTGTTTTAGCTTGCTCCAGGGTGATGCCCTTTTTGTACGCTTTAAGGATTTCAGCGTTACCGGACTCTACGCCAAAGTTTATTTGCTGGCATCCGCTCTGGTGCATCTTCTGTAACAATTCCTGGTCGACCAGGTCCACGCGGGAGCCGCAAGCCCACTTTATTTTAATACCACGGGCTAAAATCTCATCGCAAATATCCAGCGTTATCTTGCGGTTCAAGGGGAAATTGCTATCGGTGAAACCTACAAAAGAAACTCCATATTTTTCCTTGACTTCCTGTATTTCATCCACCACGTTCTTCGGGCTTCTGAATCTAACCAAACGGGTCCAGATATTGTGCTGCCCGCAAAAAGTACAAAGATATGGGCAACCCCTGCTGGAGATGAGGTTGGTAAACTGAGCAACCTTACCCGTAGGTAACGGGAAAATATACTTCTCCATCGGCAGAAGTTCTCTCGCCGGTAAAGGCAAGCTATCCAGGTCCTTTATGAGCGGCCGGCTTCCATTTATCTGAACCTGTCCGTTAGTCTTAAAGCCCAAACCTAAAATACCGTTCAAATCACTACCTTTATCTAACGCTTTTACCAGCTCAAGGGCAGTTACCTCCCCCTCACCGCATACGCAAAAGTCAATATCAGGATTTTTCAGCACCTCTTTGGGCAGAATGGTAGCATGAGGGCCGCCAACCACCACTTTGATGCCTCTATTCACTGATTTGGCCCTCCGGGCGATCTCTTCCACCCGTCCAGCTAGAGGTGTAGTCCCTGTTATGCCCACCAGGTCTGGCTTTTGTCTTCGTATTTCTTTCTCGATGTCATCCATGCTCAAACTGAGAGCGTTAGCCTCCAGGAGATTTACATCAACTCCATCCCGTTTGAGCACGGCAGCTATATAGCTTAGACCCAGTGGAGCCACGAGATAGTCCAGTGTCTCTTCGCCATACACTTGTGTTATATAGTTAGGATTGACCAGTAAAACTTTCATTTTTTGTTTATCGCCTTTTCATAAATAGTCAACAAACTATCCCGATATTGATGTAAGGTGTGACGGGCCTCCACCTTTTTCCGTGCTTTTTCCCCCATGTTGAGACGAAGCTTTGGATTATCAATTAGCTCCAGCATAACCCGTGCCAGCTTGCTGCTATCTCCTCTGGGGCAAAGCATTATGTGGTCCGGGTTATTTCCAGCGTATTCCTCGATCATTATTGGATGGTCGGTACCGATAACGGCTCTTCCGCAGGCAGATGCCTCCAGCACTACCAGGCTGTAACAATCATCCAGGCTGGGATTCACAAAGATGTCGCAAGCACTAAAGAAGGCGGGGAGTTCTTCCTCAGGCACACCCCCTGTAAAGGTTACATACCGGTTTATACCCAACTCCGAAGATAGTTGCATGGCTCCTTCGAGAAATGGCCCGTTTCCCGCAATCATAAGGTAGGCTTCAACTTTCGGTAATAACTCCTTAAAAGCCTGTAACAGGATTTGTACGCCCTTTTGCTTACCTATGCTGCCCAGGAACAATACCAGTGGTTTATCCGCAGGTATGTTATATTTTTGCCGTACCCAATCACCCGGAATATTGGGCTTAAAGAAGTTGGTATCCACCGCCAGAGGTAGCACCTCAATGTCATCTTGGTTCAGGCCAAACCTTTCACCAAGAGCTTCCTTTGTCATTTGATTATATACAATAATCTTGCGGTATCCCTTCAAACTAAGGCGTGCTAACCGCTCAGTCCATGTTAGCCCCCTGTGGCGCAGGTGGTTCTCCGCCGTATCCCAGCCATAGTAAGTGAGAACAGCGGGAATCCCGGTTTCTTTTATTATTTGGCGGCCGGCATTGCCTGCGATGAACGGATTATGGGCATGCAGGATATCACATTTACTTCCGTTGTGCAATCTATCCTGGAGGCTGTGCAACATCCGGAAGTAGCCCAAAGGATAAGTTCTTAAAGCTGCCAGGGCGCCTTCGGCGAAAAGTATACCGTAGGGTTTAACTGCGTTTACACGAAATGGGTAACGGGAGGGGTCCGTGACCGGCGAGAATACCTCCATCTCGTGTCCTGCCCGCTGTATGGCCTCCGCCAGTTTCAGAACATAATACTGGATACCTCCGTAAAGCTCCGGCGGCAAAGGGTGGTCGCAGGCCATGAAGATTTTCAATCTATACTAATACCTCGTGAAAGCTTTGAAGCAAACAAGCCTGTCTAGCTATCTCAGTTGTCGCAATATGGCTTTTAGGCTGCCAGGATAATAATACTTGCCACTTATGAACCTTTTCAATGCGTATAATGGATGTTTAAGTACGAGTTGTCTGAACTTCTTTCGGTTATGCCTCTCCATCATATGCTGACTTCTGTTCACTATCTCCAGCATCTCCTCCCGGGGTATTTTCTTGGAAAGGCATACATCTGGACTTACGAAAAAGAAAGAACCATAGTCGACATTTTCAGATAGAAGTCCCTCACTCTTGCATATCTCATAGACTTCCGTGCCTGGATAAGGAGTAGCCATGTTGAGGCCGAGAACATCAGCATCAACCTCCTGTATCAGGTCCAGAGTAGCATTAATGTCCTCCTTCGTTTCCCAGGGGAACCCTATTATGAAAAAGGCGCCGAAGCGCAACCGAGCAGCTTTAATGACCTTCACGGCATTCCGGACCTGTTCGACTGTGATGCCTTTTTTTATTCGCTTCAGAGAATTCGCGCTTCCGGACTCTATGCCCAGGGATATCTCGTCCAACCCCGATCGCTTCATGAGCGCTATTAGCTGTGGATTAACCAGATCTACGCGGGTTTCACAGCGCCAGGTAATTCCCAGCTTCATATCGATGACCGCATTGCAGAAATCTTCAACGAACTTTCGATTCACCGTGAAACTGTCATCCTCAAAGATGAAACGGGAAGTCTTGTACTTCTTCTTTACAGATATAATCTCGTCAACTATGTTGGCGATCGTCCGGTATCTGACTCGCCGGCTCCATATCCAGTGAGAAGCACAAAACGTACACTGGTACGGACAGCCTCGCGTGGCAAAAAGATGTCCGAAGGCTTCCGGTTGCATTCGCTCATAGCCGATTATCCTGTCTCTGGCAGGGTACGGTATCTCATCCAGATTTTGCACCAATGGCCTGTCCGAGTTATGCACTACGTCATTGTCGCGTTTATAGCTAATGCCCGGTACCTTGTCCGGGCTTCCCAAATTCTTCAGAAGCTCCGTAAGCGTGTACTCGCCTTCGCCCCTGACTACAAAGTCCACATCCCCGTTCGTGAGGCACTCGGCAGGCATGATCGTTGGGTGTACGCCACCCCAAATAACTGGGATTTTCGGCGACAGTTCCTTTACCATTCTGCTTACGTTCAGAGCGGACGGATAGTGAGGAGTACGCACAGAAATCCCCACCACATCTGGTTTTTCATCAGCCAGAGTGCTTCTTATTTCTCCCCATATGGGATCATTCAAGTCGCTCAAGGCATGCTTGTAGTTTATGTATGTCTCGTCTGGGAGGGTATCGGGGGGCAGGCCCAGTCCAGCTTTCACCATATCCGCATTATAGACCTTCACATCATGCCCGCCGCGCTCCAGCGCGCCTGCGAGGTAAGACAGTCCCAGTGGCACTCCGCTGAATTCTCCCCCTAAGAGGCGGTACCACGGCGGGTGAATGAGCAATACTTTCATAGTTGCCTCGTTCTCCTGTAGCTCCGGCGCCAAGAATGGTCGCAGGCCATAAAGATTTTCAACCTATACTAATACCTCGTGAAAGCTTTGAAGCAAACAAATTTGTCTAGCTACCTCATTTGCCGCAATAAGGCTTTCAGGCTGCCGGGGCGATAATACCCGCCCTTGATGAACTTTTGGAAGGCGTAAAATGGATGTTTCAACGCAAACTGTCTGAATTTACTTCTATTATGCGCTCCCATCATTTCTTGGCCTCTCTTCATTATTTCAATCATTTCTTCTTTAGGTATATTATGCGAAAGGCAAAAATCAGGACGCATCAAAAAGAAGGAACTGTAATCTATTTTTTCGGGTAGCAACCCCTCATCCTTGCAGATTTGATAAATCTCTGTCCCTGGAAAAGGAGTAGCCATATAGATACCAACAGTATCAGCATCAACCTCTTTTACCAAGGATAGAGTAGCATTTATATCATCTTTTGTCTCCCAGGGGAACCCTATTATGAAATTTGCGCCTAGCTGTACCTTCTCATGTTTTATAATTGATACAGCTTTCATAACTTGTTCTACGGTAATACCTTTTTGAATACGCTTTAAAGTACCACTACTGCCCGATTCTATACCTAAAGAAATCTCAGCTACGCCTGATGCCTTCATTAAGGCAATTATTTCCGGGCATCAAGGCGGAGGGGTACTGCGTAGTGCGTACAGAAATTCCTACCACATCAGGTTGGATACTAGATAAGGTTCTCTTTATCTCAGCCCATATCGGGTGACTGATATCGGTCAATGCCTGCTTATACTTTTCATATGTTTGCTCCTCGATGGAATCTGACAAAGGCAAAGCCAGACCTGATTTTACCGTGTCAGGATTGTATATACTTACATCGTGCCCTCCTTTTTCTAGCGCTCCTGCCAGATAAGCTAATCCTAAGGGCACTCCGCTGAATGTCCAGCCCAATAAGCGATACCACGGCGGGTTAATTAGCAATACTTTCATGTGGAGGCTTCCTCCTTTTCAATGTAACTAATACCTCGCCATAGCCTTGACATACCGTACCTCCATCTCGCGGCTGGCCGTGTAGATTTTCAACACGGTCGGGTCATCGTCCAGCTTGCGGAAATCTCCGGGGGAGAACCGATCCAGGTCCGGAAAAAGGACTGTTTGAACCTGCCAGTCATACTCCGAGGTGAGAACGTAAGAGTCCCGCTCGAATGCCTCGCCCATTTGCACGTAGAAATTATATCCGAAGTGGTCTTTCACTTCAAGTTCGGGCGACCCGTACCACCCGGAGCTTATAGCTCCGGGGTAAAGAGAAGCAAAACGGAAATGACGGATGCCTATCTCCTTGATCTGCACTTCGTCTCTGTTGGCAAAGAACCACCCCAGCCCCCGGTATTCCTGTCGTGTCACGTGGTCTCCGGGCCATTGCCGGAGCGGGGTCAGATGGGCATTGAACATTACAACGCCGACCATGGGAATCAGCAGCAGTATGACCAGCACGCCAAAGGCGAGAGATCTTCCTTTATTAAAGGGTAACTTGAGTCTGTCCTTGAAAATATGTATTAACGCCATTGCTCCGAACACAGGAAAAGCTATTTCCACCAGAACAGCGGCGCGCCCTGGGTGAACACGCCATATCTCGGAGAAGGTCTGCAAGATAGTTATTGAGAAAGGGACCACAGCGAAGGCCAGGAGCATCAGTTTGTTCCTGTCCTCAGTATCCTTCGGTGGCAGTCTGCGGACGAAGATGATCGCCCCAATCAGTGCGATGATGCCATAGTATATAGTGTGGCCGTACATCTTGGCAACAATGGAGTACAGATTGACTTTGTATTTTGCAAGTGCGAGAAAGTATTCCTCAAAGAGGGATTGGGGGATGCCTTTGCCCAGCATATATTCTATGGTATTGCCGAGGGTTCCCAGGAGATAGGTGTGATACGTGCTCCATAGCACGTATACCACAGTAATGATGGCAACAAGTCCCAGGGAAATAGTCTTTATGGGTGATGACACTATGTACGAAGGCTGCGGCCTGTACCTTACTACAGCTAAAACAATCTCCATGGCAACAAGAGACAGGATTACTATGGTCGTAGTGAATGGGTGGATGATGGGCAAGCTGAGGCCCATGACTACCAGAAGTGTCCGCCCGCTAGCCTGGTTCTCCCACCGGAAGCGTAGATACAAAAATAGGAAAAACACGGTAAGTAAGTTGCCCAGGTCTTGAGGGGCAAAACGGGAGTTAGTGATGCCGAGAGTGGCGGCGCTCAATATAAGCATGGCAAGCAGGGCCGGCCGGGACGAGCCGAGGGCCACCCGTGCCAACAGGTAAAAAAAGGGCAGGCCAACGAGTGGACCTATGCCGGGGACTGCCAGTTCGAGGAACCTGGGCGATATTGTCGAAAACAGGGACAAACTGGCGAGTATAATTTCTCTGGCAGGGTAGATATCGTCGGCGATGAAGTGGCCCCGCGCCAGGGTGTCCTCCAACATGCCCAGGTGTGCCAGGCCATCCCCCCGCCCATAATTAAGATAACCCCTTAAAGTGGGGAGCATTACAAGCGACAGGATACTCAAATAAAGGAGCAGGAACCCAAGGATACCTGACCGCCGCCAACCATCTTTATCCAGGAAAACAGCCTTGAGTATCAGCAGCACGGCCCCAAGTATGCTAAGCCCAAAGAAGACCCAGGCCAAAACTGGCACGTGGGCATAGATGTTTAGCTCGTAGCCTATAAGCGGCTGCGAGGTGACCAACAGTACAAACCCGGTCAGGAATAAGAAGCCCAGGCTGGCCGCTATGTCCCCAATATGTTCTGTTCTTTTCACGGTGTCTCTCCGACCATGCCAAGTATCTCTGCGGCGATACGGTTCGCGGACTGGCCATCACACTGGTAGAGATAGCGGCGCAAACACTCTTGGCGCTTGAGAGACAGTTGCCGTCTTATATCCGGGTCTGCCAATACCAATGCGATGGCCTGCGGCAGTCGCTCCCTCTCGTAAACCCCATAGGCTGCCCCGTCTCGCAGATAGGGTATTCTACCAACAGGCTCCCCCACCAGGTTTATGGCTATTATTGGCTTGTCTAGCAGCATGGCTTCGATCCCTGCGGTGGAGGAGAACGTTATGACAAGGTCGCTTGCCATGATAGCGCGATATAGGTCTATGCCGTTCTCTATCGTAGCATTTTGCAGTGCGTGGTTCTTTATAAACTCAAAATGCGCGTGGCCGCTTTCCATAGGGTGCAGCCGTATTGCGAATTGGATGTCCGGCAACAAACGGGCGGCATTGTAGACAGCCTCTAAATGGATGCGTCTTTTCTCCGAGGTATAGTCCTGTTGAGCAGCTTGAGATATGAAGAGGACATTGGGGTGCCCATTGGCGGTCACGTTGTCCCCGTCAGCTTGTCCAACTGTTAGCCCCGCTTTTTTGAGGCGGTACTCGAAAGCCGGGTTCCCGGTGAGAACCATGCGCTTGGGGGCCATAGAGGGGTGGTCAAGCAGAAACTGCCTCATATCCTCGCCCCAGAGCGCTATCTTATCAACAAGAACAGGGATGGGAGGCAGGCCCTCAGCCAGGGGGAAAAATGTTAGCAGCAGGGTAGGAACTTTCCTTGTCCGTGCAAGCATAATCGCAGCCCGTTCCGGTGCGGAATAATAATTGGTGACCAGTAGCGCCTTTGGCACGGTCCGCTCCATAATACGGTCTAAGGCAACTATATCCTTTGCCAGTGCCGGAAAGTAACCGCTAAACATCAGCCCCACGTCCCGCTTCAATGCGGGCCATATGGAGATGTCCTTCCACTTTAGATGTTGTCCGATTTCTGGGGGCCTTTCAATTGCCCGCCAACTGTTGACCAATCTCCTCCTGGCTTTCCTCGCCGCCGAGAAAAAATCTTCGGTAGCAAATTCCTGGTAGAACATGTAGCGGACTTTCTCCCTATCCAGCAATCCGCACTCCGACGACCCTACCTGGCCGGTCAGCCGGGCCACGAAGGCCGGAGTGCCCCCCCCATTCTCGAGGGCCTGGGCAACGGCGATAACAACGTAGTCAGCGCTTGCCCCGCCGGACATTATCATGACCCCGTTCTCTACTCCCGGAAGTGGCTGCCCTGTTGCCCGGTTCGAATGCTTGAAGTTTCTACGTTCTTGACGCTCCAGGTAAAGCCTGTAGGCAAAGCTGACCGTCATTCCGGCTAAAGGAGCCACGGTTCGGAACCATGCCGGCAACAGAAGTGGACGGAACTTCACCCCGGCGGAGGCAACTAGCTGTGCTATTGGCTCATTATAATCTATAACACGGGAGTGCAGCCAGTACTCAGCAAACGCCCCCAACGAGCGCCAGGGGACGTCGTGCCAGAAAAGATTGGCCCCCCGGTCCTGCCATGCCCGGACTTCGTCAGGCTTTTCTTGCTCTATGGCATGGCTCATTGCCTGTAAACAGCGAATAACATCGTAAACAGGGTAAAAGGTTGCCATTTCGGCGAGTTGCCACAGTGATATCCCCTTGTAGTCCACAGCCCGCGCAAAATCCGAAGATGCCGGCGGCAGCCCCTCGATCAACTTTACTGCCTCTTCCCTGATTTTATCTATCTCCTGATAACTTAAATAGCTATCCAATGGCCGCACCGCACTACAACCCAGTTGCTTCAGGCGATTGACGTCGCCATCTGGCAAGGGAACCTTGGTGAGCACAATCACCTTGTTGCCCCGCTTCGCCAACGTCGAGATATGACGCTTAAGTGTATTAACTGGTTGCCAGCGCGGAGCCACAAAAAGAAGCTTTCTATCGGCTGACATGTTCTTCAACCTTCTCGGCCTTGCGTCCCCTGGAACTGAGAATCCTGACGTACAGGTTAACCCCCAGCCACAACGCTACTGCTGTCTGCGCCCCCAAATAGCCTAATCCAGCCCCTAGCAACCCCAGGCGAGGAACCAGTAGATAGCCAGCAACCAGTGAGAGCAAAGCGATTACCCCGCTGATTGCCAGCACGCTGCCAACTTCCTTGGTCACTCTCTTGTATGTCAAATACACCGTGTTGAAGGTGCCGGGCAAAGCGGATAATGCCAGTACCCGCAGCAACAGCAGGCCCTCCTCAGAATAGGCCCTCCCGAAGAGGAGCAGGAGACTGTTGCCCGCAACGAAAATTATGGCGATGGCCGGCACCAGCAACAACAGGGACAGTTTGAGGGCGCTGGCGGCAAAATGGAGAAGCCTCTTTTCATCGTGAGTTCCCTCGGCGAAGAGAGAGTATGAAATGGCTGAGGGTACCGCCGCTAGAGAGACCCCTATTGTCCAGGATATGTAAAAGTAGGCATTCTGCTCCGGTCCCAGCAAGTTCACCACCAGCAAGGGGAATATCCAGCTTGGAGTACCCAGGAGGAGAAAGGAGAGGTGATTGCCCATTGAATAGCCGAATGTCTGCCTCAGGTACTCTCTCTGCAGGCTTGGCCACGGGAAGTAGCCTCGCTGGATGCGTGGGAGCAGCACAAAAAGACTGACAGCTACAGATAGACCTATCGCCGCTCCCGCAGCCACTAGAATGCCCGCAACGTGCAGCCGGGATGCCAGCGCCACGACCAGGGGGATCTCAAAGATTATTACTAGATGCCGTATAAAGCCATACTTCGCCATCCGCAGGGCGATGAACACGCGGTCTCCCATGACGGAAACAACAGAAATGGGCAATAAAAGTAAGAACAACAATGCCAGCAAGGGGTTCTCCCTGACAAAAAGCAGGGCTGGAGACCACAGATGTAGGCCTGTTAGGAAAATGGCGCCTGCCAGAAAGGAAGCAAGAACGCCTACGGTGAAGGATGTGTTGATCAGTCTTAGCCGATTAGTGGCAGCGGGAAGGAAGCGGATGAGGCTGATGCTCAACCCCATATCGGCGATGGCGGCGATAAAGGACACCGATGAGACGGTAGCCGACGCCAGGCCCACATCACCGGCGGTATAGAAGCGTGCCGCTACCAGCCAGAAAAAGAACCCCATCAGGGCGGCTGCGCCGGAGTTTACCAACATGTAATAGGCGTTAGTGTAGAAAGGCGTGGACAGATACCGTTTTAGCTTTTGTCGGGAGCTAATTACTGAGAGGGCTTCGGCTGCGGCGAGTGTAAGATAAGGAATGAATCTCATATAGCTAAGGCGCCTGCCTGATAGCGAATGCCTCTGCCGGCGAGCGCATTACTTGCTCGGGGGAAAGGTATTTCATATTCCCGTACACCATAAAACCGTATTCGTTGCTCCACTCTGTGTATCCAACGAAAATGCCGGAGTTTGTCTGATGGTCCACGTTCCTGACGTTCCGGAGGCCAAATGGCGATTCATAGTCCCGCGCCAGCGTTTTGGTCAAGGATGAGAAACTTTCGATTGCGGTTATAGCCTTTGCCCATAACATTACGGACTGGTACGCAAGCACCGCTGCATCAGAGGGGTATATGGATGTCCGCTCACGGTATTTTTCTACAAAAGCCTTCATGTCAGGGTCAGTAGAGGCGAAAAACGGAGCCCTCGAGACAGCCCTGACGCCTGGAGGGACATCTCGTTTCAGGGCCTCCAATGCACCTACGTCGTACTGAGCGGTGAATGCCACCTGGTCAAAGAACCTGACCTTGTTCGCCTGGCGGGTGAATCTGACGAGGTCGTCCCCGGTGAAGCTAGAATAGACCATCTCAGGTTTGGCAGCCAGAATGGTATTTATCGCCGGGGAATAGTCCTCGTTTGCGACCGGCAACCATGTTTCGCCCAGGAATTTCACATCGGGCCTTAGCTTTGTCATCCATGACTTGAATGCCTCGCTCTCCTCCAGAGCAGCGCCGTAACGAGGCCCGACTATCCAATACCTTGAGTACTTCTGTTCAGCCAGGTCAACAGCCCTAAGTCGGCCTACCATATAACTGGAGGGTCCAACCTGAAAGACCCGCTCACTAAAGAGCTTTGAAGTTAGTCTCTCGCTATTTGCGTAGTGAAAGATAAAGGGAACCCCGTACTTCCTGGCCGCTTCCGTCAAGGTAATAGCCGTCGTGTTCCCAACTGGCCCAATGATAGCATTGGCCCTCCCCCGGAGTATCATGTCCTCTGCTATCCCGCCAACCTTCTCGGGTTCTTGCCCACTGTCCCGTTTGAGCAACTCGATATGCCGTCCCAGCAGCCCGCCCTCCTTATTAATCTGGTCAGTGGCGACTTCAACCGCTGTTACTGTCTCCTTGGCCGTAGTAGCCAACTCTCCCGTCAGGTCTGTGAGGATTCCGAGGTTCACCGCCGGTGGACGTATTTTCAATTCTCTTGCCGTTGTTTCCTTCATCGCCATGAGATCATCCACCGAATCCCATAGGTCCTCAGCCTGAACGTATTTGAGCTTGTCGTAAATCATAAAGCCGTAGGTGTCGTTCCACTTTGTCTCACCGATGAAAGACCCCAGGCTGCTTTGATGGTCGTATGAGCGAAGATAGACATCGCCCACAAGGGATTCAAATCTCAACCCCTCTCCCCGACGCAAGAGGTCCAGCCACCTAAGGGAATCGCTTGTTGCCACCAGTTGTCCCCACGCTCTGGCGGCCTCGTATGCCAGCACGGCCGTATCAGACGGATACACTCCAGTCTTGCCAAGGTATTTCTCCACGAATCTTCTCACCGGCGTGGTGTTAAAGGCGAAAAAGGGCGCGCGGCCATAGGCTCGCACTCCTGATGGCATTTCCTCCTTCAATTGCTGAAGGACTCCCACATCGTAGGGGGCAGAAAAAGCCACCTTACCGAAGAAAGCGAGTCCTTTTGCCTGTCGCGTAAAGGCTACAAGATCCTCACCCTCAAGGGTGGAGTAAACCATTTGCGATTCTGAGTCCAATGCCTTCTGAATGTCCTTCGTGTAGTCGTTTGTTCCGACGGGCAGCCACGATTCCCCAGCGAACTTCACAGTCGGTTTCAGATTCTGGAGCGACGCCTTGAAAGAGTCGACTTGACCCCTTGCCTCATCGGTATCGGAACCGAGAATGAAGTACCTGGTGTACTGTTCGGCGGCAAGGTCAATCGCGTGGGCCTTGCCTTGCATGTAATTGCTCGGACCTATTTGGAACAGTGATGTGACGGTTCTGGGAACTGTAAGAAAGCGGGCGTTGGCGGTATACGCGAATAACATGGCCTGGCCCTCGATGGCTTGGGCTACCGCATAGGCAGCTTTGCTGGTTAACGGCCCAATGATAGCTGAAACTTTGTGGTCTGCTACCAGCAATTTCGCTTCTGCCACCGCCCTCTCACTTGTAGCGCCGCTGTCTCGAACGATAAGGCGCACGGGATGCCCCTTCAGGCCCCCAGCCTCGGTCATCTGCTCTATGGCAACTTCGGCTCCGGCAATGGCTTCTCTGCCTGCTAGTGCTAGCGGCCCGGAAATGCTTACCACCATCCCGAGGTTGATGCTGTTTCCAGAGGAACCGGAGTCCTTGCTGCCGCCGGTAAGTCTCCCGATCGGGGATGTGCCCTGCCGTTCCGGTAACCACGGAAAAGCGGCACACGAAGAAAGGAGAATGAATAAAGAAGCTATATAACTAATTTTAAACCACGTAGTATGCTGCATTTTATTTTTAATCAATGATAATTCCATGGGATTATACCCAGGCATAACGGATTAGGTTCCACAGGCGACTGGGGTAGTAATATTTACCTTTAATTACCCTATTAATTACATAACCGGGATCAGATAGTATTAGTTGTCTTTTTTTATTACGGTTATGTTTACCTACAATAGCCTGTGCCTTCGCAATTATGTCTCTAACCTGTTGCCGTGAGAATTTATTGGAGAAAAACATGTCCGGGCTTTGATGGAAAAAGGTACTCCAGTCCATGTTTGCAGGCACCACACCCTCTTCGGTACATATATGGTGTAGCTCAGTGCCTGGATAGGGTGTGGCTATGCTCAAATTTGCAGCGAAGGGGTCTAGCTCCTTCAGCAGATTCAGAGTTTCATTTATCTCTTTCGTCGTCTCCCAGGGGAAACCTATCATGAAAAAGGCGCTGAAGCGGATACCTACCTGGCGCAGGATTTCTACTGCTCTCCTCATCTGCTCTACTGTGACACCCTTTTTAATCAATTGGAGTGTCTCCGGGCTACCCGACTCCAACCCCAGGAATATTTCTTCACAGCCAGCCTTCTTCATCTGTTCCACTAAGTCTTTTGTTATAAGGTCTACTCTGGTCTCGCACCTCCACCTGATTTTCATTCTCTCTTTTATTAAGGTACTGCAAAACTCATTGACCAACTTTTTATTTACAGTAAAGCTGTCATCCTCAAACGAGAACTGCTGTACACCAAATTTTTGCTGTAGTTGTTGAAGTTCACTAATTACATTGGATGCTGACCTGTACCTTACTGTGCGGCTCCATACCTTGTTGGAAGCGCAGAAAACACAACTATATGGGCATCCTCTAGTAGCGAAAATGTTTCCCAACGCCTCGGGTGGACAACTTTTCCAATCTATAATAAGATGCCGGGCAGGAAAAGGGAGATCATCTAAATTGTGTATGAGGGCGCGATCAGGATTGTGGGTTATTTGGCCATCTTTTTTGTAGCTGATACCTGGTATACTTTCCAGTTTTTCTATATTGTTCTTGACTAAATCCAACATTGTATATTCGCCTTCCCCGCGTACTACAATATCCACCTGGGAGTTCTTTAATGATTCTTCGGGTAAGGCCGTTGGATGGACGCCACCCCATACAATTGGTATTGACGAATCAATCTCTTTAATGATGTGACTTACATTAAGCGCTGAACCATATGCAGATGTGCGTAAGGAAATACCTACAACATCTGGTTTTTGCTGAGTAACTATAGAACGCACCTCACCCCATATAGGGTGCTGATGGTCTCGAAGTACCCGCAAATAGGTATCATACATGCGGGTCTTTTTCGTTGCTGAGGGCAGGCCAACACCTGATTTGGTAAAGTCTCCGTTATAAATAGACACATCATATCCGTTTTGTTCCAGTACTGCCCCAATGTAACAAAGGCCAAGTGGAGAACTGGGTGATTCTTCACCGAATAGCCGATACCAAGGAGGGTTAATAAGTAAAATTTTCCTGATTTGCTTCAAATGAGATTCTCCACTATTTATCATTTACATAATACGCCTAATTATAGCTTTCTTTAGTTTAACCGTCAAAAAGGTTTTGCTCAAACAGACTGATTTGACTGGAAAAACTATGAATGTTAGACTAAAAACCGTTAAGAGGTAATAATTGAGGATTCTTCACGTTACTCCCTTCTATCCACCAAGCGTAGGGGGAATGGAAGTCGTTGTTGAAAGTCTAAGCCGCAAGCTGGTGGATGCGGGACACCAGGTAACTGTATTTACTTCAAACGTACCCCAGTCCGTTAAACAGGAAACAATTCAGGGCATTGAAATATACCGTTTTCGTTCCTGGTTTGGACCACTCAATAACCAGTTTACCCCTGGCCTCTTTTTTAAACTCCTCAAAGAACGAAGCTACGATGTAGTCCATGTCCACAGCCATGTGTTTCTCGCTGATAACATGACTGCCTTCACTAAAATATTCACCCGGTTGCCTATGGTATTAACCTCCCATGGCGCTATTCCAGGGTATAGAGGTATAAAACATAGTATAGAGGCCGTGTATAATACCACTGCGGGAAAGTGGACTTTGAGGGCTATGGACAGAATTATAGCCGTTTCCCCCAGTCAGGCTGATATACTGGAAAACCTGGGGGCACGCAGGAAAGATATCAGGATAATCCCCTCTGGCTTTGACTTAAGCCAATTTCATCTGGAAAGGGATAGTCAGGAATTTAAAACAAAATATTCCATAGGGAGTAGGAAAACTATCCTTTTTGTAGGCACTCTCATTCCCAGGAAGGGTATAGAGTATTTAATAGAAGCAGTTAGTTATTCGAAATTCAAACCCCTGCTATTACTTGTTGGAGGCGAGATACCTGGCTTCCTGGGACATCAGAAATATTTAGAGGAAAAGACCCGGAGGTTTGGTGTGGAGAAAGATGTTCTCTTCCTGGGGCATTTCACCAGGGAAAAGCTGGAACCTGCCTATCTGGCATCGGACCTGTTTGCCTTTCCCTCATTAATAGAGGGACTGCCATTAGTCCTTTTGGAGGCAATGTTTTACGGCAAAGGCATCGTGGCTACGGATATACCCGGCAATTGTGATGCTATCAAAGATGGAGTAAATGGCCTCCTCTGCCAACCGCGGGATGCCCGTGACCTGGCCCGGAAGATAGATATATTGCTGGATAATCCAGAATTGCGGCAAAGGTTCGGAGATGAAGCCAGGAAGGATGCTCTATCGAATTATGGTTGGGACTCGGTATTAAAAAAGATAACAGATGTCTACGATGAGATAGGCCGGCATAGGGTTAAAGAGGGAAGATGAGAATATGTGTAATATGCCCGGCGTTAGGCAATGCAGGGGGCAAGGCTTTTGTCGGTGGGCAGGAAAATAATGCTGTCAGAATTGCTCAGGGCCTCACCAGTCGGGGCCACCACATTACTATAGTAACCACTCCACATCTCCATTCTACCCCCAATGGCGAACATACTGGCCTGGAATGGGCTGAGGTTCATTCCTTATCCATTCGTAGTCCCTATGCGTCGTTTATGTATGGCGTAGAACTAATGGTGGGAGCAGTGCGAGAGGTAAAACGGCTCTCCCGGATTAAGCGGTTCGATATTATCCACGGTCACTCTGGGTATCCTATGCCGGCGCTTATCACCGGTCTGGCCGGACGGGTCAGCCAAACCCCTTCCTTGCATACCCTTTATTGCCCTATTTTACCGGTTAAAGGATGGCGCCCTTACCAACTGCTATCCCATCGCTCCTTCGCCCGCTTTTATCTTGGTTCCCTATCATGCCTGGGGGTGCTCAGCCAGAACACCCGGCAGAGCGTTGAGAAGATAGGTATTCCGGTGTCCAGGATAAAGCTTGAGCCTCCAGCTATAGACCTCTCCCGCTTCAACGGAGATGTTACCAAGGCAGAAGCCAGGAAGACTCTTGGACTGGAGAATATAAGCGGTCCTTTCCTTCTAGCTGTGGGCGACCTGACGCCACGGCGGGGACTTTTAGTCCTGGCCGATGCTCTGAAAATCGTGAAAGAGAATTTCCCTGAGGTCAAGTTGTTGCTAGCTGTGAACATGCCGCTGGAGGCCTATAACAAGGGCAAATTTGATGTTAAAAGCCGGTTCCAGGAGTGTGGGCTGGAAGACAACATAATACCTCTGGGTATAATTGGTGATATGCCGCGGGTTATGGCAGCCGCAGATATAATGGTAGCGCCATATATCTCTATCGAAGGCATTGCTGATTACCCCCTATCCATTCTGGAGGCCATGGCCATGGGTAGGCCGGCAGTAGCCAGTGGGGTTGGCGGCATACCAGAGATCGTCCTTACAGGCAAGACAGGGTTTACTGCACCCCCGGGGAATGCAAAGGCGCTCGCTGAAGCTATCGTCGGCCTTTTAAAAGACAAGAATCGAATGGATAGCTGGGGCGAAAACGGTAAGCAGTTCGTTAGAGAGAATTTTAGTCTGGACAAAATTGTATCGGATACGGAGCAGCTTTATTTTTCTATTACAGGGAATAAATCTTAATTCTTAGTTAATAATTACCTGGATATCATCCTCTTTTCAGTTACACGTGGACACAATCCCTTCTTCACGCTGGTTAAACCAGACCTGAACACCAAAATAGCGAACGTTATTGACTATTTTAGAGTAGGGTGTTCAGACCAGATTTATCAGAATAGGAAGCTGCAACTCAAGGTTATCTATAAGAGCTTGAACCCGGCACAAATAGTAATTGGACTTTGCCAATATAATCTTATCAAGTTTTTTTCGTTTGGCTCGGGAAAATACTGGTATATAAAGATAACAGGATTAGCCAAAGTTCACCAGATGCTGCAGGTTTCTGGGGAAAATTGCCTGGGGATATGAATCACTAGATATTTAGCAGTTGGTGACGGTGGAAGATAGTTTATACGCCAAGTAACTGATATGCTACTTAGGGAGGAACAAAAATGTTTGAAAGAATATTGCTGCCGCTGGATGGTACCGAACAATCTGAGATGGTGCTTCCCTACGGGGAGGAATTGGCGAGTAAGTTGGGTTCTGAGATAATCTTGTATCATGTACACGGACGTGAGCAACAGCACCAGGAGCATATGCATCATGTGTATCTGAACGGGTTGGCTGAAACCGTACGGAACAATATCAAAAAGGGCCAGGTTAAAAGTGCGGAAGTCAAAGTAACCACAATAGTCGAGGCTGGAGAGCCAAGAGGGAATATCTGCAACCTTATAAACCAAAACAAAGTGGATTTGATAATTATGACCGCTGTCAGCGCCTCAGGTCTTAAAGTCGGCAAAATGCTTGGCAGCGTGACTGATGACGTCTGCCGCACGGTATCCATACCGGTAATGCTCGTTAGGCTTCAGGGTGTACGCCGGGCTGCGGGTAGGGAGCGGTTGATTAACCGTATACTCATAACCCTGGATGGTTCAGAACTTAGCAAACTGGCGCTACCGGTTGGAGAAGAATTGGCTGCCAGGTTAAAAGTTAGTGCAACCCTCTTCCAGATGGTAACAATGTTTCGCATCTATGACTATGGGATGGGGTCTAGCACATATTTTGATTATGCAAAATTGGACGAGGAAAAGAAGAATTTAGTTAGTGCTGAAATGATTGCGCTGGAGAAAGAACTGAAAGATAGGGGCCTCAATGTAAGTAATATTGTAACCTCCGGACTTGATGCCGCTAATGAAATCATTGAGGCGTGCAAAAAGACTGGTACCGACCTGGTGGTTATGTCCACTCATGGACGGTCTGGATTGGGCCGATGGGTCTTTGGCAGCGTTGCCGAAAAGGTACTGCGCCATGGAGAGACACCTTTACTGTTAGTGCGCGCAAGAGCGGGTTAACATGGTAGGTTATTGCAAGGGTTACCAAGGCCGAATGGCAGCCAAGACAGAAAACCTGACAAGCCGACCTCTTTTCGAACTAAAAAAACGTCTGAAATGCTCTGTAAAAAAGATAGTAGGTTGTCGATATTTCCTCCTCTGAGAGATGTCGAGGAACCGATGGGGCATCGCCTCGGCATCAGATAGTGTACGTTGAGGAGCGGCCTACGGAAGCTGCCCTGTCGTCCCTGCTGCCGGACGACCGGCTTAACAGACAGACGCTAGCTATGATAAAGGAACAGATGGAAAGCCAGAGAAATATCATATTGGAGACTACTCAGGCATGCCTTGGACTCTTTGGTAACCGAGTTATTTGTCGTTCTGCCGAGGGTAGTGCAGCGGATACTATTTGTGATACTGCTGGACGGGAAAGTTTCGATCTTATAGTTGTAGGCAATTGCGGCAAAGGGATGATAAGACGAACTTTTCTAGGTAGTGTGAGTTACAAAGTAGCCAACCAGGCTAAAGTCCCGGTGTTGATAGTGCGAGGAAAGGACTGAGCACAAGTGTGTGAGAAGAGCCTTCCTGCACAGGGCCGGGGCGCATCTTTTTGACTCATTCTTACATTATGGAGGGGAACCACATTGGCTACCACGTCAAGCCATCGCTGGCATGCACTCCCTCTTAAAGAAGTTTTATCAGCTCTAGGAGCGACCGACTCAGGTTTGTCGCGTGAAGAAGCTGCCAAACGGCTGGACATATACGGCCCGAACCAGTTGAGGCAGGTCCGCCGCATTTCACCCCGGAAATTGTTCCTGGACGAATTTCGCAGTCCACTGGTAATAATCCTGATATTAGCCTCCGCATTGCTTTTCACAGTAGCAGTAGTCGGTAAGGAACCTGACCAGATGATCGACGCGGTCCTCATCCTGCTTATCGTGTTCGGCAATGCCATCCTCGGTTTTGTCCAAAACTACCGCGCTCAGCGCGGCATAGAATCTCTGAAACATCTTTCGGCCCCGAAGGCCACTGTCAGGCGGGATGGGCGTATAGTTACTCGCGATGCATCACATCTTGTGCCGGGGGATGTCGTACTCCTGGAAGAGGGCAACAGGATCCCTGCCGACGGGCGTCTCCTCGAAGCATACGACCTCTGGGTAGATGAGTCGCTGCTCACCGGAGAAAGCATGGTAGTCGGCAAAGCCACTCTGATCCTTCCCCTTGATACGAATCTAGCGGAACGTGGCAATCTTGTCTTCTCGGGCACCACCGTGATGCTCGGTAGGGGCCACTTTGTTGTCACTGCAACCGCTATGGCCACCGAGATGGGAAAGATTGCCGAACAGGTGCAACGGGTGGAAGAGCGGCCCACCCCGTTCCAGCAGGAGGCACAGAAATTGGGAAAGCGATTAATGGTTGCCATTGGCTTTCTAATTCTGGTGATTGCTGCCGTTCAACTCACAGTAGGGCACCTTACCTGGCTGCAGATGTTCGTGGCGACATGGCCCTGGCTGTAGCGGCCATTCCAGAAAGTCTCCCGGTGGTCGTGACGCTAGCCCTCGCTTTTGGTACACGGAGGATGTTGGAACGGAAGTCCCTGGTAAGGTCGCTGCCGGTAGTGGAGATCATCGGAGGGGCCCAGGTTATTTGCACTGATAAGACTGGGACCATCACCGAAGGGAAGATGAGCCATAGGATACTTTATTGGCGGGGGCTTTCTCTGGAAATCACAGGAGGGGCAAGTGATACCACAGGCGAATTCCTTAACGGGGGGACGGCTACAGACCAGAGTGAAAACCTGGCCTTGCTGGCGGGTGGACTATGCAACAACTCACGCCTTGACCCAGAAATGGGCTTTCAGGGTGATCCCACCGAGGTGTCGCTGCTTGTAGCCGCCTACAAAGCTAAGGTCAACCTGAGCGCATACAAATGGGTGCATGAGATCCCCTTCTCGTCACTGCGGAAGATGATGAGCGTGGTAGTGGAGCGGGACAGCCAACGTTTCGTCTTTTCCAAAGGCGCCCCGGAAACTCTTGTAGAACGGTGTACACATATTTATACCGTAGCCGGCATATCACCTTTGTCTGCAGAAGATAAGAACCATATCATGGAGCAGAACAGCGTATTCGCCAGCAGGGGACTCAGGGTGCTGGCCATAGCTTACAAAGAGAATCCTCCCGCGTCGGATGACAACGCGGAGCATGGACTTGTCTTCCTTGCGCTTGCCGGCCTCAGTGACCCACCCCGCAAAGAGGTTCGGCCTGCTATAGAAACAGCCCGCAGGGCCGGTATCCGGGTGATTATGATCACAGGTGACAACCAGATGACCGCTAAGGCAATAGCCAACGAAGTGGGCCTCACAGGTGAGTGCATGGAGGGACGCCAGTTGGATGGTCTCGGAGAGGCGGAGTTGCAGGATGTAGTCCAGCGGGTTAACATTTTCGCACGGTCTGAACCTACTCACAAACAACGCATCCTCAAAGCCCTCCAGGACCGCGGTCAAATAGTCGTAATGACAGGCGATGGTGTGAATGATGCCCCGGCTTTGAAGGCTGCAGACGCTGGCATAGCTATGGGAATCCGGGGAACTGACGTCGCCCGGGATGCGTCGGACATGATATTGCTGGATGACAATTTTGCCACCATTGTGGCGGCTGTGGAGGAGGGTAGAAGAACTTATGCTAATGTCAAGAAGTTCGTCAACTATCTGCTCAGTGGCAACCTGGCAGAAGTACTTGTCGTCATGGTTGGCGCTATCGCTGGATATTTGCCCATCACCGCTGTCCAGATCCTCTGGGTCAATCTGGTAACAGACAGCGGTCCAGCAGTGGCTCTGGGTGTCGACCCCGCCCCGCCCGGGGCGATGACGCAGCCTCCGCAAAGGCGGAACATATTGAGTAAGGCCATGCTGGGTTCAATAGCAGCGACCAGCCTTGTGATCAGTGCTGTTATTTTAGGGACTTTTGCCCTCGGACTAAGATTTTTCGACATGGACAAAGCACGAACGATGGTGTTCACAGCATTCGTAGCACAAGAGTTCATGCGCCTCTGGTTTATCCGGCACCAGGGACATCTTAGCGCTCTCTCAAACCGGTGGTTATTGTTAGCCGTGACCGGCGCCATCATCTCGCAGATAGCCCTCATTTATACGCCGGTGGGGCGCTACTTCCAGGTGATACCACTCGGATGGTTGGAATGGCTCATTATCCTGTCCGGAGTCATCATTACTTTCATTATCACCCCACAGGTAACGAGAATGGTAGCGAAATGGTCAGGTAATGTATAACCATCCGTGGCGCTGAGTTGGCCGAAGCAAGGTCGCCGTCTCATGCCTGGCGGACGCGCTCGTCGTGTTCCTGGAACAGGTCATTTTGCAGTTTGATTGAGAGCTTCATCTTCTTCGAGCGAGGGTAGCTTAATACTGAAGGATAAGCCGAAAATTCAGTTAGTGAGGTAAGCTAAGCGTTGATTTCACAAATGTGGATTTGGTAGACAGCGATTGTATGTTACAGCTTAAGTAATGAAGTGGATTTACACGAACGCTTAAATAAACGGACGTTTTGTGTGGCTGCCCTACCCACCTCGCTACCCACACAACTTGGGGTATAGGGAAACCAGCAAACCTTATTCTGACCTAGCTTTTTGGAGCGGGTGATCCCGATTCATCGGGACGGCAACCTGCTTGGAAAGCATTCAGATGTTTTTGGAGCGGGAGACGGGACTCGAACCCGCGACAGCCTGCTTGGAAGGCAAGGCCCAGATAGAGACGCAAAGCTAAGTGTTAACAAGGGTGTTAACTGGCTGGAGACCTTCATAGATTCCCGCAAAGGGGAAAGAGGGCTTACGCAGAAGGGGGAAATCTGGATAAGGGAAGCGTTGGGTGGGTTTCTACAGCTATTCTCCAACCCAGTAATGGTATCCCGTCAAGACATTGAGGGGTTTCTAGTCCAGGTCAATGGAAGTTGGAATAAGCACTCCAAATTTAGAGCTATCAGGGCCTTCTACAACTGGCTTGAAGGGCAAGGACGTGTCCAGGTATCCCCATGCCACAAGATGCAAGCCCCCAAGTTACCGCAAGTAGTTTTGTCTCACCCTTCGTTAGCCCAGATTAGGGAGCTAGTGGAAAAAGCCCCTACGTTTCGTGATAGGGCCATTATCTCCCTGTTTGCTGATACGGGAATGCGTCTGACTGAGCTTGCTAATGTCAGGGCCGACATGATTGACTGGGCCACTAACACCATACGGATAGTGGGCAAAGGACGGAAAGAACGCATGGTCAAGTTCTCAGCCTCTACTGCCAGTCTTATCAGGAAACACCTAGCCCAGTTTAGCCCTAATGGAAACATCTGGGGAATCACTGCCAATGGAATCCAGCTAATGTTACAAAGGCTATATAGGGACACGGGCATTAAGGCAAACCCTCATAGCTTCAGAAGGGCTTTCGCTATTGAACTCAGGAAAAGGGGAATAGACAGCCTGACTATCCAGTGTCTAGGCGGATGGGAAAGCCTGGATATGGTGGAAAGGTATTCAAAGGCAGCCAAGCAAGAGATAGCACTGGCTGAGTATGTCCCGTTGATGGGATAGGCAAGCGGTATGCAAGGGAAGTGAATTCAGAAGATGCGATAGCTAGGTATAGGCCGTTGATGGGGTATTGTGGTCAAGAGGAAAAAGTATTAGAATGAACCACAAATGGAGGAAGGTTTGAAATGTTCCCACTAACTATTCTGACAACATTTATGGCTGTTCTACTCCTGCTAGGTTGCGCTGACTCCAAGACAGACAGAATCGCCAGACCATCTTATAATGCTACCCCAGAGTCCCGCTCTTTGCCGAGAACTGCCGCTCCTACGGTAAGCACGAAGTTGGTTCCGTATTACGGCGGACAGATTATGGAATATGCCGTTCCTGAAGCAGAAAGGGCTGTAAATGCGCTACGAGGTTGGCTATCCAGCAGTTCTTCAGCCTCGGCTGCTAGTAACGACAAAGGTGTAGCGAGAGACAGGGCGATTGTCACTAAGGGTAACAGTTTACCAATTACTGACGTAGGAGATGATATTCACCCACTTAGTAGGTCACCCGAAGACACAAGGCAAGGGATATGGGTCATTAAGACACAAAATGCAATCTACCAAATAGAAAAGCGTACGTTAAACATATATTCTTACTGGGGCAAGTAATTTTCCCCTGGGGGGTGTCCAAAAGCCAAAAACAACACCCCCCCTTTGTTGGACTCCACTTTCAACACGTGGGCCTATGGGCAAAAACGCCCTCCGTGGTTAGTGCTAGCCCATTGCGTAGGTCTTGCGGTATTATTGCGGGGGTCTTGCGCAAGGCCAGCTATGGAGTTGTGGTTAAGATGCAGTAGGCAAAGTTCAAGACAGCCCAACAACTCCTGTCGCTGCACATTGGCGTCTCTCCAGACAGTCCCATAAAAAATCATCATCTTTTCAACCTTTTAAAAAGTTGATTAGGCGATGATTTTCAGGGAGAGACCAATTTCACCCGCTTCCAATTGCCAGACCGTGATTTATCTTGTTGGACTTCCACTTTTCTTTTTAAGCGCAACAAAGACATGGCGGTTTTGAAGGCATAATCAGTGATGTTATTTTGCATGGCCTTACGCCTCAAATCGCTCTCCGCTATCTCGCCATGTTCCTTCAATTTCAGCATAATAAAGTCTGATGCCTTGCTTGCCTTGCTCTCTTCCTCTCTCTTTTGAGTATCGGTCAACTGCCACGCGGGAAATTTGAAGGCCACCAATAACTCCCGTTGCACGGAGTCTCGGCTTTCGATAGAGAGTTTTATTTCTTCCAGGTTAGGCAGAGATTCATCCTCTTCGTTCCGTACATATTTGCTGTGCGGTTCAAGTTTAATGATGGTGTCTAGCCAGCCGTCAAAGACACTGCTACCCCTACCCGCCCCTTTAGTATTCTTGCCTTTGTGATGAACCACCACCACCGCCAAATTGTATTTAATACGGAGTTCGTCAACATTCTTATCCCAAGCAGTCACAATCTCAGACTGGTTTTCGTCTCCGCCCATCGCATTGCGCCTGGGGTCAATGATTAGGACGCCTAAACCACCCAATTTCGCTTTAGCCTCTTTGATGATGTTTTCAAGCCGTTGAAAACCTTCTGGCTTCTCAAGGGTCAGGTCTTGGATAGAAGCAATTAGGAAGTTCTCAGGTAATGAGATACCAAGCTCAGGGCACAGGTCTTCAAGGCGCTCTTTGACTTTATCTGGGCTTATTTCAAAGTTGACATAGAGCACGTTTGCCTGTTTCACGTCCATTCCTAAAAAAGGTTTACCAGTCGCTATGCACAAGCCAAGCTGCATAACAAAGAAAGACTTACCTATCTTCGGCGCAGCTATGATAGCCATCTTTTGTTTAGAACGTAGCAAGTCGCCCCAGTAGTAAGCTAAATCGGGAAAACGCTTTTGCCCCAGTTCCTTCGCTGACATGATTATTGACTCTTCCGCAACACTAGTTGCCAACTCAGGTTGTTTCGTGGTATTATTTAATTGAGTTATAGTCATGGTTTATCCTTCTAGCTCCTGGATTCCACCCAGGGGCTTTTGTTTTATATCTCCTACGCTTCCGTAGGCATCGTTAAGCCCAGGGCTTGCGCCCACACCTTGACTAACCGATTTGACGGTCTCCTATGCCCCATCTCGACCCAGGATAGCCATACTGGGCTGTACCCGATAACTTCAGCTAGCTTCCTGATAGTCCATCCCTTCCGCACTCTTGCCAATCGGAACTCCATAGCATCAAACATCGTTTACCCCCTTTCAAGACAAAATAAAAAGCCCCCCGTTTTGGACGGAGGGCTTAATTGACTTTCTCACGTCCCTTCACTGTATTTGCACAGTGCCTATCGTTCCCTTTCGGGCTGGCTTTGCCACCTGTCGGGCAGGACTTCTGCCTTTGGACTCGGTTGGTGGGCGGTCATCGGGCCAGTTCCCTACCGCCACTCTTGATGGTTTTATTAACTTGTTTGCTTCCACTTATTATTTTATCAGCTTTGAGTAGATACGTCAACTATCCGCGTATGTAGTTACTTGGTACGCCCTACCCTTTTAATAAGAATCCAATAGCGACGACAACGCTTTGTATTTGTGCTATAACTAGGGTGCAAGCTACTGGTAAGTAGTGGACCGAATATAAGAAAGGGGTGCAACATGATTCAAGAGGCAATCAAAACCTATGGTGTAAGAGGGTTAGCCAAACAGCTAGGGGTAACTCCTGCTTATGTGTCCATGCTGGCAAGCGGCAAGAGGGCACTTACAGAGGGGGTGTTAACAAAACTCCAGGGGCTTGTTAACACCTTAGATACAAAACTTGGAGCGGGAGACGGGACTCGAACCCGCGACAGCCTGCTTGGAAGGCAGGAACTCTACCACTGAGTTACTCCCGCTCTGTTTACTGATTATATCCTATATTACAAGCTGGAGTCCAGTCATGAAAACCGTATCTAAATTATATGTGCCTGCTAACTTGCATACAAATTAGGTTTCGCTTATATTAAAAATAATCACACTAAATCCCAGAGGAGGTAATTTCTTTGCTTCTTACCGAAAAACAAAAAGCCCTTCAGCTAAGTATACGAAAAAATGTCCAGAAGATGCTCGTCCCCAGGGCCGATGACATCGACCGTAGCAACAAGTTTCCTCTTGATATTGTAAAGGCTTTCATAAAAGAGGGTTACATGAAAACCCTGGCCCCTAAAGAATACGGCGGCCTGGAGTGGAGCACCCTGGAATTCTGTTTACTTGTGGAGGAGCTTTCAAAGGCATCTGGCAGTATGGGTATGATATGGTGTACCTCTGCCCAGGCCTGCGTGATGGAGAAGAAATTTGGCACCGAGGCCCAGAAAAAGAAATACATCACCTGGCTTGTCAACGGCGCCATAGCCAACTTCGCCTCCAGTTCCGAACCCCACGGCGGCACCGATATGGGTGGCATAAAGACCACAGCCGTTCGCCAGGGCGACTACTATATCCTTAACGGAGATAAGTATTACCTGGAGCCGGCTACCCACGCCGACTTCTTTCACGTTTTCGCCAAGACGGAACCCGAGAAGCGAAGCCGCGGCATCTCCTGCTTTATTGTAGAGAGGAATTTCCCCGGGGTCAGCATTGGCAAAGAAGCAGAGCCGGTTGGACTTCGGGGCGCTGGACTGGCCGAGCTTCTACTACGCGATGCTAAGATACCGGCGGAGAACCTCCTGGGACCTTTGAATAGCGGTGTAAGGATAGCCCGGGGAGGGCTCGACCAGGCCGGGGCGGTTGCGGGTATCCCCCTGGGACTCTCCCAATCAGCCCTGGATATGGCACTGGACTATTCCGTATCGCGTATAGCTTTCGATAAACCCATTGCCTCATTCCAGAGCCTCAATTTTACGCTGGTGGACATGGCTATCAAGGTTGAAGCCGCCCGGTCTATGGCTTACAGAGCAGCAGCCATCGCCGACAGCGGACAGGCTGACACCAAGTTCTTTGAGATGTCCAGCACCTTTGCCAATATGGTCTCATACGAGGTAGTTGACCGGGCTATAGAGATATTCGGCGGCCACGCGATACTAGACATGTGGCACCCCATGACACGAGTATGGAGGGATGCTCATTCCAACTACGGAGCGGGCGGTACTACTAATTTACGGCGGATGGTCATCAGCCGCGCCCTGTTCGGCGACCTTTCTCCCGCCCACCCGTTATCTCCGTTCTCTGTCGCAACCCGGAGTTAAGTGAGAGGAATTATCAGGCTACTAAATATCTCGGCCTGATGGAATATATTTAATTTAAGGAGGCGCCAAATGGCCTGGACCGCAAAAGAAGAGCTTAAACCCTCAAAACCCCTGCAGGGAATCTCCCAGAAACAGGTCGACGAACACTTCAACGTCCTGTACAAAGGTTATGTTAACAAGATGAACGAGATCGAGACCAAACTCCAGGACGTGAACCTGGCCGAAGCGAACGGCACTTTTAGCCTCATCCGGGAATTGGAGAAGGAAAAAGTGTTCGCCGCCAACGCTATCCGGCTCCATGAGTACTACTTTGGAAACCTGGGTGGCGATGGCAAGCCGAAAGGCAGGATACTGGACCTCATCAATAGGGACTTCGGCTCCTATGAGAAATGGGAGGCCAACTTCCGCGCCCAGGGCTTATGCGCCCGTGGATGGGTTGTGCTGGCTATTGATTTCACTGATATGAAACTTCGCAACTGGCTTAGTGACATCCATTTTGAAGCGCCGTGGTCGTGCGCTCCCCTGTTGGTGCTGGATGTTTATGAACATGCCTATTTCATAGATTTCGCCACCGGGCGTAAAAGCTATATAGAAACATTTATGAAAAACATCGCCTGGGATGCCGTCAACCAGAGGGCAGACTTTGCCCTGGGGCCAATGGGCAACCCCCCCGCTAAAAAGTAGTTTTTGCGACTATAATAAGGGGCTGCCCCGATGAAATCGCGGTAGCCCCTTATACTATTACCCGGCAAGATTTGCATATTTCGTGAAAACCGCTACAGGTCACATATCAACTTCTGGTTGCGTCCCGGGGCTGCCTTCTGTATAATGTCTAAAATTAACGGAGCCCAGAAGAATTATCAATTTTTAATTTAGGTCTTGCCGGAAAGGGGAACAATTGTGAAAAGATTTCTCTTGCTTAGCCTGGTCCTGATACTTTGGCTCGCGGCGGCTTGCACCCCTAAAGCAAGCCCAACACAATCACCACAACCAAAAGCTACCCCGGCTTCACCGGCTGCTCTTGGATCCCCACCCGCCGCACAGACGTCCGAACTGGATACCCTAGTGGCAGCAGCTAAAAAAGAAGGCAAAATAAACGCCTACAGCTTTCACCTTATAGGCGATGTGGGAATCGGAGTGGCCAGGGCCTTTAAAGATAAATACGGCATTGAAATAGAAACCGTTGCCGGGCCGGGCATGCAGCTCATCGAAAGAATCCGGGCTGAGCAAAGGGCAAAGCAAGGGAATGCTGACCTTTTGACCAGTGGCGCTTCAATCTTATTTGTAGCCAAGACTGAAGGGATGACCACGGGTATAGGTAATTTGCCTGTCCTTCAAGAACAACAGAGTACGTGGCTCGGTTTTCCCCCGTTAGACCCGGAGCGCCACGTGCTGAATTTTATGTTAACTTCGCAATTGCCCATAATTAATACGAACCTGGTAAAACCCCAGGATGAACCCACTTCCTGGCTTGATCTTCTGGGTCCACAGTGGAAGGGTAAGATGTCCCTGGCTGATACGGCTACTATCCCAAATGCCTGCTATATTTACTTGATGTTGATCAAGAAGGGGGTTAGCAAGGACTACTTCGTAAAGCTAGGCCAGCAGGACTTGAAGATGGTGACTACTACCCGGGACATCTCAGCTTCGGTAGCCCGCGGTGAGGTCTCTCTGGCCTGGGGCGCTTCCGACGCCACCACCGGCCCCTTTGCTATTCAGGGAGCCCCGGTCAAAGCAATAGACATGAAAGAGGGCATACCGCTATCATCGGGAGGAGCCATTACTTTGTTAAACAATGGCCCTCATCCAAATGCTTCCCGCCTGTTCATCAACTGGCTGCTTTCTCAGGAAGGCCAGGCGACTTATACAAAGCTGGATCCCCGGCTCTCAGTACGCAAGGATGTTGCCGACCCCCGGCCACCTTCCCTGCGCCTGATACCGAAATCCCCGGAGATAGTGACGGGCAAGGATGAAGAGGAAGTAGGCCGTATCATGCGGGACCGGGATCTAGCCAAGCTGATTCTGGGGAAATAACCGCCTTAATCGTAGAGATACAGCATTTCAATGACCCTCGGTTTACCGGGGCCGTGTCTCTACGCAAAGGGGGCCGCCCCGGTGTATTCAGGGCGGCACGTTTGATAAATGCATAACATCAAATAAGGTCATTATCTGATACAAATCGGTGAATATGCGGCGAACTTAAGCCTAACCCGGACAAGCCGGAACCAAGTCACAAGGTGTCATTCCCAACTTGATCGGGAATCCAGAACCCCACTTTGTAATCAATACTTGACCGATACCACACCGATCTTTCGCTGGATTCCCGTTGCCACGGGAATGACAAAGTGGAATCCACCTTTAAACAAAATCCTGGTATAAGTCTCTCCATTCAGGATTTCTTTTTTCGATTAAGTCTATTTTCCATTTCCTGTTCGACTTCTTTAGCCGTTTCTCTCTTATTATTGCTGATTCAGGGTCATCGTACTCTTCAAAATAAACTGGGTATGAACTTGATATTTTTTAGTAAAACCGTCAACAAGATATCACCATTGATAATCTCCATCTATGACTTCTGATATGATACAACCCATTCCTATGTCTGTTTGCCTCCAAACTACACAGCCTCATTACATGAATACCGCCTATCCCTTTCTCCCCCGTTTACTAGCCGCCACCGTCTCCACAAAGGCATCTATCTGCATCTTCCACTGCGCCTCTGAGTAGTCCCGCACATCTATCAGGTCGCTGATAAGCTGCAAGCAGGGCACCGGCACATACTTCTGAACCATATCCTTCAGATATAGTTGGCCTATGGTGGTTGCCCGGCAAGAGCGCGAGGCATGCATCACCAGTCCATCACCTTTATATCCCTCCACCATCTCCAGCAGTAGCTCCACATCCGCATTGCCGCTGTGCTTGTATGCCTTCTCATAACGATAGATAGCCCGTAAAATAGTCCGCCACGCCAGGTAGTCCAGCGGGTCTTTGATATTAGAGGGCACCTCTACCGGGTCGAAGGGGCGGTAAGATGTATCAATGACGAATACAGCCCCCTGGCTTTCAAAGTAGTTGAAAGTCCACATGGTATGCCACGGCGGCAGCCCGCCGGCCCAGATGATGCGGTACTTCTCGTCGGGGATGACGCCGACCTTGTTATCCACTCTGGTTTTAAGCTCCTGGTATAGCTCTTTGTAGAAGGCCAGGGCTTCGGGCGTGCCCATCATAAAATAGGCAGGAACAAAGGTGTTGAAGTGGTCTTCCGACGGCATGGGGCAGGGGACTGCCTTTCGCAACTGATAGGCTTCCCACCACCAGCGGCGGGTCTCGTCGGAGATTCGGATGACCTCCCACAGCCTGTCCATATCGAATTTCTTTTTAGTCTGCTCTTCCAGGAAGTTCACCAGATTCTGGAACTGGCCCCGCTGATATCTCACATAGTAGTCCCTGACTTCTGGTAACCGGGCGTCAATGGGCGGGCAGACCACATCTATGTTGTGAATGGGTATTTCGGCATAATGCCCCATAGCCTGATACCACTTGAAGCGAGGGTCGCAGACACTGCTGGATCCCAGCAGCATATCCGGCGCGGCCATGCCGCCATCGGGGGCATTGGGTGGAGTCCCGCCGAATTGTCTCCGCAGACCCTCGAAGCCGATGCCCACCCGGGCGTACCCGCATAAAACGTTAGAGTAGCCATCGCCCTCGGCCTTGAGGATGAAACGCTCCGCATCCCGTTTGGCGGCGCAGAGCCCTGCATAGTTCTCTGTCCATACCGTGCCGACTCCAGAGGCACGGACAATCTCGTCATACTGGGAGGCCACCATGCAGTAAGCGATAGGTATACCTTTAGCCTTGGCTTCCTGGGCGTTCAGGTACATCTGCTTCACCAGCCCGCGAACCTTTTTAGCCGTATCGGTGGCTTTGACTGCCGTCGTCTTAGCGGGCGTACCTTCCGGTTTGGTTATAGTATCCATGATTCTCCTCACTACACCCTCACCTCAATCCTTTCCCATCGAGGGAGAGGCGGAAACTATTTCCTCTCCCCCCGCCGAGGGGGAGATTTAGAGAGAGGGGGATTTAATGCTATTAATTTGGCAACCTAACCTCAGCCAGCCTCCGAGTCGTTATCATATCCCTTGAGTCTACCTTCCTGACATCCCCGTAGCTCAAAGTCAGCAATGCCTGTGTCTCCCCTGAAGCCCTGACGAACTCAACTTCCGCCTCATCCCCGCAATAGACCGGCACCACCGTGCCTATGTCCCCAGCCATAAGGCCCTTTTCAGGCATGTCGCGCATGAGGACGACAGGCTCTAACTTAGTAAGATACATAATATTATCCGAAATAATCTGTTACACATTTCAAAGAATTACTCGTAGGGTGGGTGTAGGTCCCAATCCCGTTGGGACGGAACCCACCAACGCATCCTCCCCCTCGCTTCACCCACCCTACTGTCTTTTCGCTATATGGAGACTTTACGAAGAAATATCCTTAACTTGATTTTTTATCCTCTAATGCCCCATCTTTTCGTCTCCAATCAACATAGGCAACAAGCCTATCCCACTCTTCAGGGGAAAAAGTGATAACATGCCTTTCTTGTTCTTCAATCCCCGACTTAAGATATTTAAACCACATTCGAACGTAACCACCATTTAGATAGTCTGCAAATATGTCTGCTTCACCATATGACTCCATATGAGTAACTTTTATTGGCCCCATTCTAACCTCCCGTATTCTACTATTCCAAACAGATATTCTATTTGGGTAAGTATTTAACTGCGGTTCCTACTATCCCTCTTCCAAATAAACATAGCTATTGGGGTCTCTATACTTCCACACCCGAAGCATCAGGAAGCTTCGTCAAATCACCCCCGCCCCCCGCAGCTCCTCGATCTGCTCCCAGGAGTAACCCAGAATCTCCGTCAGAATCTCCTCGGTGTGCTGGCCGAACTCCGGCGCCTCCCGCTGGATTTTCATAGGGGTTTTGGTAAAGGCGATAGGGTGCCCCATTACCTTCAGCTTGCCGCCGGTTGGGTGGTCGAACCCGGTAATATAGTTGTTAGCGATAACCTGAGGGTCGTCCTTCATATCGGCGAAGGAGTTTACTTTGGCATACATCACGCCGTTTTCCTTGAACAGCTTGATCCATTCGTCCCGAGTCTTTGTGGCAAAGACGCCATCCAGAATCTTGATAAACTCCTGGCGGTTCCTGTCCCGCGCCTCCAGGTTGGCAAAACGGGTATCGTTCTGAAGATGGCAAATGTCCATAGCCTTGCATATATTCGGCCAGAACTTATCGGGCTGGAGATGGGACAGAGCAATCCACTTGTCGTCCTGGCAGCGGTAGTGGTTCCACAGAGGATTGCCTGCCTTAGTCCTGTAGGTGCGGAAATTAGTGACCCCGGCCATGAGGTTCATTGACACGGGCACGCTCTGAAGGTAGACCAGCCCGCCCAGAATCGAGGCATTGAGCTCTTGCGACACCCCGAACCGCTCCCGCGCCAGCAGCGCCGATACTATACCGAACGCGGTCATAATAGCGCCCGTCTGGTCGCCCAATCCCCCCTGCACCATCTGAGGCGGCATATCAGGTTCTCCCGCCAGGCTCATAATGCCGGAACGGGCAATACCGGTATAGTCCGCCGAGGGTTCGGAGGCATCAGGCCCCTCCGGTCCCCACCCCGAGGCGCTGGCATAGATAAGACGTGGATTATACTTACTGAGTGTCTTGTAGTCCATGCCCATCCTCTCAGCTACACCCTTGCGAAAGTTCTGGACAAAAACATCGGACTTCTCTATAAGCTGATATATGATTTCTCTGGCCTGGGGCTTAGTGAGGTCTAAGGCGATACACCTCTTGTTGCGGTTATTATTCTCGTAGTATGCATTGCGCCCGCCTACCGACTGCGAAATGATGGCCCCAATCACCTTCATCATCCCCCGTGCCGGGTCGCCAACCCCCCGCTCCTCGATCTTGATGACCTCCGCCCCCATGTCACCCAGCAACGCTGTAGCCACCGGCCCCTGCTGGAAGATAGTCCAGTCCAGGACTCGTATCCCCTCCAGGATTGAAGGCATAATTACCTACCTCCTTTCCGAAAACCTCTCTAAAATAAGGACCTACGATGCTTACGACTGGATTTTTATACCCATGTTTAAGGAATAGTAACATTATGTCATTCTTCGTCCCGACGTGTCGGGACGAAGAATCTCAGGGCGGGGCGGTATTCTCCCCACCACCCTGAGATACTTCGCTTCGCTCCAGTATGACAGAGGAAGTCACCTCCCCGCCTGTTCAGCGCCCCACCGTTCGAGGAATCTTTCCTTCACCTCAGGATTTACAACGTTAACAGGCCACTGCCCCTGGAACACCCTGACTATCTCATCGGCAGGAGTCCGCCATAGCTCCGCCTCGGAACATTCGGAGTACTGGGCAGTGTGCCCGGTAATGATAACGTTGTCCATGCTAAGCAGTGGATTATCCAATTTGGGAGGCTCCGTCTCCAGCACATCCAAGCCAACGCCAGCTATCAATTTTTCGGTTAATGCCGTGGTAAGAGCCTGTTCATCCATCAAAGGCCCCCTGGCAGTGTTGATGACGTAGGCTGTGGGTTTCATACTCCTGAACTGCTCCAATCCCAGCAAATGATAGTTCTCTTCGGTAAGCGCCGCATGGATAGAGATAAAATCCGCTTCCTGGAGCAATCTCTCCAGAGACACCTTTTCTACCCCCAGGTTAGACATAGTCTCAGCCGAAGCATAGGGGTCATAGGCAATAACTCTCATCCCGAACCCTTTCGCCTTTGGCGCCAGGCTCCGTCCAATCCGGCCAAGCCCGATAATACCCAGTATCTGATCTCTCAGGTGAGCCATTGGCGGCAAAATCCCCTTGCGCAGTTCATGGCTGGTAGTCCACTTACCCTCGCTTACCGCTTTTTGTACACGGGGGAGCTTCCGGGCGCAGGCCAGTATCAAGGCCATAGCATGGTCGGAGACCTCATCCAGGCAGTAATCCGGTGTGTTGGTTACCACGATACCCATATCCGTAGCTGCCCGGAGGTCGATGCTTTCGTAGCCAATGCCGGCGCTGGCTATAATCCGGCATTGTGTAAGTTTTTCTATGACTTTACGAGGATATGGTTGGACTGAAGTGGGGGAGATAACCGCATCGGCATCATGGGCCATGGAGATAATTTCTTCAGGAGTAGCGCAATGCTTCTTTTCAACGACACCTCCGGCGGTGACCAGTTTTTCCTCGTTGAAATCCAGACCCGGCATGTAGAAAGTAGCAGCTACCTTAAACCCCATTGCTGACTCCTTTCAGAACCGTTTAGTCATCCGCCATGTACACGTTTAAACTCCAAACACCAATATCCAAAACTCAAACAAATCCCAATTACCTAAATCACAATCTAAGCCACCCACAACCGCGTTGCAGCCTTCGTATTTCGATGTTCCTTGCAAAATAGAATCCTCCGCTCCGATACCTCGGAGCACCCCCTTTACTAAAGGGGAAAGGGGGATTCCGTCCTCACCGTGAAAATAGAATCAGATCCATTTTCACCGTTTGATGGTGGTGCTGTGCGCCATTAGTCGTTGCTTAGGATTTAGGATTTAGTTCTGGCTACTGCGCCTGCTGAACCAGCTTTATCCCCTCTCTGAACGCCCGGAGGTTCAGGGCAAAAACCTTTTCACGGGAACCGAACTTCTTTTCCAGGTATGTTTCGATCAGTTCCGGTGGCAGGATCTTAGCAGCCTGTACATAAGCGCCCAGTAGAACAAGGTTGGCGGCCTGGCTCTCACCAAACCCGACAGCTATAGAGATTGCCGGGAACTTTAAGAAGTGCACATCCTTCCGTTTTGTGCCGTTCACCAGCCCCGCGCTCTCAGTAATAATCAGGCCGCCGGGCTTAACACGGTCTTCAAAAGAGCTAAGCTGGTTCGATTCCATCACTACAATCGCCTGGGGTCGCCACACCATCGGCGAAGGAATCTGCTGGTGAGAAAACACAATAGTGGCTTCACAGGGACCGCCCCGCATGGCAGTGGTAAGAGATGGCAGCCAGGTGACATGCTCATACTGAGTCATGGCAGCCTCGGCTAAAAGCCGTCCGGCGACCAGGACCCCACGCCCTCCAATCCCCACTATAATCACATCATGTGTTTCTGCCTGTACCATAAAAATACCGTCCTGTTAAATTTTAAATCCTAAATACGAAATCCTAAATAAATTCCAAAACCCAAGCACCAAATTCCAAACAAATCCAAAATCCCAATTATCCAAAGGCCACACCTGCCCTTTCCCTTCTGGTTTTGGATTTTAATAATTTGAATTTGTTTAGAGTTTAGAGATTAGTGCTTAGAGCTCCCATCTCCCACTTCTCACTTCTCGCCTCTCGTTTTAAACTCCCCCAATGGGAACTGAGGGATCATGGTCTGTTCTATCCATTTCAGGCTGTCCAGAGGCGTCATATGCCAGTTGGGAGGGCAGGCACAAAGTACCTCCACAAAACTCAAACCCTGGCCAGCCATCTGTGACTGGAACGCCTTCTTTATATAACCCCTTGTCTTCTGGTAGTTAGCCGGGGTGTTCACTGCGCCGCGAGCCGTGTAGACTACACCATCAAAGGTGGCCAGCAGCTCAGGCACACGAACCGGAAAACCCTCACGGGTGGTCCGCCCCAGAGGAGTGGTGCTGGTAACCTGTCCCAGCGGGGTAGTAGGGGCCAACTGGCCTCCGGTAGTCCCATAGTTGGCATTATTGAGCATAATAATAGTAAAGTTCTCAGCCCGCGCCGCCGCGTTGATAAGCGCCCCGGCGCCGATGGCGATACAATCTCCGTCACCCTGGACAGTAAAGACTAATGGTTTTCCCTTGAGCGCCCGTTTCACCGCAGTAGCCCCATCGGGCGGGCGTCCGTGCGCGCAACACAGATAGTCCAGGTCAATCATAGACTGGAAAGCGAAAGAGCAGCCTACACCCAGCACCATCACTGTCTCTCCGGTAAGCCCCATCTCCTGTAATACCTCCAGGATAGCGCGGGCAGTTGTGGGTTCATGGCAGCCGGGGCAGGATGGAATAGGGTTGTTGGCCGTTCGCAGCCATAAGTCCGGCCGTCCGGCAACTTTTTCCTTTTTAAGTATGGGCTTCGCCTCTTCAGCGTCTATCACTTCGCTAATATCTCCTTTATTTTTTCCAGGATCCTGTCCGGGAAAATCATGCCCATCTCCCTGGGCTCATGGCGGGCCAGCATCCCCAAATAATGAACGGGGGTACGCTGCCCCACAGCAGTATTGACATCCTCAATCATCTGGCCCAGGTTATCTTCCACAACCAGGAACTGGACCCCCTCGCGGATATGCTGCCGAATGACTTCATACGGGAACGGCCACAAGGTTAGCGGACGCAGCAACCCCACCGGCAAGCCCACATCCCTGGCCATATCCATAGCACCCTGGGATGCTCTGGCCACCGAACCAAAGGACACCAGGATTAGCTTAGCCGATTCTAAATGATGAGCTTCGTAGCGGACCTCATTTTGCTTCATCTCTTGGGTTTTATTATTAAGATGTTCCATAAAAGCCAGATAAGTGGAGTATTCGGGATTGGGTATAAAGCCCTGGCCGATGGAGATACCCCGCCGTTGGCCACCAGGATGGTGCGTTTTACCGCATATGGCCCAATCCTTTACGGGGAGATGCCCAAACTCTAGTTGCCGTAGCTCCAGCGGCTCAGCCATCTGGCCCAGAATAGCATCGCTGAGGACAATGACAGGATTGCGGTATTTGTCGGCCAGGTAGAAAGCAAGCTGGACAAAGTCGTGGAGTTCCTGTACCGAGTCCGGGGCCAGAACGATATTCTTGTATCCCCCGGCGCCACCACCATGAGTCACCGATGAATAGTCCATTTGAGCATGCCGGGTTGTTCCGGCGCCAGGCCCACCACGCTGCACTAAAACGATAACACAGGGCAACTCCGCATTAGCCAGGTTGGACATCCCTTCCTGCATCAGCCCCCAACCCGGACCGGAAGTGGAGGTCATAGCCCGCACCCCACAGGCAGCAGCGCCGTGGAGCATGTTGATCGAGCCGGTCTCGCTCTGGGACTGAACGAATACCTTCCCCCGTCTGGGATACTCCCTGGCAAACCACTCGGTTATTTCATTTTGAGGGGTTATGGGATAGCCAAAGAAAGCTTCACAACCGGCATTCAGCGCCCCCCAGGCCACTGCCTCGTTCCCCTGGACGAACATCTTCTCCCCCATTTAATATGGCTCCTTAAGTAACATTAAACAAGTATATTCACAGCAGCTAAAGTAATACCCATCTTCTCAACAAATTGGAAACTCTAAATCCGAAGCACCAAATCCTAAACAAATCCCAAAACCCAGGCACCAAATTCCAAACGAGGTCTTTGATTTTGGATTTTGGTCAATTGAATTTGTTTAGTGTTTAGAAATTAGTGCTTAGAGTTTCCAGTTAACCTGTGTTAGGATTTAATGTATTCTTTGTATCTATATTCGTATCGTTCAACCTACACTATGCTTGGGACTTTATCCTCCACCAACCGGTAGACCTCGATAGCCTGGTCAGGGCACATCCAGGCACAGATACCGCAGGCATTACACTTCTCAGTGTTTTCAAATTCCGGCAGCAGGTATCCCTGAGGAGAGAATTTATCGCCGGGTTGAACTATGCAACCGCGGGCGCAGAACTTAATACAATAACCACACCCTTTACAATAGGCTTCATCTATAACTATCTCGCCTCTTGCCACAAAGCCCCCTTGATGCATAAATTAGATGGTCTTAATATATCTCAGCCACAATTTAGTGTCAAATCAGGAATCTACTTCCGTAATCCGTGGATTCTAATCTTCGTATGCATTTGAATAAATGGCATTGTGCCGTAAACCATGGGGGTTTTCCCCAGTACCCCAGACTTCAGTCTGGGGCATAGATATAAAAACCCCATGCCCCCCGATACATCGGGGGGTACCATCCACGGATTATGGTACTTTTACTACCTTGCTCTATAGCCAGAAAGATGGTAAAGTGAAACATATTAGAAACCAAAATAGCGATTGCCCTTGATGGTCTGGAATCACCTCTTCCTCGAGGGGAGAGGACTAAAGCATGCCCTGAGCCTGTCGAAGGGGTGAGGGTGAACCTTCCCATTTGTTGTTCTCTTACCCCTACAATATACAGGCATAACCCGGGTATAAGAAAAGAGGTTTAGATTTATGGAAAGCATTAGAGATAAAGTTGCCATAATCGGCATGGGCTGCACCAAGTTCGGCGAACACTGGGAAAAACGCCCCGAGGACCTGATAATAGAGGCTGCCTACGAAGCCTATCAGGATGCCGGCGTCAAACCCGATGATATCCAGGCCGCCTGGGTAGGCACCGCCGCCGCCAACTGGACAGGTATCGGGGGCTGCTGCCTCGCCGACCCTCTCAAACTGAGGAGCATTCCTGTAACACGAGTAGAGAACTTCTGCGCCACCGGCCTGGAGGCGTTACGCAACGCCACCTATGCGGTAGCTGCCGGCGCTTACGATGTCGTCCTGGCCCAGGGCTTTGAGAAGCTCAAGGATACCGGCGCCGGAGGATTGGGCGTAGGCCGGGGAATGCACCCCGTTTGGGAGTTCCGCCGCACCGCTCCCGGCTCCTTCGCTTTGATAGCTACACGCTATTTTCACACCTATCACCTCACCCCCGACGAGGGCAAAAGAATCATCGGCCAGATTGCTGTGAAGAACCATAGTAACGGCGCATCACACCCCAAGGCCCATCTGCGTAAGGCAATAACCATCGAGCAAGTGTTGGCTGCGCCTATTATAGCCTGGCCCCTGGGCCTGTTCGATTGCTGCGGCAATAGCGATGGCTCCGCCGCTGCCATCATCACCCGGGCCGACCTGGCCAAAAAATACCGACCCGACCCGGTTTATATAAAAGGCATCGGCCTGGCTGTTGACCCCATGATGCCCCACTTCCGGCCCGGCTTCGACTGGCTGGGCTTCGAGGCCAACCGCAAGGCATCGAAAGCCGCTTACCAGCAGGCAGGCATAACCAACCCAAGAGAGGACATAGACATAGCAGAGGTCCACGACTGCTTTACCATCACCGAGATGATAATCTACGAAGACTTGGGCTTCAGTCCTAAAGGGCAGGCCCGCAAGGACATTGAGGCGGGTAGCTTCACCCTCACCGGCGACCTGCCGGTCAACGCCGACGGCGGGCTGAAGTCCTTCGGCCATCCGGTAGGCGCCAGCGGCCTGCGCATGAGCTACGAGGTATACAAACAGCTCCAGGGCAAAGCCGGCAACCGCCAGTTGAAGAATATCCGAAGGGGACTGGCCCACACGTTAGGCGGACCGCCCTCAGTAGCCTGCGTGACCATCTTCGGCAAAGAGTTGGGGTGAGACCTTCAATCTTCCTCTCCCTCGATGGGAGAGGCGTAGGTGTCCGATGATGTCCCGACTTAGCGGGACTCATCGAGACTCCGTAAAGGTGAAACACTTTCGGAGAGGGTGAACCCCGTAGTTGCCCGATTTATCGGGTGGTGTATCATGGGACAAGAAACTGCCCAATGAATTGGGCAACTACAAAACGTTCTCCCCCCGCTCCCCCGTCCGCACCCGTATTACCTCCTCCACCGACGAGATAAATATCTTGCCATCTCCTATATTTCCTGTCCGGCCAGCCTTTATTATTATGTCAAGCACTTTTTCCATATCGGCATCCTTGACAACCGTAACCAGCTTGATCTTGGGTAACATATCCACACTGACCGGACGCCCTCCCCGCCCCGAATAGGTTATACCCTTCTGCACCCCACGGCCAGTCACGTTAGTCACATTCAAACCCAGGATACCATTGTCGGCCAGGGCATTCTTCACATCCTCCAGCTTCTCGGGGCGGATAATAGCCTCTATTTTTTTCATCTTATTCTCCTAATCCGGACAAGCCGGAACCATTATGATTCTACCGATGAGGTCGCTGAGAACACGGAGGAAATCGAGAATTCTCTGTGCCCTCCGCGCCCTCTGTGGTGAAAATCCTTATTCTCCTATATCCTGTAGGCCGCTTCGCCATGCTGCGATAGGTCCAGCCCCATCTCCTCCTCATGGTCCTTGACCCGCAAGCCCATAGTCACATCAATCACCTTCAGAATAATCCAGGTAAAGCTGAACGAAAAGGCCCAGACGACCGCCACAGCTATAAATTGGTACCACAATTGCACAGGATTGCCATAGAATAAACCATCAGCGCCTGCCGGGTTCACCGCCTTGCTGGCGAACAGGCCTGTGGCCAGCGCTCCCCATGTGCCGCCAACGCCGTGGCAACCCCACACATCCAGCGAGTCATCCAATCGGGAACGGCTGCGCATTCGAACCGCCAGGAAACAAAATACTCCAGCGCCTATACCAATTGCAATAGAGGCTAAAGGAGTTACATATCCCGAGGCCGGCGTGATAGCTACAAGCCCGACGACAGCCCCCGAAGCTATGCCCAGAATACTTGTCTTCCCTGTAAACAGCCAGCTCATTATCATCCAGGTCAACGCTGCGGCGCCTGCTGCCGTATTGGTTACGACAAACGCGCTGGTAGCCAGCCCGTTAGAGCCTAGTGCGCTACCGGCATTGAAACCGAACCACCCAAACCACAGAAGACCGGCCCCCAGCACTACCATTGTGATATTGTGAGGTTCCATAGGTTCCTTGCCATATCCCTGCCGTCGTCCCATAGCCATAGCCGCCGCCAGAGCCGCAACACCGGAGGCAATATGTACCACGGTGCCTCCAGCGAAGTCTAATGCGCCAAGATTCCTCAACCATCCCCCCACACCCCATATCCAGTGTGCTACCGGGTCATAGACCACAGTAGCCCAAATCAAAATAAAGACCAGGAAGGAGCTGAACTTCATCCGCTCGGCGAAGGCGCCGGTGATAAGAGCCGGAGTGATAACAGCAAACATAGCCTGGAAAATCATGAAGGCCAAGTGCGGGATAGTGGCGGCATAATCAGCGTTAGGTTCCTGCCCTACGCCATTGAGACCGAACCAGGAAAGGTTGCCAATGATATGCCCCTTGTCCGGTCCGAATGCCAGGCTATAGCCCCACAGCACCCACTGGACGCTGATTAATGCCACAATAATGAAGCTCCAGTTTATAGTGGACAGGGCATTCTTCTTCCTGACCATACCCCCATAGAAGAAACCGAGGGCCGGGGTCATAACCATAACCAGGGCCGCCGAGGCCAGTATCCAGGCAGTGTCGCCGGTGTCCACCACAGGTTTGGCCTGAGCTGCCTGGCTCATTGCGTCCCGAACTAAAGGCAAGGACATCGCAGTAAACATATTCTCCTCCCCGTTGATTTATACTACCCAGTCTAAACACGCTGCATTAATGCAGTATTACGCCAATGTTAAGTTCGTGTTACGGAAACCGGGGAAGAGGAGAAAGGAGTACCTTTGTCATCCTGTCCGAGCGGGTATCGGACTCCGATGTTTTACTCGGAGGAGTCCCGATACGTCGGGACGAAGGATCTCAGGGTGGGGTAGAAAAGTGTAAACAATTAATATAGGCGAGACACTAAATGATAGAAATCAGGAAAAAGGGGCTGCCCCCGACGAGTCGGGGGCAGCCCCTTTTAGACCTATTTCGTAGTTGCCTGATTTATCAGGCTATGAACCCAATAAAATGGAGGCGGCGAGCGGATTCGAACCGCTGTATAGGGGTTTTGCAGACCCCTGCCTTGCCACTTG
>Ga0082335_1000788_pt1 | contig 74984 bp, 67 predicted proteins | sample Subgrocontami58m_FD_72375 | JGI IMG/M metagenome (GOLD analysis project Ga0082335, IMG submission 72375) | Subsurface groundwater microbial communities from S. Glens Falls, New York, USA - GMW37 contaminated, 5.8 m (SPADES assembly) (version 2) ... | reverse complement strand
CCGGGGTGCCCAACATTTTCGAGGGGGGCAAGCCCCCGCCGCTGCCGGCGCGCGAACTCGAAGCGATGGGATTCCGGCTCGGGATCTACCCGTCGCAGACGCACCGCGCGGCAATCGCCGCCGCAAAAAAGGTACTCGCCGTGCTCAAGCGCGACGGCGACACCAGCGCCATCGAGCACGAACTGGCGACCTTCAACGACCGCGAAGAGGCGGTCAACACCAAGCACTGGCGCGACATCGAGCAGAAGTATTTGAAAGACGTTTGACCGCGCCAAGTCTTGAAGTATTGGAACTGAATCGCATGACCTGGAAACCGGAAGCGGACGAACTCGAGCAGCGCCACCGCTGGGCGGAGGCGCTCGGCGGCGAGGAATCGATCAAGCGCCACCACGCGCAGGGCCGGCTCACGGTGCGCGAGCGCATCGCGGGGCTGCTCGACCCCGGCTCGTTCCACGAGGTCGGCAAACTGACCGGCAACGCGACTTACACCGACGGCAAGCTCGTTAACGTCGTGCCGGCGCCATACGTGGTGGGGCTCGGCACGCTTGCCGGCCGCCAGGTCGCGATCGGCGGCGAGGATTTCACGGTGCGCGGCGGCACCAGTTGGGGCGGCACGCGCCGCAAGGGCGGCCAGGGCGGCTTCGTCGAAGATCTCGCGCACGAGTACCGGATTCCGCTCATCAACCTGATCGACGGCGCAGGCGGCACCGTGTCCTCGGCCAAGAAGCGCGGTTACACGGTGTTTCCCGGCGTGCACGGCTTCGAGCGCTCGGTCGAACTGCTCGGCGAAGTGCCGGTGATCAGCGCGGTACTCGGTACCGCAGCGGGTGGCCCTGCGGGCCGCGCGATCCTGTCGCACTGGTCGGTGATGGTGAAAAGCACCAGCCAGATTTTCGCCGCGGGACCGCCGGTGGTCGAGCGCTCGCTCGGCGAAAAAGTCGACAAGGAAGCGCTCGGCGGCGCGCACGTCGCAGTCGATCTCGCGGGCTCGGTGGACAACGTAGTGGAGAATGAAACCGCATGCTTCACCGCGATCAAGCGCTTCCTGTCGTACCTGCCGCAAAACGTATGGCAGCTGCCGCCGGCGCTGCCGTGCGACGATCCGGTCGACCGCCGCGACGAAGGCCTGCTCGCAATCGTGCCGCGCGAGCGGCGCCAGGCCTACGCCATGAAAAAGCTCGTCACGATGATCGTCGACCGCGAGTCGCTCTTCGAAATTCAGCCGACGTTCGGACGCTCGGTGATCACCTGCCTCGCGCGCATGGACGGCAAGGTGGTCGGGGTGATCGCCAACAACCCGCTGGTCTACGGCGGCGCGATGGACGTGAAGGCGGCGAAAAAACAGACGCACTTCATGGAGATGTGCGACACGTTCCACATTCCGCTGATTTTCCTCGTCGACGTGCCCGGCTTCATGGTCGGCACGCAGGCCGAAATGGCGGCCACGCTACGCGAAGGCATGCGCGCAGTCTACGTCGGGCTGCAGCTCACGGTGCCGATGCTGACGGTGGTGATCCGCAAGTGCTACGGCATGGCCGGCATGGGCACCACCGACAAGAACGGGCTCGATCTGAAAATCGCCTGGCCGTCCGCCGAATGGGGCTCGCTGCCGGTCGAAGGCGGTGTCGCCGCCGCCTATCGGCGCGAGATCGAGGCGGCGCCCGATCCGGCTCAGCGCATCCAGGAAATCGAAGCCGAGCTGCGCCAGTTTGCATCGCCGGTTCTGACTGCCGAAGCGTTTGCGGTCGAGGACGTGATCGACCCGCGCGATACGCGGCCTTATCTGTGCCGCTTCATAAACGCGATGCAGGGACGGCTTGCGACCAGCGTCGGGCCCAAATACAAATGCGGGGTGCGCCCGTAAGGGGAACCCGTGTTAGGCTAGACGTATAACAAGAGCGTAGGTCGGGGTACGCGTAGCGTTCCCCGACATCCGCCAGGCGTCAGGTAGCCGCCGTCGCGGCAACCTGACCTACGTGGATACCGGTAGCGCGGCATTATTTGTGTCGCACCGTATGTAACCAAAGGAGGATTCAACATGCGTAATCCAAGACTGCTGTTGTTGTTGATCGCGGCCGCTGCATGCATAGCTTCGATGCCGGTCACGGCCGCGGAGGTGTCGGAAATCAAGATCGCGCAGCAGTTCGGCATCGGTTACCTGCCGCTCACCCTCATGAAGGCCAACGGCCTGGTCGAGAAACATCTTAAAGCCGCGGGCCTCGCCGATACCAAAGTCGCCTGGCTGGTGCTTGCGTCCGGACAGCCGATGAACGACGCGCTGCTCTCCGGCAGCCTGCATGTGGCCTCGGGAGGCGTGGCCCCATTCCTGATTCTGTGGGACCGCACGCGCGGCAACCTCAACGTCAAGGCGGTGGCCGCTTTGTCCTCGATGCCGATGTACCTCGTTACCAACAATCCGAATGTCAAATCGATCCGGGACCTCTCCGACAACGACCGCATTTCAATGGCCGGCGCCGGCCAGTCGATCCAGACCATCGTGCTCCAGATGGCGGCGGCAAAAGAGTTTGGTGACGCCAACTACAACAAGTTCAGCACGCTGTACCGCAACCTGTCGCATCCCGACGGCCTCGCGGCATTCCTGTCGGGCAAGGAGATTACGGCTTACTTCTCGTCGCCGCCGTTCCAGTACCAGGCGCTCGCGAGGCCCGGCGTGCGCCGCATCCTGAACTCATATGACATCTCGGGCGGCCCCGCGACTTTCCTGGTGGCGTGGGCGACCGGCAAGTTTCGCGACGAAAACCCGAAAACCTATCAGGCGTTCTTCAACGCCTACAAGGAAGCGACCGACTTCATCAACGCCAACAAGCGTGCCGCGGCGGAAATATACGTCAAGGATTCCAAGGACAAGAGCGGCGTTGATGCGATCGAAAAAATGCTCAACGATCCCGAAATCAGGATTACGATGACGCCGGAGCAAACGCTGCCGATCGCCAACTTCATGAGCAAGACCGGCACGCTCAAGGGCAAAGCCGGGTCGTGGAAGGATCTGTATTTCCCCGAGCTGCACAGTCTGCCGGGAAGCTGATACACGTTGATGCGGAGTGACCAGTGATGAGTGATGAGTTCGATCAGTTGCGCCAGTGGGTAGGCAGGAAAGAAACCACGACCGATACCATCACCGCGTGGCCGGCCGCGGCAATGAGCGCGACGCTCGATCGCAAGGACCCTGAACCCCGGCCCGGCGACGTGCTGCCGCCGGGCTGGCACTGGCTGTATTTTCTCGAAACGAAAACCGCCTCGGAACTCGGCCCCGACGGTCATCCCAAACGCGGCGGCTTTCTGCCGCCGGTGCCGCTGCCGCGCCGCATGTGGGCGGGCGGCCGCATCGAGTTTCTGCGGCCGCTGCATATCGGGGACACCGTCCGCCGCGATTCCGAAATCATCAGCGTCGAAGCCAAGCACGGCCGCAGCGGCAACCTGGTGTTCGTGACGGTGCGCCACACGGTCAGTGCCAACTCCGAGGCCGCGGTACGCGAGGAACACGACATCGTTTATCGTGAAGCCGCGAAGCCCGGCGAGCCGCCTCCACAGGGGAAACCGGCGCCTGCGAATGCGGTGTGGCAGCGGGCGCTGGTCGGCGATCCGGTGCTCTTGTTCCGCTATTCGGCGCTGATCTTCAACGCCCACCGCATCCACTACGATCTCGATTATGTCAGGGACGAAGAGCATTACCCGGGCCTGATCGTGCACGGTCCGCTGCAAACCACGCTGCTGCTCGATCTATGCCGCCGGCACGAACAGCGCCCCGTGAAACGGCTCGAGTACCGTGCGCTGTATCCGGTGTTTCATACCGAACGCTTTACCGTGAACGGCAACCCGGGCGCGGACGGCACGAGCGCCGATCTGTGGACCGCGAATGCCGCAGGCATTTACGCGATGACCGCAACCGCGGTATTTTGAATCCAGCACACCCGGCGCGATGCTGGTGCGCGCCGGGTGATCAGACCATCGGCCCCGGCCGCTTGAGGTAGCTGTCCTTGATGCCGTCGGCCGCCCAACAGGCCAGCATGCCGATGGTCTCGGTGGGCCCCTGCGCGGGGTTCTGCGGGAACGCACTGCCGCCGACGACGAACAGGTTCGGGACATCCCAGGACTGCAGGTGCTTGTTCACCACGCTGGTTGCCGGATCCGCGCCCATCACGGCGCCCCCCATATTGTGCGTGCTCTGATAGGGAACGATGCTGTACTTGTCCGCAATCGCATGCGCATGGTAATTGGCGGGCTTCATCGCCTTCGCGATTTCGACACAGCGCTCGTACATGAAGGCGAGCATCTTCTGCTCGTTCCTGTGCCAGTCGAACGTCATGCGCAGCAGCGGCAGCCCGTTGGAATCCTGGTAGGTCGGATCGAGATCGAGGTAGTGCTGCCGATAGCTCTGACAGGACCCGTGTATGCCAACCGTCAATACGCGGCGATAATTTTCAGCAACCGCCTTCTTCCACGCCCCACCCCAACGCGGGGTTCCGTGAGGCACCGGCTTGGACTTGATCGGAGTAGCTCCAGGTTGCGCGCACCCGATGTAAGCGCCACCGACGAATCCAAGATTGGAGCGGTCGATAATATCGCCGTTGAGATCGTCGATCGACGTGTTGACCATGCCGCCGCCGATAAAAGGATTGAATTCCCGATCATCGAAAAACACCTGCACCCTGCCGCCCGTCTGATAGGCATAGTTACGTCCCACCACGCCGCGGCCGGCGACTGGATCGTAAGGCGCGCCGATCCCGGAGAGCAGCAGCAATCGCGTATTGTTGAAGCAGTACGTCGCGAGCACCACGAGGCTCGCCGGTTGCTCGACCTGCCGGCCGCGGGCATCGATGTAGGTCACGCCGGTTGCCTGCTTGCCGGTGGAATCGGTGTTGACCTTGATGACATTGCACAGCGGACGAAGCTCGAAGTTCTCTTTCTTGTAGAGGGCGGGAAGCACTGCGGTCAGGGGGCTTGCTTTCGCGCCCTGCGAACACGCATGGCTGCTGCAGAATCCGCCCCGCGCGCATGCTCCGAGCATCAACTTGTACAAGTTGGTGTAGTCCTGGGTCATCGCCGCGGCCGGTCCCTGGAACGGCGTGTAACCCAATTCGGCTACCGCCTTCGCAAATACGTGGCCTTGAGGCGTCCTGGGTGTCGGCGGATTCGGATACTCGCGTGAGCGTGGCCCTTCGTGCGGATTGCCGCCGGGCTGGATCTCCCCGTTCAGGTTGCCCGCCTTTCCGCCGACGCCGTAAATGTGCTCGAACTGATCGTAGTAGGGCTCCACCTCGTCGAAGGTGACCCCCCAGTCCTGGCTGGTGCAGTCTTCGGGAAAGAAGCTCTTGCCGTAGCGTTCCGTCACCCGCGAGCGGAGTTCGAAATCGTGAGGAAGAAAGCGGCGCGCGTTGCAGCCCCAATGGACTGCAGCGCCGCCGACCACCTCGCCCGGCTTGAACGAACCGATCTCACGCATCGGCAGGGCGGTTTCGCTCATCTTGTTGCGGAAGGTGAGCGTTTCGCGCGACAGATTCTGGAAGATGTCGCTGTGGCGATCGTACTTGAGCTCGTCGTGCACGTAAGGCATGACGAAATCGTGCTGCGGCTCGGTCATGCGGCCGCGCTCGAGGCAGAGCACCTTGAGACCGGCGTTTGCGAGTTCCATGCTCATGATGGAGCCCACCACGCCGCTGCCCACCACCACCGCATCGACAGGTTTCAGTTTGGTCGTCACGCTATTTTCCCCCGGCCCTGCTTATCCATCCTCGTCTCCCCTGATTGTCGACACCAGCGTCACGCAATGGCGTCGCGACCGACGAATGCTGCGCTGTACCTATATTCTACCGGCCAACGTCGCTTCGCGGCCAATAGCTGCTCATCTCTGTTACATTACACGGGGACCTGAACTCGGTATGACGCAAAAAATCTTGGCCCGGCTGGGCCGGATGCACCAAATTACTGCTCTCCGCCATCGTGGCTTCCGCCTGCTTTGGATGGCCACGCTACTTTCCTCCACTGCCCGGTGGGCAGATGTGGTGGTGGTGGGCTGGCTGACCCTGGAACTGACTGAGTCTCCCCTGATGGTGGGCATAGTTGCCGGCAGCAAGATGGCCGGCTATATCGTAGCGCCGTTCATGGGGGTGGCCGCGGACCGGATGGATCGGCGGCAACTCTTGATCATAGCCGCGCTGGTGAACTGGGCGGTGTCGATTGTCATGCTTGTTCTCTTGGTTTTCGGTTGGCTTACTCTGGGGCATATCATCGGTCTATCCCTGGTGAGCAGCCTGACCTGGGCACTGGACAACCCGACGCGTCAGGCGTTCGTACCGGATCTGGTAGACAGGGAAGACCTGACCAACGCTATCGCCCTGATTGCCGTGGCGACAGAGCTTACGGTGGTCGCTGGTCCGGCATTGGGCGGAATTCTGATCCCGGCATTTGGCATTAGCGGTGCCTATGGGGTGATGGCGGGCATCTATCTCATCGACCTGGTGGTGCTCTTCCTGCTGAAGGAAGTGAAGCAGTCAGTCCCCAAGGTTCACGAGTCGCCGGGGAGGAGCCTGATCAGCGGTCTGAGATACGTGTGGGGCAACCAGACTGTCCTCGTGCTACTGGTGATTGCCTTTCTGTTAAACCTGTTCGGTGCCCCGTACCGTTATGCGTTTCTCCCACTTTTCGCTCGTTACATCCTGGACGCGGGTCCGACGGGCTACGGGATGCTCACTTCCATGGCGGGCATTGGGGCGCTCCTGGCCGGGCTCTGGGTAGTCTCTCTGGGCAACTTCAGGCGCAAGGGCTGGCTGGTAGTTTTGAGCGGCCTCGTCTGGCCGGCGTCCCTGCTGCTATTTGCGATGTCCACGTGGTATTACCTTTCGCTGGCGCTCGTGTTTGTGGCCGGGCTTGCGCAGGCCATCACCTGGACGGCGATCGCCACCCTGATATTGAGCAATACGACGCAGCCTATGCGCGGCCGGGTAATGGGACTACGCACCGGAGTGGTGATCAGCTTGCCGTTGGGCAATTTCCTGGCGGGGGCGGCAGCGGAGCGCTTTGGTGCTCCAATAGCCCAGGGTGCTTACGCTGCCAGTGCCATAATCATAATGCTGGCCATAGTCCTGCTGGTTCCCCGCCTGCGTAGATTAGAGTGAGCGTGTCGCTTGCTCCGGCGCGACCGGGGATTAGAATCACTGCAGCGTTGCATAGTCACAGGACGCCGGCAATGGGTTCATCGATTTTCCTGGGAGGAGAACAAGTGAAGCTGCATAACGGAATGATCGCGCTGGCGATCGCAACGACGATCTGCTGCACCGGCGGCGCGGCGGGCCAATCTTATCCAACCAAGCCGATCCGCTTGCTCGTGCCTTACGCGCCGGGCGCAGCGACCGACTTTAACGCACGGGTGCTCGCACCGAAGCTCGGCGAAAGCCTCGGGCAGCAGGTGATCGTAGACAACCGGCCCGGCGCGACCGGTATTGTCGCGACCTCCGTCCTCGCGAATTCCACACCCGACGGGCACACGATTATTTTGACCGATTCGGCGCACGGCGCGAATCCGGCGCTGTACGAGAAGATGCCGTACGACACGCTGAAGGATTTCGCCGCGATCGGTATGGTCACGCGGATTCCCATGGTGCTGCTGGTAAATCCGGCGTTGCCTGTTAAATCCGTCAAGGAACTGATCGCGCTGGCAAAGTCCAGGCCGGGACAACTCAACTATGCGTCCGCGGGTACCGGAAGTGCAATGTTTCTGGTGGCGGAGCTTTTCAAGTCCGCCACGGACATCGATGCCGTGCAGATTGCTTACAAAGGCGGCGGGCCTGCGCTGACCGAGTTAGTCGGCGGCCAGGTCCCGATGCTGTTCATCTCGGTCCTTGCCGGCATGCCGCTCGCGAATGCCGGGCGCGTGCGGGCCCTCGGGGTAAGCAGCTTGCAGCGCAGCCCCACGTATCCGGAAGTGCCTACCATCGCGGAAAGCGGTGTGCCCGGCTTCGAGTTCCAACTCTGGCAAGCGATGCTAGCCCCCGCCAGGGTAACGCGTTCGATCATCACCCGGCTCAACGGCGATCTCAATGCGGCGCTCGACAAGGCGGACGTAAAAGAACGCCTCTCCGGCGTTGGCAACGAACTCATCAGCGGCACGCCTGAGCGGGCGACCGAGTTCATCCGCGCCGAGGTCGAACGCTGGCGCAAGACCATCAAGCCCGAGATGCGGATCAAAATGTAGATCCTGGCGCGCCGAAAGCGCGATCGGATGACAAGTCTGATATTCTTAATCGCTATCTGTGCCGGAAAAACGGTCGTCATGAACCATCACCGCAAATTGCTCATCGTCGTTTGGGCAGCATTGATGACGACAGCTGCTGTCGCTGCGGAGTACCCGGCGCGGCCGCTGCGCTTCATCGTACCCTCGGCTGCCGGCGGTGCTGCAGACATCAACGCCCGGTTGCTCGCGGCGGAGCTGGCGAATCTGCTGGGACAGCAAATTGTCATCGACAACCGGCCGGGGGCGGCAGGCAGCATAGGCATGGAACTGATTGCCAGGGCGGCTCCCGACGGCCATACCATCGGCTATGGGACTTCCGCGGCACTGGCGATCAATCGCAGCCTGCTGGCCAGGCTGCCTTACGATCCGGACAAGGACTTTCAGATGGTGGCGCTGATGGGTTACCAGCCGAACCTGCTGGCGGTGGCGCTATCGCTGCCCGTCAAATCGGTGCAGGAGCTTATCGCTTACGCGAGGAACAATCCCGGCAAGCTGTCGTACGGATCCTCCGGCAACGGCACTCCCGCGCATCTCGGCATGGAAATGTTCAGGCACATGACCGGCACGCAGATGGTCCACGTGCCTTACAAGGCGGCGCAGCAGGCGATTGCGGAAATGATCGCCGGACAGGTGCATGCGCTGTTCGACAACTTGGGGTCGATCGTCCCGCACGTCAATGCAGGCCGGATACGCGGACTCGGTGTGACGAGCAGGAAGCGCTCGGCCGCGCTTCCCGAATTGCCGACGCTCGATGAAGCGGGTATTCCGGGGTTCGAATTGACTGCGTGGGGCGGGGTGGTGGTGCCGGCCGGCGTTCCGAAAGCAATCGTCGCCAGGCTCAATGCGGAGATCAACCGGTCGCTCGCGTCGCCGTCGTTGAAGCAAAAGGTCTCGTTGTTCGGCTACGAGGTGGCGGGCGGCACGCCCGAGCAATTCACCGCGCACGTCAGGAAGGAAGCCGCCAAATGGGCCGATGTCATCAAACGCTCCGGCGTGAAAATCGATTAAGAGAGGAGCGCAACATGCCGTATGTCCAGTCTGACGGTGCGCGGCTGTATTATGAAGAGGCCGGCACGGGAATACCGATCGTATTCGCCCACGAGTTCTCTGGCGATCTCTGTAGCTGGGAGAAACAGATTCAGCATTTCAGCCGCCGCTATCGTTGCATCGCGTTCAACGCCCGCGGCTATCCCCCGTCGGAGGTGCCGAAATCCCTTTCTCGCTATTCCCACCAGCATGCGGTCGACGACATCGCAGTGGTGATGCGTCACCTGGGGGTGAGAAAAGCGCACATCATCGGCTGTTCGATGGGTTCGCGAACGGCCCTGAATTTCGGCCTCGCTTATCCCCGCATGGCGTGGTCGCTGACCATGATCGGCATCGGCAGCGGCGGGGATCCGCGCAACAAGGCCGCTTTCCTTCGCGATACCGAGGCGAGGGCGCGCCTGTACGAGCAAGGTGGCCTGGCCGCCGTGTTGCAGGGTCTGCGTAAAGCAGGGAATCGCGTTCAGTTGAAGCGCAAGAATCCGCGGGCGTTCGAGGACTTCTGCCGGCGATTCATGGCGCACTCGGCACAGGGCTGCGCCAACATCACGCGCCGGGTGCAAGGGCGCCGCCCCTCGCTGTTCAGCCTGGAGCAACCGTTGCGGGGGCTCAAGGTTCCCGCCCATGTGATTGTCGGCGATGAAGATCCCGGTGCGATCAATTCGGGACTTTTCATGAAGCAAGTCAGCCCGGCAGTGCGGCTTTCGGTGGTGCCCGCAACTGGCCATCTGGTGAATCTGGAGGAACCGGACCTGATGCACCGGCTGACCGAAGACTTTTTCGCGCTGGTTGAATCGAAACAGTGGCGACCGCGCGGCCGGTAAAATTGCGGGTTCCGGGCCTGCTCTTCACCGCGACGCTGGCGGTCACTTACCGGGACTACCTGCGCGACGACATCGTGAAGTGGCGCAAAGTCGTGGCGGCGGCAAAACTGCCGCTGCAGTGACATCGTCACGATCTATCAACCCGACCCGAACGAGTGGATCGAATTCCGAAAACGAGGTGACCATGTTTAAGTGTCATGTGTGCGGTAACACAGCTGCGAGGTCCGAGTTCGTGAGCGAAGTTTTCACGCTGGAGGGCGAACGACGCGCGCTGGTCGAGCACATCCCCGCGCAGGTCTGCGAGCGGTGCGGCGAGGCAACATTTTCGCGCGAGACGACCGAGAAGATCCGGCGGTTGGTCCACGGCGCCGGGCGGCCGGGAAAAACCGTGCCGCTGGATGTGTTCGCTCTGGCATAAGGCTTCCGAAAATAAAGCGCAAACTGCGACCTTGGTCCGGTTACCGCATCCACTACGATCTTGATTACGTCAGGAACGAGGAGCACCTGAAAGGCAAGCGATTCGGATGTTCGTTGGCCGGAAGCCGACAAAAGAACTTCCCTTCCCCCGTGATGCGGGAGGATCAAGGTGGGGGTGGATTCGTTGCTGCGCATGTCTTTGATACGGTCACCCCCATCTACGCTTCCCCCATTTCGACTATCTTGGATACCGGCCTGCGCCGGTATGACGGCTATGTGACTTGATCAGAGTTCCCCTACCAGTTGGCTTCGCGGTCGGGTGTCGCGCCGATCTTGTGGATGGCGAGGTCCGAGCCCTGGAATTCATCCTCGGGTTCAAGGCGGATGCCGACGGTCTGCCTGAGCAAACCATAGACCAGCAGGCCGCCGAGGACCGCGACGCCGATGCCGAGCAGCGTGCCGGCAAGCTGCGCCATGAACGCCACGCCGCCGAGACCGCCCATGCTTTTCAAACCGAAAATGCCGGCGGCAATCCCGCCCCACGCGCCGCATAGCCCGTGCAGCGGCCACACGCCGAGCACGTCGTCGATCTTCCAGCGGTTTTGCGTGACGGTGAACATGAACACGAACAGCCCACCTGCGACTGCGCCCGTGGCGAGCGCACCGATCGGATGCATGATGTCGGAACCGGCACAGATCGCAACCAGTCCCGCGAGCGGCCCGTTATGCACGAAACCCGGGTCGTTGCGGCCGGCGATCAACGCGGCAATAATACCGCCCGACATCGCCATCAGCGAATTGACCGCCACCAGCCCGCTGATCTTGTCGATGGTTTGCGCCGACATCACGTTGAAACCGAACCAGCCGACCGACAGGATCCACGCGCCGAGCGCGAGAAACGGAATGCTGGACGGCGGATGCGCGGAGATGCCGCCCTCTTTCGTGTAACGCCCGCGCCGCGCGCCGAGCATCAACACCGCCATCAGGCCGATCCAGCCGCCGACCGCGTGCACCACGATCGAACCGGCGAAGTCATGGAATTTCGCGCCGGCGTTCGCCTCGAGCCACGCCTGCACGCCGTAGTTGTCGTTCCACGCGATGCCCTCGAAAAACGGATAGATGAAGCCGACCAGCAGGAAACTCGCCGCGAGCTGCGGGTTGAATTTGGCGCGCTCGGCGATTCCGCCGGAGACGATTGCCGGCACCGCCGCGGCGAACGTGAGCAGAAAGAAAAACTTCACCAGCTCGTAGCCGCTTTTTGCGGCGAGCTGCGTCGCGGTCCCCATGAAGTTCACGCCGTAAGCGAGCGCGTAACCGATGAAGAAGTACGCGACGGTCGACACCGCGAAATCGCTGAGGATTTTCACCAGCGCGTTGACCTGGCTTTTCTTGCGCACGGTGCCGAGTTCGAGGAACGCGAACCCGGAGTGCATCGCGAGCACCATGATTGCGCCCAGCAATATGAACAGAACGTCGCTGCCGGCCTTCAGATTCTCCATACTCCCCCCTGTGGGCAAATCCTGTGGACAAAAACTAGCGCGTTTCCGAGCAACAACTTATTGTTTTTGCATGACAAAAATTTCAAAGCTGCGCATTGCCGCCTGCTTTCGGCACGCAGCCTCTGCGCGATGATGCTTTTTGTTCAGCTATTTTAGGCGTTATAGGCATCGCAGCCAACCCAACCGTTGCCGCGGCAGGGTTCCGCAAATCGCTATACAGCGGATGGAGTTGTCCATGGATTGCGGTTATATTCGCTGTCATGGCTGAACGCGCTGCCCCGACTGTTACGTCAACGAACCCGTCGCAACCGACCGCCGATCGCTGGCTCACGCTGGACGGCGTGCTGGCCGACCTCGTCGCTGACAAGCTCGTCAGCCAGGAAGATGCCGACAAACTGATCAACGACCGCCGCATCAATCGCGGCAAAGCGCACCCGCTGGTCGTGATCGCCGAGCAGAAATTCAAGGACCCGCACCAGCCGAAAAAAGCGCTGCATCTCGAGGTGCTGACGCAATGGCTCGCGGAAAAAGTCCATCTGCCCTACCTGCACATCGATCCGTTCAAAATCGATTTTGCGGCAGTGACCAAGCTGATGTCGACCGCGTATGCGCAGCGCTTCGGCATCCTGCCGATCAATGCCACCGCGCGCGAGGCGACGATCGCGACCTGCGAGCCGTTCGTGCGCGAGTGGGAGGAGCAGCTCGGCCAGATCCTGCGCGTCGCCATCAAGCGCGTGATCGTCAATCCGCTTGATATCCAGAGCTACATCGTCGAATTTTTCAATCTCGCCAGGTCGGTCAAGGGCGCGACCGAGAAGGACAAGGGCGCCTACAGCGACATCGCCAATTTCGAACAACTGGTGCAACTGGGCAGGAGCGGCAAGCTCGACGCCAACGACCAGCACGTCATCCATATCTGCGACTGGCTGTTCAATTACGCGTACGAACAGCGCGCGAGCGACATCCACCTCGAGCCGCGCCGCGATACCGGCAACGTGCGCTTCCGCATCGACGGCGTGCTGCACCAGGTCTACCAGATTCCGACGCCGGTGATGGGGGCGATGACCAGCCGCATCAAGATCCTCGGCCGCATGGACGTGGTCGAAAAACGGCGCCCGCAGGACGGCCGCATCAAGACCGTGACGCCCGACGGCGGCGAAGTGGAACTGCGGCTCTCGACGATGCCGACCGCGTTCGGCGAAAAACTCGTGATGCGGATTTTCGATCCGGAAGTGCTGGTCAAGGACTTCATGGAACTCGGCTTTTCCGACGAAGACCGCAAGCGCTGGACCAGCATGATCTCGAGGCCGCATGGCATAGTCCTCGTCACCGGCCCCACCGGCTCCGGCAAAACCACCACGCTCTACTCGACGCTGAAACATCTCGCCACGCCCGAGGTCAACGTCTGCTCCGTCGAGGACCCGATCGAAATGATCGAGCCGGCCTTCAACCAGATGCAGGTGCAACACAATATCGGCGTCACCTTCGCAAGCGGCATCCGCACGCTGATGCGGCAGGACCCGGACATCATCATGGTCGGCGAAATCCGCGACCTCGAAACCGCCGAGATGGCAATCCAGGCGGCATTGACCGGCCACCTCGTGCTCTCGACGCTGCACACCAACGACGCGCCGTCCGCGATGACGCGCATGCTGGATCTCGGCGTGCCGTCGTACCTGCTCAACTCAACGGTGCTCGGCGTAATGGCGCAGCGCCTGGTGCGCACGCTGTGCACGCATTGCAAGGAAAAGCGCCCGCTCGAGGACGCCGCGTGGGAAGCGCTGGTGACGCCGTGGAAGGCCGCCAAGCCGGAATCGGCCTTTGTCGCCAAGGGCTGCCTCGAGTGCCGCATGACCGGCTACACGGGACGCATCGGCATCTACGAAATGATGGTGCTCGACAACGAGTTGCGCAACGTGATCACCGACACCACCGACATGGAGAAGCTGCGCGACATGTCCTACCGCCAGGGCATGAAGCCGCTGCGGATCAGCGGCGCGATGAAAGTCGCCGCGGGCATCACCACCGTCGACGAAGTGATGAAAGTCGCGCCGCCGTTGCAGGAGCGGCGGCAGTAGCACGCATGACGATAATAACGCCGGTGCTGCAGGCGCTGCTGGACCGCAGCGCGATCATTCAGGCCATCCAGAACTGGGGATTCTTCCGCGACGACAAGCAGTGGGACAAGCTGCGCGATCTCTATACCGCCGACGGACGCATGACGACGACCTGGACCATCGCCACCGCCGACGAGTTCGTCCATCACTGCCAGGGGCTCGCGAGCAAAGCCGGCGGCCGCAAGACGATGCACTCGATCGGCGCGAGTAGCGTCGAACTCAACGGCGGCCGCGCGCTCGCCGAAACGCGGATGACGCTGCTGGTGCGCGGGATGCTCGACGGCGTGGAGGTGGACGTGACGGCTTATGGCCGGACCTACGACCGGTTCGTCAAAGAGCACGATGGCGCGTGGCGCATCAAGGAACGCGTGCCGATCTACGAGAAAGACCGTGTTGATCCGGTGGATCCCGCCGCGGTCCTGAAGCTCGATCCCGCGCGGCTCGCCCGATATCCTTACGGCTACCGCCACCTCGCCTGCCTGCAGAGTCTCGAAGGCGCGACGATCACCCCTGATCTGCCCGTTCCCAACAGCGTATCGCTGAAGCGGCTTTACGCCGCGGGCAGCGCGTGGCTCGCGGAGAAATAGACAAGAGAAATTGGCGATGTCCGGCATTCGCTTATGGTCTGGCATTGGGTGCTTGCTCTGTGCCTTGCTGATCCCCGCTGGCGCGGAAGCACAGACCCAGCCCTACCCTGAGCGTCCGCTACGCTTCATCGTACCGGCGACTCCGGCCGGGCCCAACGACACGCTGGCGCGAGTGATTTCCGTGCACTTGTCGAAGGCCCTGGGGCAGCAGGTCGTGGTGGACAACCGGCCCGGCGCGGGCGGAAGAATGGGTATAGAGGCCGCTTCGAAGGCGGCCGCCGACGGACATACCATTTTCATCGGCTCGCAGGGTAACCAGACGGTGCACCCCGCGCTTCATCACAAGCTGCCGTACGACCTTGAAAAGGACTTTGCGCCGATCGTGCTGCTCGTGCGGGTGCGCTATATGTTGCTGGTCAATCCACGCGTGCCTGCCAACGATCTCAGGGATTTGCTACGCCTCGCCAGGGCCAGGCCCGGTCAGCTCAACTTCGCATCGGCAGGCATAGGCAGCAGTGCGCATCTGGCCGCCGAAGTGCTGCAGAAAATGACGCAAGTTGAACTTGTGCACATTCAGTACAAAGGCTCGGGGCCTGCACTCAGCGCCCTGATCGGCGGAGAGGTCCAGATGATGTTCCAGTCCCCGGTTGTTGCGGCGCCATTTATCAGGAGCGGGCAACTCAAGCCGATCGCGATTTCCGCGCCACGCCGTACCCCGCTGTTCCCGGAACTGCCGACGTTTGAAGAATCGGGCCTGCCGGATTTCGAGGTCTCAACCTGGTTCGGCATCTTGACGCGTGCCGGCGTGTCAGTGGCGATCGTGCAGAGATTGAACGAGGAAATCAATCGGATACTCCTGCTGGACGACGTCCGCGCCCGCCTGGAAATTCTCGACGCGGAGCCGGCGGGCGGCTCGATCGGCGAATTCGCGGCGCACATCCGATCCGAGCGGGTGAAATGGGCAAAAGTCATCAAGGAAACTGGTATCGTTATCGATTGAACGAGGAACCGAAATGCTGAACGAACTGAAGTTTTCGGTATTGCTGGCAGGTGTTGCCCAGGCCATCAGGCTCACTGCGTGGAAACACGCTGCCTACCGCGAGCACCTCGGGCAGAAAAACTGTGCGGTCCAGATCAAGCTCAAAGACAACTCGCGGGGCCGGATTTTCCGATTCACGGACGGGCATGTGAGTTCGCGGCGCGGCGTGCACGCCCCTGCCGACGCCTCAGTCGTCTTCAAAGACGCCGCGACGGCGGTGAGCTTCATGAGCTTGCCGGTGAACCACGCGGCGCGCGTGCATGCCGCGAAGAACTTCCTGGTTGCCGTGGAAGGCCCGGACGAACTGGTGTCGTGGTTCATGCAGCTCCTGAACATGATACTGACAGCGGGCGCGGACTTCGGCACCCGCATGCCGGATGGCACCCTGCGCTGCACGACCATGACCAACGGCGGTCCGCTCTTCGTCTACGTGAAGGACGGCAGGATAGTCCGCACGGGCGTCATCGATTTCGACGACACGGACGCAGCCTCGTGGACGATCGAGGCGCGCGGCAGAAAATTCACGCCGCTGCGCAAGGCGACGGTTGCGCCGCACGCGCTGGCCTTGCGCTCGCTCGTCTATTCGCAGGACCGGCTGTTGTATCCGATGAAGCGCGTGGATTTCGATCCCGACGGCAACCGCAATTGTCAAAACCGCGGCACTTCGGGCTACGTGCGCATCAGTTGGGACGAGGCGCTCGAGATCGTAAGCGGCGAGATTCTGCGCATGAAGCGGCAGCACGGGCCCGGCGCGATCGCCATCTATCACAGCTCGCACCATCAGTGGGGAAACATCGGCTACTGGGTCAGCGCGCTGCAGCGCTTCGGCAACGCCATCGGGCACACCAAGATCCACTTGAACCCGGACAGTTGGGAAGGCTGGTACTGGGGCGCGATGCATCATTACGGCAACAGCATGCGGCTGGGCCGGGCCGGATCGTACGGAACGCTCACGGACTGCCTGAAGGAATGCGAAATGATCGTATTCTGGTCGAGCGACCCCGAATCCCAGTTCGGCATCTACGGCGGCCAGGAAGGCGCGCAACGGCGGCTGTGGGCGAAAGAACTCGGCATCAAGATGGTCCACATCAACCCCCACTACTGTCCCACGGCCGGGCTGCTGGGCGGCAAGTGGTTTCCGGTACGTCCGGGCACGGACAACGCGCTTGCGATCGCCATCATGCAAGTGTGGATCACCGAGGATCTGTACGACAAGGATTACGTGACGACCCGCACCACCGGTTTCGAGGAATGGCGCGACTATGTGCTGGGTGTAACCGACGGCGTTGAGAAAACTCCCGAGTGGCAGGAAAGCGAGACCGGCATCCCGGCCAGGGATGTGAGGGCGCTCGCGCGCGAGTGGGGACGCCGCAAGACCTATCTGTCGGTGGGCGTGGGCGGAACCGCTCATGGCGGCGCGTGCCGCGGCGCAACCGGCGCGCAGTGGGCGCGTTCGATGATCCTGCTGATGGCGATGCGCGGATGGGGCAAACCGGGAATCAATTTCGGCAACCTTCAAGGCGGCGCGCCGGTCGATCTTTCGTTCTATTTCCCCGGCTACGCGGAAGGCGGCATTTCGGGCGATCTGCAGGGCTCCGGAGCCGCAATCAACAATTACCTGCGCATGCCGCACCTGCTCACGATGAATCCGGTGCAGCAGATGATTCCACGCCAGCGCTTGCCGGAGGCGATATTGCAGGGGCACTGCGAAGGCTATCCCACCGATTCGGTTTCGCTGGAAGGACAGTTTCGCCGCTTCCAGTATCCGACTCCGGGGTTTTCCAAGGTCCACATGTTGTACCGCTACGGCGGCTCCTCGTTCGGCACCATCGCTGACTCGAGCCGGTTTGCCGACATGTATCGGTCGAATGAGCTGGAGTTCGTCGTCAACCAGTCGGTATGGTTCGAGGGCGAGGCGAAGTTCGCCGACATCATACTGCCCGCCTGCACGCAATTGGAACGCTGGGACATCGGCGAATGGAGCAACACCGCGGGCTACGCCCACCATCAGCAGGGCCAGCTCAGCCATCGCGTGATCGCGCTCCAGCACAAATGCATCGAGCCGCTCGGCGAATCGAAATCGGATTACCAGATCTTCTGGGACATAACCAAGCGCCTCGGTCTGGGAACCTATTATTCAGAGGGCATGACCGAATTCGACTGGTGCAGGCGCGTGTTCGACTCCTCCGACCTGCCCAGCCGCATCAGCTGGAAGGCGTTTCTCAGAAAAGGCTACTACGTGGTTCCCGCGGCAAGCGACAAAACCCCGGAGCCGGTCTACATGCGATGGTTTGTCGAAGACCGGTTGAAGGACGTGCCCGAGCCGCACCCGCTTCCCGGCGGATATTCCGGCAAGTTTCGCCACGGCCTGCAGACCCAATCCGGCAAGATCGAGTTTGTCCCGCAGTCGCTCACGCGGTTCGATCCGGACAGCGCCGACCGCCCTCCGCTCAACCGCTATATTCCGTCATGGGAAGGGCCGCGGGCGGAAGAGTTGTATCGCAAGTATCCGCTGCAGCTCATCACGCCGCACGCGCGCTACAGCTTCCACACCATGATGGACGCCAAGGACAGTGTGGTCAACGACATCCGGGACCACCGGGTGCTCATCGGCGGCTATTACTACTGGATCGTCAGAATCAACCCGGACGACGCGCGGCAACGCGGCATCGCGACGCACGATGTCGTCAAGGTCTACAACGACCGCGCCGCCGTGTTGTGCGCGGCGGATGTGACGGCAGCCATGGCGCCGGGCGTGGTGCTCTCGGCGGCATCCTGCGCTTCCTACGACCCGCTGGAAAAGCCGGGCGAGTCCATCGATCGCGGCGGCTGCATGAATCTGCTGACCCCGAGCCGCAAGCAGATCGCAAAGTCCGACGGTATGGCGGCGATGTCCTGCCTGGTACAGCTTGAAAAATGGAACGAAGCAGCGAGAGCGGCATGAACAAAGAGCAAGGATCATGAGCCGCGAAGTCATCCGCAAAGCGCCCCGGCAGCGCGGATCGGACGATGGAGCACGCTCGGGGAGCCCCGATCGGGCGCCATCGGGCGCACCGAGCACCGATCCGGCATCACTGCAGCGTTGCATAGGTCACAGGACGCCGGCGACGGGCGCACTTGATTTTCCTATCGGTTAGCGGAGCTCTTGGGGAATGTCGAAGTATGGGTGAGCGAGGTATTTTGAAGTGGCGCTGTCAGAAGAGAGAAAGATGACGATGGAAGAGCAACTGGTCCGACACGTTCGGGAGACAGCCTACGCCGATCTGCCGGAGGAAGCCGTCGATGCGGCGCGCCGTGAGGTGCTGTGGGCGCTCGGCACGTCTGTGGCAGGCGCCGGTGCGGCAGGTTCGGACAAGATCATGGCATTTGTACGACAACATGGCGGACGCGAGGAATCGGCGGTCATCGGCTTTGGAGACCGAGTCCCTGCCAGCTTGGCCGGTCTCGCTAATGGGGCCTTTGCCAAGGCACTCGAGTTTGAGGACAAGTTCTGGATGGACGAGGGTCATGGCTACGCCATTGGCACTGCCGTGGTGCCTGCTGCCTTCGCGATGGCGGAGCAGCTAGGGCATATAGATGGGAAAGCACTGTTGGCGGCGGTGGCCCTAGCAACTGACGTTCAGGCCAGGCTGCTAATCGGAGCGCCCACGGCTCTCGACACTGGTTGGAACTCAACCTATCTGTTCTCTGCCTTCGGGGCGACCATGGCGGCAGCCAAGCTGCTGGGGCTGGACGAAGAGCAATTCATGAACGCTATGGGGCTTGCCTACGCTCAGACGGCGGGAAGCATGCAGGCGACTCATGAAGGTGTCATGGGCGCCCGGCTACAGATGGGGTTCGGGGTGCGGAACGGCATCACGGCGGCGCAACTGGCCAAGCTGGGTATCACGGGCGTGCGCCATTTCTTGACCGGGAAATTTGGTCTGTACCCGCTCATTTTCAAGGGCGAAGAGGTTGATCTGGACGCACCGACCAGAGGCCTGGGGCGCGCGTTCCTAGGAACCCGTCTTGGCTTTAAGGCCTATCCCTGTGGGGCCGTGGTGCACCCGGTCCTCGATGCGGTGCTCTCGCTGATGGGAAAAGATGGTGTTACCGCCGGGTCGATTGAGGCGGTCAAGGTTTTCGGGACGACGCGTCTCACGATAATGGTAGAGCCGAAGGAACTGCGCCAGAACCCCAGGAACCACGTCGAAACCGAATTCAGCCTGCCCTGGGCTGTGGCCTGCACGATAATCGACGGCAAGCTTTCCTTCTCTCATTTCACGGATGAGGCGGTGCGCAACCCGCGCTACGCCGAGTTGGCACGGAAGGTGGAATCGGAAATGGACGACGGCCAGCGCGGCGTCTGGGTGGAGATGAAACTCAAGGACGGCCGCACCGCGAAGTCCCGGAGGATCCTCGCGGCAAAAGGGCACCGGGACAATCCACAATCGACAGATGAGATGGTGGAGAAGTACCGCGATTGCGTGCAGCACGGGCCGAAACCATTGGCCAGGGAGCGCACGGAGCAGGCGAAGAACATGATACTGCGGCTGCAAGAGGTGACGGATGTGGCCGAGATAATTCGGTTGCTGGGGTAGGAAAAGTCTTGAAGATGTGGAGTAGAACCATGCGGAAACCAGAACGGAACATATTTCGGTTGTTCGCGGGAATTATTGCGTGCGCTAACTTGTCGGTTTTTGACTCGTCAGCGCAAAGTTATCCTGTTAAGCCGATTCGCGTGGTTGTAGGATTCGCCGCAGGCGGCGCGGGCGACACCATCGCGCGCTTGGTTGCGCAGAAATTATCTGAAACCCTGAGCCAACCGGTGGTCGTCGAAAACCGCACTGGCGCAGGCGGCACGATAGCAACCGAGAGGGTTGCCACGTCGCCCGCAGATGGCTACACGTTGCTGATCGTGGTGGCTCCTGACACTATTCAGCCGGCGCTGCGTGCCAAGCTTCCGTATGACTTGGAGCGTAATTTCGCACCGGTGTCGTTGGTGGCGATTGGGGCGTACGTGCTCGTGGTTCATCCGTCGGTGCCGGCGCGCAACGTCAAGGAGCTGATTGCGCTTGCACGGTCGCAGCCAGGCAAACTCAATTATGGGTCGTCCGGTGTGGGCAGTTCTGCGCATTTTGCGGGCGAACTTTTAAAATCAATGGCCAAGGTCGACATCGCCCACGTGCCGTATAAGGGTTCGGCGGAGGCCGCCATCGCAGTCGCGGCCGGTCAGATCGACATGGGTTTGCCCAGCACCGCGCCGGCGCTGCCTCTCCTGGAGGCTGGCAAGCTCAGGGCACTTGCGGTAACCAGCACCAAGCGCGCGTCGTTACTGCCGTCGATACCCACGCTCGACGAGTCGGGAGTGCCTGGCTACGATCGCACTGGCTGGTATGGCGTGAGCGCGCCGGCAGGCGTACCGAAAGACATCCTCGCGCGGCTTAACGCGGTGATCGGCAACGTCGTCAACACTCCCGAGATGAAGGAAACGTTTAATAAGCAAGGCCTCGAGGCCCGGACCAGCACGCTGGAACAATTTGCGGCGTTAATTCACAGCGAGATCGCACAGAATGCCAAATTGGTCAAAACAATCGGATTGAAAGTTGAATAGCGCGGCAGCTGGACTGCGTCGATCCACTAATCGCCTGAGCGCAGGGCGCGCTTGACTTGGCGCCCCCGGAGACCGCATGATTTGCCGCAACGTGCGTTGCGAAGCGCCGGGCGCATTGATTTTCCGATTTCTCCTTAATCGACTTTGACGCCGGCCCTGGCGACGACCGTGGCCCACTTCGCGAGGTCTTCCCTGAGCTGTTGCGTCACCTGTTCGGGTGTGGTCGGGTAGGCGTTCGAGCCCTGGTTTGCGAAGCGCTCGACGATTGCGGGCGACTTAAGAAGCGACACCATCGCGGCGTTGAGCCTTTCAAGTATGGCTGGCGGCGTGCCGGCGGGCGCAACCAGTGCGGTGTACCCGGTCGCCTCGCCTCCGGTGATGCCGGACTCGCGTAACGTCATCACCTGCGGCAGTTGCGGCGAGCGCTTTTCCATGGTGATCGCGAGCGCGCGCAGTTTGCCGGCCTGAATGTGCGGTAGTGATGGTGCGAGTTGGTCGATGAGCAGATCGCATTCCCCGGAAATCACGGCGAGCCCGGCAGGCGCGGTGCCCTTGTACGGGACATGGATGAACTTGACGCCAGCGAGCAGCTGGAACAACTCGCCCACCAGATGATTGGAACTGCCCGTGCCGGCGGAAGCCATGGTGAGTCGGATCCTGGACGCGCGCGCGATGGCGATGAGTTCTTTTACATTGCGGGCCGGCATGCTGGGATGCACCACCAGCAGGTACGGCTTGGTTTCCACGAACGAGACCGGCGCGAAATCGCGGATCGGATCGTACGGCAAATTCTTGTAGAGGCTGGGCGCCACCGCGTGAGTACTGCTCGACGCCATCAGCAGCGTGTAGCCGTCGGCGGGCGATTTGGCGGCGTGGGCGGTGCCTATGGTGCCGCCGGCCCCGCCCCGGTTGTCGATCACGACCGGTTGCTTGAGGTTCTCGGTGAGTCCTTGCTGTATGGTGCGCGCGGCGATGTCGACGCCGCCGCCGGGCGGCCACGGCACCACCAGTCTTACCGGCCTGTCGGGGTATTGGGCAAAGCCGTTGAAGCTCAACGACAGGACCAACGCGCACGCAATTTTCGACCATGAGGCTTGCATGAATGACCTCCTCTGAAAACCGTTTTCTTGCAGACGGCCCCCGTATTCGCGTCTGATGCAGGCAAGAACTATTCTATACACACCAACTCCTCCTGCAGGATGCCGCATGCGCCGAGGGCTTCGTAGCGCGCAAAAAGGTGATCGAGGCCCGCGTGCCGCAATTGCATGTGATGCAGGCCGGGCTGGCCGCCCTGGTTGTCGGCTTTGCCTTGGACCGCCGGGATCTCGAGTTTGTTGATGTATGTCAAGGCAGCGCCTACGGTCCGGTAGGACGATAACCAATGTAACGGGGCGTCCCGTACCCCCAATGGGAGGGGTTGTAGGGAAATGCGTGTTTTGGTGCACCTCAGGTGGAGTCAATAGGAGAACTGGATCATGAACCCAACATTGTTCGAGATCGGCGCGGCCATAATCATGATGGCCGTGAGCATTGCCCTCGTCGTGTGGTTTTTCAGGTACACGGCGGCGGCCTCGGGAAGGCGCATGATGCACATGCTGACCCATGCTGGCGTGAACCCCGAAGTTGCCAGGCAGGGTGACAACGAGGCCATCATGCGAGACGTGCGGAGCCGGTGCCTCCGGTGCCGGTCCGAGGACTTGTGCGACAGGTGGTTCGCCGGAAAAGTCGAAGGCGACAATAGCTTCTGCCCCAACGCGCAGGTATTTCGCATGTTGACAAGAACCACCGGGCGCGTCGCACCCTGATCATCCGCAGGCGGCGCGCAGGATCGCCGCCGGTCCGGATTGACCACGTCCGGATGCGCGAGGGCGACCCCGATGTTATCAATGGCAGTAAGCACTTCTACGCCCACGGGCCCACGTGCGCCCCAAAAGGAGGATCGATGAACCCGCTATTGATAACGACGCTGCAATGGCTCGGAGCAATCGGGGTTGTGTTAACGCTGACGGGACCGATAGGCGTGCTTGCCCAGAGCTACCCGGACCGGCCGGTGAAGATCATCGTGGGCTTCGCACCGGGCGGAAGCTCCGATACGGTCGCGCGCCTGCTCGCGCAAAGACTCACGCCCTTGCTCGGACAGCCCGTCGTGGTGGAAAACAAGCCGGGTGCGGGCGGCGTGCTCGGCGCCGACCTGGTTGCGAAGGCGCCGGCAGACGGCTACGCATTGCTGCTCGCCGTATCGGGACACGCGACGGCTGCCGCCATGATGAAAAAACTGCCCTTCGAGCCAGTGAAGGACTTCGCCTGGGTCACGACGCTGACCACTTATCCCTTTGTCTTCGCCGCCGTGCCGCAGGCGCCGTTCAAATCGCTGCCGGAACTGATTGCACGCGCGAAGGCACAACCGGGCAAGTTGAGCTACTCATCGGTGGGCGTGGGCAGCGCGCACCATCTCGTCGGCGAGTGGTTCAATGCCGAAACCGGCGCCGATCTTCTGCACGTGCCGTTTCGCGGGGGAACTTCGACGCTGGTCGAAGTGCTCGGCGGGCGTATCGATATCATGGTCGAGACCGTCACGCTCGCCCTGCCGCATATTCAGGCCGGCAAACTGCGCGCGCTGGCGGTAACCTCGCACCAGCCGGTGGACTTCCTGCCGGGAGTACCGGCGGCAAACCAGACGGTGCCGGGTTTCGAATTCCAGTCGTGGCTCGGCGTCGCTGCGCCCGCCGCAACGCCCGCTGCGGTGGTCGGGCGCCTGAATCGCGAGATCCACAAGGTGCTAGAGCAAGCGGACATGCGGCAACGCCTCGCCGATCTGGGCGGCGCGGCGGCGCCGATTGCGCCCGATACCATGCGCGCCCAGGTTGAAACCGAGGTGGCGCGCTGGCAGCGCCTGGTGAAGAGCCGCGGTATCGAGCGGCAGTGACCTCGGCGTTGTAAAATAGCCATGGCTTCGTAGCGTCATGCCGGCGAAAGCCGGCACCCAGTAAAGCATTGCCTCGCCTGAGGCACGTTCTCTGGACCCCGGCATCCGCCGGGGTGACGAGTCGATTTTGAGCAAGCTGCTGGGATGGATGCCCCTGACGAAAGGAACACAATGTCTGCACTGAATGTAACGATGCTCTCCCCGCTCGCGGTTTATCTCGACCAATTTTCCGACAGCAAGCTTGCGCCGCGGCCTGCCACGCTCGACGGCAAGATCGTCGGCCTGCTGCCCAACTGGCGGCCGTCGGCGATCCATGTACTCAGGTCGCTGGGCGAGCTGCTGCAGGAACGCTACCGGCTGAAGGCTGTGATCATGGAGCAACCAGTGCGGGAACTCCCGCTGCGCGCCGGCAAGCTGCTCGACACGATGAAGGAAAAACTCGACAGTCTGGTCAGCCGCGTCGACGTCGTCATCACCGCCTCCGGCGACTGAGGGTCGTGCACGACGTGGTGTAGCCACGTCGCTCCCGCCCTCGAAATGCGCGGCATCCCCACGGTGATGGTCGTCACGGATACGTTCGCGAAATTCGGCCGCCGCATGTCTTCGACACAGGGCTTCCCCTACGTCGTAATTGCGGAAACGCCGAATCCGATCCGCCAGCTCGAGCCCGCAGCGTTGCGCCCGCGCGCCGAAGCGATGATCCAGACGGTGATCGACGGTCTCACGCTGCCGCCCGCCGAACTGCAGGTGCGCATGGCGGATGCCGTCAAACTGATCCACCCGCAGGGCGTCGCGCGCTCCACCGTACCCGTATGAAAGGACTCCGCCAGTGACGCAGCAATCAACACAGCTCGCAGCCGCATCGGTCGCTGAACTCCTGACGCGCGGCTACGAACACGCCTACGAGCAGGGTTGGACCGACGGCCTGCCGATCATTCCTGCAACGCCCGAAGCCGTGCAACAATTCGTCGCCGCCTCGGGGCGCAAGGCCGACGACCTGATCGCCCTGCTGCCGCCGCGCAAAGGCCGCGCGACCGTCGAAGTGATCGCGGTGAACGCGATCATGGCGGGGTGCCGTCCCGAATACATGCCGGTGCTGATCGCCGCGGTGGAAGGCGTGACGGACCCGACGTATCCGCTGGAACTGATGCAGGTCACCACCAACCCGATGACGCCGTTCCTGCTGGTGAACGGTCCGGTCCGCAATAAACTCGAAATCAATTACGGCACCGGTTGCCTCGGGCCCGGCTGGCGCGCCAACGCGACCATCGGCCGGGCGTTGCGCCTCGTCCTCATCAATGCCGGCGGTGCGCTGCCCGGCGTGTACTCGAAGACGAGTTTCGGCTCGCCGCTGCGCTATTCGTACATCTGCGCCGAGAACGAGGAGGAAAATCCGTGGACGCCGTTTCACGTTGATCGCGGCTTCAGGCGCGAGGACAGCACGGTCACCGCATTCAAAGCGTCGAACTTCTGCAACATCTCAGGCGGCGAAGGCGTCGGCCCCGACGAAATCCTGCGCCAGATCGCGACCAACATGCCGCCGATGTACGGCGGCGGCGACGGCGTGCTGCTGCTGCTCGGCGTGAATCACGCGCAGAGCCTGCACGAAGCCGGGCTCACCAAGCGCGACATTCGAGAGCGCCTGTGGGAGCTCGCGCGGCTGCCGATTTCGCATTTTGCAGAGGCGTTCTCATCGACCGAACGAGCGGCCGGGCGCGGCGATGACAATAGCGTGTGGCGCGCGCGCAGCCCCGACGAAATCTACATCGCGGTTGCCGGCGGCCCGGGCCCGCAGAATGTTTACATCGGCGCGGGCATGCCGCAGACCCGACTAATCAAGCCCGCCTAACCTCCCCTCTCATCACGCCGCTGCGCTAGACTTGCCGCATGCTTAAAGCGCGGCCCGAACGTTTCCGCGTCGCCTTGCGGGATGATCCCGCCGGTGCGACGCCTCTCAAACTTCCAGCGCGGCGGATGTGGCCGGCGGGACTCATCGTTGGGGCCATGTTCGCGATCTTCGCGGGCATCCTGTGGGGACAGGTCGCGAACCTTCACCCGCAGGGGCTGCGCAACGTGTTCGATCTCTCGTTCATGCTGTTCGAGGTGTTCTGGATCGTCGGCTGGTCGGTGGGTGTGGTGTTCCTGGGCGCATTGACGGTCCTGCTGCTCTTCTATGGCGAATCGGCGCGGCTGGCGAACGGGCGCCTGGTACTCGTGCCGCGGCTCGGGCCGCTGAAGTTTATCGGCGAGTACGATCTCGCCCGCATGCGCAACCTGCGCCTCGAGCACTCCGGCAGCGCCGACACCGTGCGCATACGCTTCGATTACGGCAACGGCAGCTGCGGGCTCGGCGATTCAATGCCGCGCGCCGCTGCGGAGCAACTGATCGCGACCATCCGTGGCGCGGCGCCTGCGAGCATCACGCTGCCTGCTGAAGCCGCACCGGTGGCGGCAGCCGCGCCGCCGAAACCTGTCGTGCCCACGAACCTGCCCGCACCGAAACCACTCGCGCTCACGTCACCCTCCGCGCTCGCGTTGCTCGCCGCCAACCTGGTGCCGCTCGCGGGGGTGCTGCTCGGTCAGTTAACGCTCGGCGAAGTGATGGTGCTGTTCTGGAGCGAAAGCGCGATTATCGGTTTCTACACCGCGCTCAAGATGGCGGTCGCCGGCAAGTGGGCCGCGTTGTTCGCCGTGCCGTTTTTCGTGGGACATTTCGGCGGCTTCATGGCAGTGCATTTCATGTTCGTGTACGGGTTCTTCCTCGACGGTTTCGCCGGGGGCGGCCCGGAGCCGGGCGCGCGGGCAGCGCTCACCGGACTGTTCCTGCCGCTGTGGCCCGCGCTGGCGGCGCTGTTCGTAAGCCACGGCGTTTCGTTCGCGGTGAATTTTCTCGGCCAGCGCGAGTACGCCGGCGCGACCGTGCAGAACCTGATGGCCGCGCCATACAAACGCATCGTCGTGATGCACCTGACGATTATCTTCGGCGGCTGGCTCGCGATGCTGCTGAAAACCCCGGCGCCGGCGCTCGCGCTGCTGATCGTGCTCAAGATCGCGGCCGACCTGCGCGCCCATACGCGGGAACATGCGGGAGCCGATTGACCGCTCGCCCGCGAAAATTCACTTCCCGGCTGGGAACGCCCCCATCTGCGCAAGCATGCCGAGTTCGTCGCGCATGACCCACTCCTCGACAATCTTGCCATCCTGCAAGCGGAACTGAACGATCGCCGTCCAGGTGAGACCCTGCTCCGCATTGATGCGCACTTCGCCGGCGCGGCTGCGAAACGTGTGCGGTCGCACCCTGGTAATGTGGGTGATACGCACCGCCACCATATCGCCCTCTGCGATCAACCCGGACAGCTCCGAGCGGAAAGCCGTGTAATCCTGAAGCGTTGCGCGCAGGCGTTGCATGGCGGCGTCCACCCCCGTCACGTCGAAACCGGGGCGATGCAAGACGACTCCCGGTGCCATCAATTCCGGCATCACCTCGAATTTCTTCTGGTCCAGCACCTCATGGAAGTAGCGCTCTATGACGGCTTTATTGCGGGCTTCCAGATCGCCAGACGATTTCAATGCCTATCCCCTTGCTATCAGTGATGCACCCGGTAACACTCATCAGTCACCGCCTCTAACCGCTGCGCAACAATTCCGGCGTAGGATGGGTTGAGGCCGTCAAGGCCGATACCCATCGCGACGACTGCTTGATGGGTATCGCTACGCTCAACCCATCCTACGATTTCGATGTCGGTTTGCTTCGATACCTCGCGGCTTGCTGCGGGGTGGTTCAATTCCCTTTGCTCAACTGGCGCATCCCGCGATCCAGCCCCTCGAGTGTGAGCGGGAACATGCGGTGGCCGAGCAGCTCGCGCGTCAGGCTGATCGAATCGTGGTAGTCCCATACCGCCTCGGGCTGCGGGTTGAGCCAGATCGTGTCCTTGTAGATGCTCAACACGCGCTGCAGCCACAGCGCGCCCGGCTCCGGATTGGAATGCTCGACGCTGCCGCCGGGATAGGTGATTTCGTACGGGCTCATCGTGGCGTCCCCAACGAAGATCACCTTGTAGTCGTGCGGATACTTGTGCATCACGTCCCACGTCTGGATGCGATCGGTGCCGCGCCGGTGATTGTCCTTCCACACCCGCTCGTAGAGAAAGTTGTGGAAGTAGAAGTACTCGAGGTGCTTGAACTCGGTGCGCGCCGCGGAGAACAACTGCTCGCAAAGCTCGATGTGGTCATCCATCGAGCCGCCGACGTCGAGGAACAGGAGCACTTTCACGTTGTTGTGGCGCTCGGGAACCATCTTGATGTCGAGCCAGCCCGCGTTGCGGGCCGTCGAGCGCACCGTGTCGTCGAGATCGAGTTCTTCGGGATTACCTTCGCGCGCGAACTTGCGCAGCCTTTTCAGCGCGACCTTGATGTTGCGCGTGCCGAGTTCGACCGAGCTGTCGAAATTGCGGTACTCGCGCTGGTCCCACACCTTGACTGCGCGCCGGTGGCGGGATTCATGCTGGCCGATGCGCACGCCTTCGGGGTTGTAGCCGTAAGCGCCGAACGGGCTGGTGCCGGCGGTGCCGATCCATTTGGAGCCGCCCTGATGGCGGCCCTTCTGCTCTTCGAGCCGTTTCTTCAGCGTTTCCATCAGCTTGTCCCAGCCGCCGAGCGATTCGATCAGCTTCTTCTCTTCCTCGGTCAGATGCTTCTCGGCGAGCCGCTTCAGCCATTCTTCAGGGATCAGCGCCGTCGCGCCTTCGGGAAGCCCGGTGATGCCCTTGAAGTAGGCGCCGAACACGCGGTCGAATTTGTCGTAGTTCGCCTCGTCCTTGACCAGGCACGCGCGCGACAAATAGTAAAAATCATCGATGCTGCCGCTGATCACGCGCTTGTCGAGCGCTTCCAGCAGCATCAGGAACTCCTTGATCGAGACCGGCAGCCCGCCTTGTTTGAGCTTGAGGAAGAATTCGATCAGCATGAGGTGCGTGATTCGTGATTCGTGATTGGTGATTGGCGGGAACTCAACACACTCGCCGGCACGGAGATCTGCCGCCATTGCAGGAGCTTCAGCTCGAAGCGCATTGTATTGGCCGGGCTTGACGAAGGCAGCACGAGAGTCTCGTATCCCCATGCGCCAAACAGCGGCTCCATTTTGCCGGCAGTCTGGCCGTTGAAGCACACGCGGCGCAGCTTTTTGGCGACCCTCGTCACCGGCGCGAAATCGTTGTGGCCCGGGTTGCGGATGTTGGCATCGAGACTGCCTTCGCGCTTGCACGTGCCGATGATGTCCCACAAGCCGATGCGGTGCTTGAGCAAAGTGCGTAGCCGCCGCTCGTATTCAATCTCCGGCAGCGGCTCATCGATCACCGCGCCGAGCAAGCGCCAGAACTGGTTCTGCGGGTGGCCGTAGTACTGCGCCTTGCCGAGCGAAGCCACGCTCGGAAAGCTGCCGAGGATCAGCGTCTCGATGCCGGCATCGACCACCGGCGAAAAGCCCTTCGCCGCCTTGCTCATGGCAATCCTGTTACCCCGGCTTGCGGCGCGACATGAATACCAGCCGCTCGAACAAATGCACGTCCTGCTCGTTTTTCAGCAGCGCGCCGTGCAGCGGCGGGATGATCTTGTGCTGGTCCTGACTCACCAGCACCTCCGGCGGGATGTCTTCCGCCACCAGCAGCTTCAACCAGTCGAGGAGTTCCGAAGTCGACGGTTTCTTCTTCAGCCCCGGCACATCCCGTATCTCGAAGAACGCTTCGAGCGCCTCCCTGAGCAGCGACTTCTTGAGCCCGGGAAAATGCACGTGCACGATTTTCTCCATCGTCTCCTTGTCGGGGAAGCGGATGTAATGGAAAAAACAGCGCCGCAGAAAGGCGTCGGGAAGCTCCTTCTCGTTGTTGCTGGTGATGATCACCAGCGGGCGGTGTTGCGCCTTGATCAGTTGCTGCGTCTCGTAGACGTAGAACTCCATGCGGTCGAGCTCGCGCAACAGGTCGTTCGGGAACTCGATGTCGGCCTTGTCGACCTCGTCGATCAGCAGCACCGAATGCGCGTCCGCCTCGAAGGCATTCCACAGCATGCCGCGCACGATGTAGTTCTTGATGTCGTGCACTTTCGGGTCGCCGAGCTGCGAATCGCGCAGTCGCGACACCGCGTCGTATTCGTAAAGGCCGTGCTGCGCCTTGGTCGTCGATTTGATGTGCCACTCGTACAGCGGCCTCTTCAACGCTTTCGCGACCTCGAGCGCAAGCATGGTCTTGCCGGTGCCGGGCTCGCCTTTGATCAGGAGCGGCCGCTCGAGCGTGAGCGCCGCGTTGACCGCCATCATCAGATCCTGCGTCGCGACGTAATTTTCCGTGCCTTCGAATCGAACCATCTCAGCTCTCACCCCCAGTGAATTGAACGGCGCCTCAAGCGTCCGTTCCAATGAACGGACAGACAATTGAACAGCGCCCAAAGCGTCTGTTCCAATGCGCAGTCTCATAATTATAAGGTAATCAGACCCAGGCTCTGGAACCGCAGGAACAATTCGCGACACACCCAGGCATCCGTAGCAGCGTAGGTTATCTGCTGGGCAGACAGCTGCGCGGCGGCCCAGTTTGAAGTGCGGTTGCCCTTGGGAACCCGGAATCCGAGGATAATCCCTGCGAGGTTGCGCAGGCCGGTCTGCGCGAGGCCGCAGCGCCTTGCGACCACGCCCAGATCGAGCACATTGTTCTCCACGAACGGAAACACCAGCTTGAGTGAACGCAGATCGTGCGCCAGCGCCACTCCGGCCTTGACGATGCGCGGTTCCGCCAACAGTTCGGCGACAATCTGGAATACATCCGGCTGGCGCAACTGAAACAAGTACACCGCACTGGCCGTGGCCGCCTGAACCAGGCACGTCGGATGACTCTCGCCTTTGCTGAACGAGGGCCGCGTCTCGGTATCGAAGCCAACGACACTTTCCTGCCGCAGGTCCGCCAGTGCCCGCGCCCGGTCCTGCGGCGTTGTCACCAAGCACACCTCGCCCTCGTAGCGGCGGATCGGCAGAGTCGCCATATCCTCCCTGGAAATTGCGCGCGCGATGCCGTGTTGCGAATCGACTGGGGTGGTAGAGTTCATCAGGCTGTGAGGATAGCGCATTCGCGCGCGCGCTTCCTAATGGCGCGCGGCAAGCCGGTTGGCTGAGGAAACGCTACACTGGGTTAATATTCATCGAGGAGGAGAATCTCATGATTATGGTTCGCATACTCCCGTTACTGGCGGGACTCGCGGTGTGGCCGGCAATCTCACCGGCGCAGGACCCTGGGTCTGCACCGGCTGTCCCCAGGCAGATTCGCATCATCACCGCGAGCCTCGGAGGCACCGGCCCGGACTTTCTCGCCCGCCTGATTGCTCCCCGGCTGGGCGATGGGTTGCGGGTGAACGCGATCGTGGAAAACCGGCCCAGCGTCAACGGCGTCGTCGCCTCGCAATACGCCGCGCGCGCTGCGTCCGATGGTTCAGTCATAATGATGGGCAACGCAGGCACGCATGCGATCAATGCGATCCTGTACAAGAAGCCGGGCTACGACCCGGTACAGGATTTCGCTCCCATCAGCGAGATTGCTTCGATCCCGCTGGCGCTGGTCGTCCATCCGTCCGTCCCGGCGAAGTCCATCGGAGAACTGATCGCGCTGGCCAGGAAATCGCCCGGCAAGCTCAACATCGCCATCGCGGGCGCAGCAGGAGAACTTGCGGGCAACGCGCTCAAGCTGCAGGCAAAGATCGACATGACCAACATACCCTACAAGGGCGGCGCGGTAGCCACGATCGCCGTGTTGGCCGGCGAAGCGGATATGGTCTTTACTTCCTACATCGTCATCGGCGCACATGTCGATTCCGGGAAATTGCGCGTGCTGGGCGTCAGCAGCACCCAGCGCATGCCGCAGCTACCCAATGTGCCGACGATAGCCGAGCAAGGCCTGCCCGGTTACGAACACGAACAGTGGTACGCGCTGTTCGCGCCTGCCAAAACGCCGGCCCCGATAGTGCAAGTCATCTATACGGAAGTCACGCGCATCGTAAACTTACCGGAGATCAACGAGCGGCTGGTCTCAACCGGACATCGCGTGGTGGCGGGCACCCCGCAGCAACTCGCCGACAGGGTCCAGCGCGAGATCGAAAAAACCCGGAAGATCATGCTCGAGTCCGGCATGCAGCAGCAATGATCGGGAAGTCTCCGCGTTGGGGCTTATAATTGCGTTCGATGATCGCAACCTTGCGGCCCGCGCCCGCGAGCCGTGCTGCGAGCGATGGTCCGGACTGGCCGGTGCCGATGATGATGGCGTCAAAGCGTGTCGTCATGGGGTAACCCCGGTCGTCGTCACCTGGTGTATTTGTTTGGCATTTCATTCTCACTCGTGACTATACTGCATGGCGCCCGGCGATCAATCTGGCGCGGGATAAAGCCAGTTCTTGAACAGCCTGGTGAGCCGGGGAGCGACGACGTAACTCATTGTCGGCACAACCAGTGCGGTTACCGCAAAAACCCTCGCAATTCCGGGCATAGGGAACGGCAAAATCCAGTTGAACGCGACCCCATACAGATACACGAGCGGGAAAATGCCAAGCCACGTTACGACCGTCATTTTGGCGCGCGTGGGAGGGTGCATGCCGGGCTGGGCGGGAAGTGTGAACCACGCTTCCAGACCGGTAAGAACATCGTAGCGTGGATCGCCCTGCGTATAGCGATTGGCGGCGGAAACCAGACGGGCCTGCTCGGCCGACTCTTCCCATGCGCGCAGATGCTCGCAGGTATCGAACCGGTACACCATCCGAAATCCCGGTTGGGTCGGGACCGACGGCCGTGTTACCGTCACGCCGAGATGTCCGGGAAATCGCATGGCCGCCGCGATGAGATTCTTGATCGCCTGCTTGAGGTGCGCTTCCATTCCCTCGCGCGGAAGCCTGTCGACCACCTTCGTGACGGTCGTGTCGGTGCCGGGCAAATCTCCCGGCGTGCAGAAAGAATCGGGTGAAGATTTATTCATGGTAGCAGCGAACCCGTCAAAACACTGCGCAACTGCAACCGGCGAATCCCGCCGATGGTCCCCAAGGATCAAACAATGTCGAGCTGCATGATGCCGTTGCGGCGCGCAAGGGCAGCTCCGCCTTTCTCAACAACGGTGCACCGTAACCGCCATACGTGGCGACCGGCGACCATTCGGGGCTGACCAGCAGGGGCGGCGGCGACATGCCCTTGAATTCGGCAGCGGCATAAACCGTTTTGCCGCCGACTATCGTCAGCACCGATTCCAGCGCCTTGATCTGTTCTTCCGGAATCGAAAAGTAATCCGCCGACAGCACGGTGATATCCGCGAGCTGTCCCGGTACCAGCGCACCTTTCTTGCCTTCGTCGCTTGAAAACCAGCTGCTGCCCACTGTCCACAAGCGCAGGGCCTCCATGCGATCAAAGCGGTTGGCCTCGGTGTACATTTGCGCGCCGCCAACGGTTTTGCCGGATATCAACCAGTAAAGCGACACGAACGGGTTGTAACTTGCCACCCGCGTCGCGTCGGTCCCGGCGCCGACCGGCACGCCCGCCGCAAGCATGCGTTTAATCGGCGGGCTCGTCTCGGCAGCCGCCTTGCCGTAGCGGTTGATGAACGACTCGCCCTGATACGCCATCCGATGCTGTACGGCGATGCCTCCGCCGAGCGCGCGAACGCGGTCGATATTGCGCGGCGAAATTGTCTCAGCGTGGTCGATCAACCAGTGCAACCCGGTGAACGGCACTTCGCGGTTGACTGCTTCATAAACGTTAAGCACGCGCTCAATGGTCTCGTTATAGGTCGCGTGCAACCGGAACGGCCAGCGGTTCTGCGCGAGGAGCCTGACCACCGCGGTGAGATCGGCCTCCATGTTGGCCGCCATGTCCGGACGCGGCTCCAGGAAGTCCTCGAAATCCGCCGCCGAATAAACGAGCATTTCGCCCGCGCCGTTGATACGGTACATGTCGTCGCCCTGCCCCGGCTTCACCGTTTTGGCCCAGTTCGAGAAATCGTCGAGTTCCTGCTTCGGGCGCTGCGTGAACAGATTGGCCGCGATGCGCACTGTCATCTGGTTGTCTTTATGCAGCGCGGTGACCACTTCGTAATCCTGCGGATAGTTCTGGAACCCGCCGCCGGCGTCGATCACGCTGGTCACGCCAAGCCGGTTCAACTCGCGCATAAACTGCCGCGAGGAATTGACCTGCTGATCGAACGGTAGTTTCGGCCCCTTGGCGAGCGTCGAGTAAAGAATGAATGCGTTCGGCTTCGCAATCAACAGTCCGGTCGGGTTGCCGGCTTTGTCGCGCTGGATCTCGCCGCCGGGCGGATTCGGCGTGTCCTTGGTATACCCGGCCGCGCGCAAGGCAGCGCGATTGAGCAGCGCGGTCGCATAGAGATTGAGCACGAATACCGGCGTATCGGGCGCTGCGGCATTGAGTTCATCGAGCGTCGGCATGCGCTTTTCCGCGAATTGATACTCCGACCATCCGCCAACTACGCGCACCCAGTGATTGGGCGGCGTGCGTTGCGCCTGCTCGCGCAGCATGCGCAAGGCATCGGCCAACGACGGCACGCCGTCCCATCGCAATTCGAGGTTGTAGTAAAGGCCCCCGCGTATCGGATGCGAGTGCGAGTCGATCAGGCCTGGAATGACCGTGCGCCCGCCGAGTTCGATCACGCGCGTTGAGGGACCGCGATATGCCATCACTGTCGCCGTATCTCCGGTTGCAGAGATGCGGCCGTCCCTGATTGCGAGTGCGTTCACGAACGATCGCCGGTCATCCTGCGTCGCGATACGGCCGTTGGCGAGAATCATATCGGCCGAAGCACTGCCCGCTGGATTACCGTTAGTCATTGCACATCCAGGACTTTAATTGCATCGGAAGCGCCCGCGATCGTGCGGGCGCCGAAAATCCAGTAAGGGCCCCAGCGGCACGATGCGATTCGGATTGATGTGTTCATGACTCATGTAGTAATGCCGCTTGATATGATCGAGATCCACCGTTTCCGCGATTCCCGGCACCTGGTATAGCTCACGCAGATAGCCGGAAAGATTGGGATAGTCTTCGATGCGCCGCAGGTTGCACTTGAAGTGCCCGTGGTACACCGCGTCGAAGCGAATGAGCGTCGTGAAGAGCCGCCAGTCCGCTTCGGTCAACGTGCTGCCGACGAGATAGCGCGTGCGGGAGAGCCGCTCCTCCAGCGTATCGAGCGCGTGAAAAAGCCGTCGCGCTGCGGCCTCGTAGGCTGCTTGCGTGCCCGCGAAGCCGCAGCGATAGACGCCGTTGTTGATGTTGTCGTAAACAAAAGTGTTGATTTCGTCGATCTCACTACGCAACCCGGCAGGGTAATAATCCCGGCCGATGGAACCCTGCGCCGCGAACTCGCTGTTGAGCATGCGGATAATTTCCGCTGACTCGTTGTTGACGATCACGCTGCGTTTCTTGTCCCACAGAACCGGAACGGTCACACGTCCGGAGAAACGCGGCTCCGCCTTGATATAGACCTGGTGCAGATGCCGGAACCCGTTGACGTGATCGGGTAGTGCCGCACTGAACGCCCAGCCCTCGGATGACATCACCGGTTCCACGACCGAGACCGAAATCGCGTTCTCGAGTTTCTTGAGTGTCCGAAAGATAAGCGTGCGGTGGGCCCACGGGCAGGCCAGCGACACGTACAAATGGTATCGTCCCGCCTCCGCCGGATAGCCACTTGAGCCGTCGGCAGTGATCCGGTTACGGAACTTCGCGTCAGGCCGAGCAAATTCGCCCGCCGTGCTCGCCGTTTCATACCAGCCGTCGTTCCACACGCCATTAAGCAGATAACCCATCACGCCTCATCTATCGCGTTTATTAATCGGGATGGCAAGCTGTCCGGCATCGTTTTTCAATTCGCAACGATTATTGTCGCAGGCTGCTTGTGGACCATCGTATAATTGCCTCACTTACTCCTACAATCCTCAGCCAAAGATCTGGGCCTTCAAGCGCGGTGGCCAAGAGGAGACCGTCCAGGTCAATGGCTGCGTGCAAGTGAATAGTGGAGACCTGTTGCAGCAATTGGCGCTGGATGGCCACGGAATCGTTCTTCTCCCCACTTTTTTGGTTGGTGCCGACCTTGAAGCGGGTCGCCTGGTTCATGTACTGGCCGATTATGATGCTGGCGAATTGGGAATCTACGCGGTATATACGAATCGCAAATTCATGCCGGCGAAAGTTCGGTCGTTTCTGGAATTCCTCGTTGAACGCTTCGGCGACAACGCTTACTGGGATGAGTGGTCATTGCGGATGAAAAGTCCGGCTATCTCGTCCCCCAGAGGGTCCAAAAAGCACGTTTCCAGATTCGGTTCAGTCAAATAACGTTGGTGCGTGCGCAGCGTGCGGCTTCGTCTCGCGGTGCGTCTGCGCGCCGGGCCTGCTCAGCGATCCTATGCGCACGCCGAGCAGCCGGATGCGCCGGTCGAGCGGCACGCGTTTCAGGCATTCGCCCGCGGCCCGGCGTATCGTGCCGGCGTCCCCTGTCGGCGCGTCAATCGTGCGGTCGCGCGTGACGGTCTTGAAATTGTCGTAGCGCAGCTTGAGGCCTATCGTCTTGCCGACGTAACCTTTGCGCTGCAGATCGCCGGCCACCCTCACGCACAAGTCGGTGAAGATGCGCGAGAGTTTCTCCCGGTCGCGCACCGGGTGCAGGTCGTTTTCGAACGTCGTTTCGCGGCTGATCGATTTCGGTTCGCTGTAAGTGACGACCGCCCGCTCGTCGCGCCCATGCGCGGCGTCGAGCAGCCACGCGCCGTAGCTCTTGCCGAAGTGCTCGACCAGCACCGACGGTTCGGCCTGCGCCAACTCGCCGATGGTACGAATGCCGAGCGTCTCGAGCTTCGCGGCTGCCTTGGGCCCGATGCCGTTGACTTTGCGCGCCGGCAGCGGCCACATGCGCGTGGGGACGTCGGCTGCGCGGAGCACGGTGAGCCCAGCGGGCTTTTCCAGCTCGGAGGCGATCTTCGACAGCAACTTGTTCGGCGTAATGCCGATCGAGCACGACAGCCCGGTTGCTTCGAACACGGCGCTCTGGATCGATGCCGCCACGTCGCGTGCGCGCGCCCATGGATCGAGCGTATTGCCGGCGAAGTCGGACATGACCAGAGCGGTCAGTTCGATGTAGATCTCGTCGATGCCTCGGTCTTCGATCTCGGGCGCCACCGCGCGCACCGCGTCCTTGAACATCCGGGAGTAGCGCCGGTATTCGTCGAAGTCCGCCGGCAGCAGCAGCGCATCGGGCGCGAGCTGTGCTGCTTTCATCAGCCCCATGCCCGAGTGAACGCCGAGCGCGCGTGCTTCGTAGGTGGCGGTAGTGATCACGCCCCGCCCTGTGTAATTGCGGAGTGTCGGGATGGCGGCGCCCCGCGTCTGGTCCTCCGCAGTACGCCGCCGCCCGCCGATCACCAGCGGTTTGCCGCGCAGCTGTGGGTAACGCAGTAGCTCAACCGACGCGTAGAACGCGTCCATATCGAGGTGGGCGATAAAACGCAACGGCGCGGGCATCCCGTAGTATACCGTTCGGCAATGCGAATCATTGCGGGGGCAACCGCGCGTTCAATCCAGCCGTACGTTCGCTTCGCGCGCGATCCTGGTATAGCGCGCACCGTCCGACTTGAGCAGCGCGGCGAATTGTTCGGCGGAACCCGGAGTAGCAATCATGCCCTGCGTACGCATGAGCTCGCGCACTTCGGGCATGTTCAGCGCGTTGTTTATTCCGGTGTTGAGCCGCGCGATCACCGCTGACGGCGTGGCTGAATGCACAACATAACCGTTCCAGTTGATGGCTTCTATTTCCGGCACGCCCGCTTCGCGCGCGGTAGGCACGTCAGGCACCAGGGAATCGCGCTCGGCGCTGCTGACCACCAGCCCACGCAGTCTCCCGGACTTGATGAACGGCGCGACGGAAAACAGATTCACCAGGACACCGGTAACGTGTCCGCCAACCGCCGCGGTGACAGCGGGAGCTTCCCCCTGAAAAGGCGCATGCACGATATTGACCTTGTGCGCGAGCTTGAGTGCTTCGCCGAGCATGTTGTGGCTGGTGCCGGGACCGGAGGTGCCGTAGCTGATTTCGCCGGGCCGCGCGCGGGCCAGCGCCAGGTATTCCTTCATGTTCTTCACGGGCAGTGAAGGGTTGACGGCGATTATCATCGTCAGCCCCATGATCTGCGCGACCGCTTTGAAGTCCTTCTCGGTGTCGAACGGCACCTTGCTGCGTACCGCATGGTGCATGGTGAAGCTCGGCCCTATCGACAACAGTATGTGACCATCACCCGGCTGGCGGGCGACGTATTCGGTGCCGATCACGGTGCCGCCGCCGGGGCGGTTTTCGACCAGAATGGTCTGCCCCAGCTGCATACGCTGCGCGAGGATGCGCGCGGTCACGTCGAACGAGCCGCCCGCCGGGAACGGCACGACTATGCGTATCGGCTTCGATGGGAACTGCTGCGCGGCGCAAACTCCGGCGGCGCACAACAATGCGCCAGCGGCAATGCGCGCCACACAGTGCAGAGCGCTAAACACCTGGCGTCGACTCATACCGGTAACAACCTTTCCTTTCTGTCGGGCGGCAGGTCAACATCGAATGAGTTGACGAGCAATGCGAGGAGGTTGTAGTTGCCCATGACCATGCTCAGTTCGATCGCGCCCTGCCTGCCAAGCTGCTCCACTACTGCCTGGAATGTGCCTTTGCTTACGCGGTGGGTACGGAAGAACTCCTGTCCGAAACGCACGACGGCATTCTCGTCGTCGGGAAGTTTCGGCAGCTCCTTGCGATCTCTTAGCGCGTCCACCGTTGCGTCGCTGATACCGATTGCGCGTGCCGATGCCGCATGCGCGTTCCAGATGTACTGACAATCCTGCTCGCGCGCGGTGACCAGCATCGCGAGCTCCTGGAGTTTTTTCGGCAGCGAGGATTCGTTCCGCAGATATTTGTTCACCGCGTTGATCAACTGGTGCGCTTTGGGCACGTGAATCATGACGGAGCCGGGGCCGTAGCGAGGCACCGATCCCAGTCCTTTCAGGAGCTCGTCGAAAGCCGCGCGCTGGTTTTCGGGAACGCTCTCCCGGCTTGCTAAAGGCAGTCTTGCCACAGTGACCTCCGGTTATTGATTCATTTCCATGCCGGCCGCAAACGCCCCGCGTCCGCGGCCGGTCTGACTGGGCTTACGCGGCAACTTTTTCGCGCTGCGTGATCGACACCAGGCGCGAGAGCATCGCGGCAGCATTGCGGTGCAGGATCTTCTCGCGCGCTTCCTGGCTGATCTCCGCCTCCGCGATCGCCTTGCGGGTCCAGTCGCAACCGAATTCGCTGCCATCGGTGCCGCACACGATGCGCTCGGCGCCGTACGCGCGCACGCCGGCCTCGATGGCACGCGCGCCGAACGAGTTGCAATCCACGTACACCTTCGCGCGCCGGAAGCGTGCCGACGGCAGTTCCTCATTCGGCGTGTCGAGCAGGCTGCGGTGATCCATGCGCTCGACCTCGTACGGAATGTTGCCGCCCAGATTGTGGATGTGGATCATCGCATCGGGATAGGGCGCGAGATAGTCGGTGAGGCACAGCGTCACCATCGCCGAGGACAGGCTCGCCTGCATGTCGAGCGTGCCGTTGCGGCGGCGCGCGTTGTCGGTGTCACTCGCGACCTTGGGGAAAGCGTCGCCCGGCCGGGGCCCGTAGTGGATGAAGATGAGCGCGCGGCGCCGGTTCGCGATCTCGAGCAGAGGACGCATTTTTTCGGCGTCCCTGAGGGTGAGAAAACCGTTGGCCGGCACCTGCGTGCCGACGATGCCGGGCAGTCCCAGCGCCCGATCGAACTCCGCGGCGGCGGCTGAAATGTCCATCAGCGGCAGCGCGGCATAGGCGGCAAAGCGGCCCTCGTGCTCCGCGCAGATCCTGGAGAGGCGGTCGTTGAGGCGTTGGCATAGCGGGACAGATATCTCGAGCGGCTGGGCCTCGGCCCAGCAGAACGAGCCCAGCAACGACAGCACGCTGGTGCTCACGCCCTGGCGGTCCATCCTGGCGAGGTAAGAGTCCACGTCATCGAACGCCTTGGACAGCGGCTCCTCGCCGGTCCGGCTCTTCAGCACCTCGACGCCGTTCTGATTGCGCACGATGCGCGGTTCCTTGGTCCGGGCACGCAGCGCGTCAGTGAACTCGGCGGGCCTCCAGTGGGCATGCATGTCGATCATGGATATCTCCTCAATTTGTCCAGCCGGCAGTTTAACCCGAATCAAGTTGCAAAAACGATGCAGGACGGGCTTCCGGTTTCGATAATCTGGCCGGTCGGCGCGAGCTTGCCGGTTTCGCGATCGATTCGAAACTCGACGATGGTGTGACTATTCTCGTTCGCCGCGTAGAGATGGCTGCCGTCCGGATCGAGGCCGAAGAAGCGCGGCTTGCGGCCCTGCACCGATTCCCAGCCTACATGGGCCAGCATCCCGCTGGCCGGATCGACGGAATAAATCGCGATGCTGTCGTGCCCGCGGTTTGACGCGTAAACGAATTTTCCAGACGGCACGATGGCGATTTCGGCGCCCGTATTGTCGCCGGTGTAAGTGGTCGGCGTCGTGGGTATTCTCTGAAAAGGCTTGAGCTCGCCGCGTTCGGAATTCCAGTGATAGGCGGTGACGGTGGATTCCAGCTCATTGACCACGTAGGCGTAAGGCCCGCCGGGATGAAAAGTCACGTGGCGCGGCCCCGCGCCATGGCGGCACTTTACGAATGGCGGCTCGCACGGCACGAGTTTTCCGCCACGGGCATCAAACCGATAGACATGTACTTGGTCGAGTCCCTTGTCGGGCACCACGACAAAGCGGCCGCTCAGGTCGAACCACGCTTGATGGGGATGCGGCGCGTCCTGATGGCGCCGGTACGGTCCCGGTTCGCCGGACGGCAGCACGAGGTCGCTGTGCGGTGCAAGAGAACCATCCGCGTTGATCGGAAAAACCGCCACGCCGGGACCGTTGGCGAGGACGACGTAGCGATTGCCCGGGTCCAGCATGACCGACGATGAATTGTCGCCGCCGGTCGCCTGCTTGTTGAGCAACTTCAGCTTGCCGGTTTGCTGGTCGATCGAATAAGCGCCGATTTCAGAACTGTCGCCGTGCGCCGAGTAGAGAAACTTCTGCGTGTGATCCAACGCCACGAAATGCGGATTCGGTATGGCATCGCAGGCTTCAACCAGCGTCCACGCGCCGCTGGCCTGATCGATCCGGTACACGGCGATGCCTTTGCCGTGGGCTTTGCGCTTTTCGGTGGTGAAACACCCGACATAGGCATACTTCGGGCGCACGGCGTGCTTGGCTTCCATGGGCAATTTTTCCTCGGGAGAGAACTCCGCGCAATACTATGCCCGAATTTTCGCCAGCACAATATGAAGTCAATCTTGACCGCGATCTCCGGCGAGTTCGCGCGGCCGGATCAGCCAGAACGCCACCAGCGCGAACAACATCAGGACAGCCACGATAAGAAACGCCGCGCCCCACGCGACGCGCGACATGCCGCCGGCGAGATCGAGCGTGACGCCGATAATCAGCGGCCCGACGAAGCCGCCCGCATAGCCCAGCATCGAATGCACCGCCAGCGTGGCGCCGCGCCGCGCGGGTTCGGCGGTTCCGGTCGTACCCGCCGTCAGCGACGACGAATCCAGCCAGACGATAAACCCGTAAAGCAGCAGCAGGGCCATGGCAACCGGGTACGACGCGGTGCCCAGGAACCCGATGCTGCCGCCGACCACGATCGATGCGGTCATCGCAAACGCAATAAGTTTGCGCCGGCCCCAGCGGATAGCGGACTCGTTGCCGAGAACGCTGGCGGCCGTGCCGATCAAGCCGAGGGCGGTCACCACCAGAGTCGGCGAGAGCCGCGTCTCGCCGGCACCGGTGCTCATCGCGACGTACGCGAGAAAGGCCACGGCCCAGCCCCGCAGCGCGCTCATCTCGAGCGTATGGATGCAGTAGGCCAACGCGTAGGCCATGGCGGAGCGATTGCGGAAAACGGGGCGGAAATCGAACAGCCCCAGGCCGTCGCCGGTGGAGGACGCAGGCTGTTTCCGGCGCGGCACCGTTAGCGCCACAGTCAACCACGCAATGCCCGCACTCAGCGCAGCCACGAGGAATGCGGAACGCCAACCGTAGCCGTCAGCGAGCAAACTGGCGCACGAGAAAGACAGCGCCCCCGAGATGCCGATGCTGGCGGCGTGCCCGGTCACCGCGCGCGACATGAGTTTCGCATCGACCTGGTCCGCGAGCAGCTTGAGTCCGGTCATATAGGTGCCGGCCCAGCCGATGCCGGTAAGCGCGCGCGTTGCGAGCGCCGACCAGAACCCATCGGCAAACATGCCGAACAGCAGATGGCCCGCGATCGTGCAGCCGACCCCGAAGAGATACACGAGTTTGGCGTCGATGCGGTCGGTCAGAGTCACGAGGATCGGCACCGCGGCCAGGTAGGCGGCGTAGAAGATGGCGGTAACCCAGCCGGCTTCGCTGTTGGTCAGCCCCCACAGCGGCATCATGGTGGGCAACAGCGCCGGCCAGAAAAACGCTCCGATCTGAACCAGCACCTGGGCCGCGCAAACCACTGCGACGAGACGCGCACCAGACAATCTTCGAACCGGCATGTGCTTAACCGCTCAGATCGCGTTACCTGCCGCGTGCCCCTCGGCTGTCGCAGCGAGCAGCCCGCGCGGCGAACGGCAATCTCCGACCAGGCGCACTTCGATTCCCGCCGCGCGCAGCGGCCCGGCCAACGTGTCTTCGGGTACGCGAGGCGTCGAGTAGGCCAGAAAAGCGACGTCCGAGATCACGCCCGCGTCGCCGTTATAGACGTTCGCATATTCCAGCCTGCCCTCGTCAAAGCTTGCGCTCCAGTGCAGCTCGGCGAGCACGATCGTTTCGATCCGCTTCTCGTGAAAACGCCGCAGTATGCCCTGGCGGGTCACCAGCGCGGTGGCCTGCGCGATCGATTCGCGCGGCGTGATCACCACCACGCGGTCGAACAGCGCGTGCAGCATTTCCGCCGCCGCATACGTGCCTTCCGTGTGGTCCATGTCGAAAATGACCGCGGTGCCTGACTGGCGCGTCGCATGCCTGAGCAACTCCGACATCGCGCTGCGCAAGTCGGGGACGAGGCCCGCGTCGCGCACGTCGGGCGGCAGCCATGGCGGCGGCAACATGCGGGAACCGCACGCGAGGATAACGGCAGCGGGATCGAGCGCGATAATATCGGCCGCGCTGGCCGACATGCCAAACTCGAAGCGCACGCCCGCCCTGCCCGCGGCTGCCAATTGATAATCATAAATGCTGCTGAGGGATTCGCCGCCGGGCAGCATCGCGTGCAACCGGGTTTTGCCGCCAACCTCCGAAGAACAGCCGAATGCCGTCACTTCATGACCGCGCGCCGCAGCAATCCACGCGGCCTCCATGCCAGCCACACCGGTGCCGATGACGGCCACACGCCGGCGTACCGCCACAGGCGACGGCCACCAGTCGACCTCGTTGGCCTCCGCCACGCGCGGGTTGTTCACACATGCGATCGGCTGCAGGCGCGTATTGATGGTGTCCCAGCACTTGTTGCACGAGACGCAGTACCGGATGTCGTGCGCGCGGCCCTGCGCCGCCTTCAGCGGCCACGCCGCATCGCACAGGATGGGCCGCCCCAGCCCGATCAGTTCCGCCTCTCCCGAGGCGATGATGTTGTCCGCCTCAGCAGGATCGGTGATGCGTCCAACGGCAACGAGCGGCACGCCGGGTATGGCACGGCGGATTTCCCGGAACAGCGGCAGATAGGGCGCGCGCGGTCCATGCGCGTCGGGGAGGTGCCATTCCAGCGCGCGCCCATGAGTGCCTTGCACAAAGTTCAAGTAGTCGACATCGCCCGAACTCGTCAGGCGGGCGGCAATGATCGCGGCCTCCGCCGCGCCGATTCCACCAGGAACGTAATCGTTGCCGGGAAGCCTGATGCCGAGAATAAACCCGCGGCCGCACATCGCGCGCAATGCGGCGATGAGCTCGGCGACAAAACGGGTGCGCCCCGCCCAGTCACCGCCATACTCGTCGGTTCGCGCATTCGACCACGGCGACAGAAACTGGTGAAACAGATGTCCGTGACCGGCCGAAATTTCCACGCCGCTGAAGCCGCACCGCTGCAGGCGTGCCGCCGAGCTTGCGAATTCGTCGGTCATCGTATGGATTTCAGCGACGCTGAGCGCATGCGGCACGATCCAGCTCAAATCGTCGGGCAGCGCGGAAGCGCTGATGGCTTCCGCATGGATCCCGGTGTTATGACGGCCGCGCCCGGGATCCTGGATCTGCGCGAGCAGTCGGCAGTCCTCGGATTCGACCGCGTCCGCCCAGCGCTTGAGGCCGTCCAGATTGTCGTCGTTCCATGCCCGCGCGCGGTACGACACGTTCTGGTGCCGCGCCATGCTGACCGGCTCGGTGACGATGAGCGCCGCGCCGCCGCGCGCGCGGTTGGCGTGATACTGGATCAGCCGCTCCGTCACGCGGGTATTCTCCGCCATGTGCGTATTCATCGACGCATGCACGATGCGGTTGCGTAACGGCTTCCCCGCCAGCGTAAACGGCGCAAACAACGACGGATAGGGTGTTGGCTTATCCATTATTTTGCCTTACCAAACTGGGTGACAATTCGACCGCCAGTTGACCAACTTGTAGAAAGTATAGCCGCTGTTCACCAAAAAATCGGGGGCGGAGTAACATTCTCTTTTGCCTGATCGAAAGTGACCCTGTTTATTGTGAGCAAACCCGTCTGCATCGTGTGGATGAACGAAGCGCGCGTATACGAGCAGGCGCTGGCGCGTGCCGGTCTCGGCGACCGGCTCGAATTCCACGGCGTGCGTGTTGACCAGACGATCCCCGCCGATCTCGCGACGCGCGGCGAAATACTGGTCGGCTGGCGCCCGGCGCCGGGGTTACTCACCGGCATGCCGCGGCTGCGCTGGATCCAGAGCTCGACCGCCGGCATGGACAATTGGCTCGCGGACCCTGCTCTGCGCGCGGACATTCTCCTCACCTGTGCGCGCGGCGCGCATCGCGTGCAGATGCCTGAGAACATACTCGCGGCGCTCTTTTTCCTCACCAAGCCGCTGCTGCAATGCGCGCTCGAGCAGCGCGAAAGCCGCTGGACCCGCCGCATCTCCGAGCCGCTCGCCGGCAAGACGCTCGGCATTCTCGGCCTCGGCGCGATCGGACAGGAACTCGCGCGCAAGTGCGAGGCGCTCGAAGTGAAAGTGATCGGCACCAAGCGCTCGCCTGCGCCGCTCGCGCACGTTGCGAAAGTCTATCCGCCGGAGGCGACCGACGACGTGCTCGGCGCATCCGACTTCGTGCTGCTGCTCCTGCCCTCGACCGCCGAGACCGAGAACTTCATGGATGCACGGCGCTTGCGTGCGATGCGCTCGAGCGCCTATCTCCTCAACTTCGCGCGCGGCGCGCTGATCGTCGATGCCGATCTGATCGCCGCGGTGCGCTCGAAAACCATCGCCGGCGCCGTGCTCGATGTTTTCCGCAAGGAACCGCTGCCTGCCGAAGATCCGTTTTGGACCACGCCCGGCATCACGGTGCTGCCGCACATCGGCGGGCTCCATCCCGCGCGCGACGAAGGTGTCGCCGAGGTATTCGTCGCCAACGCGCGGCGCTTTCTCGCCGGAGAGCCGCTCGCAACCGTCGTCGATCGCGCGCGGGGCTACTAGCCCGGATCGCGGTCATCTTATTTGCGGCCCCGCTACTTCGAGCTTGACGGGGTAGCCGCCTTCGCCGCCTTGAGCATCTCTCTCAGGATGGGCTCGAAGAACGGCGCGGGCCGCATGACGCGGTTTTCCTGGTGCAGCATGCGCGGCTGGTTCTTGGCGCGGTACGCCGGCCAGGCGGGATCCGCGGCCAACGCCTTGTGGCGCCGCTCCCGGTCCTCATGGCTCTCGTAGACCCAGAAATGCACGATCGTGTTGAGAGGCGTTCCGATCTCGTTGATGAAAAAACCAAGCTGGTTGCCGAGGTGGCGGCGCAGCAGCGGCAACGCCTCGCGCTCGTAGGTTTCGAGGAATTCCGGCAGCTTCCCCACGTGCATGGTGTACATGCGCTCTTCCACGATCATCTTGTTTCTCCTTGAGATGGGTTGTCAACGACGAGCATCAACATGCGGCCTGCACGTGCATACACGAAGGATTATTCCACAGGGTGCGACTGGTGAATATGAATATAATGCCATCACAGGCAGGAACCGGATAACGCCGCATGCAACTGACCATAGAAGATGCAACCGAGCTGGCAGTACGGGTCTTGACGCGTTACGGCATGCCGCAGCGGTATGCGGCGATGGTGGCCGAGCATCTGGTCGACGCCGCGTTGTCCGGGCACGAGTTCGCGAGTCTCGCGCGCCTGCCCACGCTGGCGAAGCTGTTGCAGGACCGGCCGCCCGCCGGAGAGATCCGGGTAGTAAAGGAAACCGCGAATTCGGCCCTCATCGATGGCGGCGACAATATCGCGTACGCGGTGTCGGTCATCGCCATGGACAAGGCGATCGAACTTTGCCGAAAAAGCGGCATTGCAATGGTCAGCGCCAACAACACGTGGTTCAGCGGGCGGCTCGCCTATTACGTCGAGCGCGCCGCGCGTCAGGGCTACATCGGCATACACTGCATGCACGGCACCGCGCGCACGGCACCCTTCGGCGGCATGGAGGCGCTGCTCGGCACCAATCCGGTCGCGATCGCGTTTCCGAGCGCGGACGAGCCGGTCATCATTGACATGTCGATGTCGGCGACCACCCACGGCGCGGCCCACCTCGCCAAAGCCAAAGGCGAGACTTTGCAGGCGGGCCTCGCCATCGACAGCAGCGGACGGCCCACGGTGGATCCCGATGCGGCATTGAAAGGAGCGTTCCTGGCATGGGGCGGACACCGCGGTTACGGTATTTCGCTCGCGGTACAGCTGCTAGGCATGCTCGCCGGCAGCGAGCCCGTAATCAGGGATGACAGCCGTTTCGGTCAGTTCTACCTGGTTATCGATCCGGCGATGGTAATGCCGCGCGAGCAATACCACGCACGCGTCTCCGAACTCAAAAAAATAATCAAGGCGAGCCGGCCCGCTCCCGGCGTCGAGAAAGTGCGTGTGCCGGGCGAGGCGAGCCTCGCGCATCGCCAGCGCGCCAGGGACGCGGGCGCGGCAGCAATGGTTCACGTTGACGACACAATTTACGCCCGCATCCGCGAGCTCCTGAGTTGATTGCCGACGCTATTCGGATCGCAAGCCCAGCCGCTGCACGACTTTGGCCCAGCGCTCGAGATCGGACGCGAGCACGCGCGCGAACTCGTCGGCGGTACTGGAGCGCGCATCGACGCCCTGGCTTGCGAGCCGCTCGAGGACTTCCGGCGCGCCGAGCGCGGCTGCAATCTCCGTGTTAAGCCGCTGTACGATTTCCGCAGGCATCCGTGCAGGCCCCACGAATCCGTACCACAGGCTTGCTTCGTAGCCGGGTACTCCCGACTCCGCCACCGTGGGAATGTCGGCTAGCGCGGTCGAGCGCTGCGCGCCGGTCGTCGCCAATGCGCGCAGCCTTGCCGAACGCACATGCGGCAACACCGACAGGCTGGGGCCGAAGGACGCAGAAACCTGTCCGCCAATGAGATCGCTGGTGGCGAGCGACATGCCTTTGTATGGAATGTGCACCAGGGTCGTTCCCGTCATGGTCTCAAACAGCGCGCCGGCGAGATGTCCGGAGGATCCCACGCCCGCCGTACCGTAGCTGAGTTGCCCGGGACGAGCTTTGGCTAGCGCCACGAACTCTCTTACGCTCTTCGCCGGGAGCGATGGGTGCACGGCGAGCAAGAGGGGACTCGAGCCGGCCAGCGTGATCAGCGTGAAATCCTTGACCGAGTCGAACGGAAGCTTGCGGTAGAGGCTTGCGTTGACTGCGTGGCCGCTCGGAATCAGCGTGATCGTATAGCCGTCGGGCGCGGATCGGGCTGCCGCCTCGGTGCCGATAATGCCGTTGGCGCCCGGCCGGTTTTCGACGATCACCTGCTGCTTGAGATTTTCGGTAAGCTTCTGCGCGACCGTGCGGCAGAAGGTATCGTTGCCGCCGCCCGGCGGAAAAATCGAAATGATCCGGATGGTGCGCGACGGGTACGCCTGCGCAAGAGCACTGCTGCCTGTGACGACCAGCATTCCCGCCAGCGCCGCGCCTGCAACGTAAACGATGTTTTTCATGGTGTGCCCGCCGTCAGGTTTTGATTCAATTCGCAAGGTCTTCGCGCCGGTCGATATCCTGCAGCATACCTGGATCGTCGCATTCGATCAGCGTCAAATCAATCTTATGCGCAGCAATAATGTCGCGCGCGCCGGCATCACCGTCGAGTGCCAGCAGTTGCGCGCCGAAACGTTTGCCCAAACCGACCGGATGGCCGCGTTGTCCCTGATACACCGGAGCGACGAGCGACTTGCCTGCTGTGAGTTGATGCATGATAGCGGCAATCGTGGCGCTTTTGATGAGCGGCATGTCCGCGAGCGCGATTATCCAGCCGTCGGCACCGCGCCGTGCAGCCACGCCGTGCGCGAGGCTCGCGCCCATGCCGCGCGCCGCGTGCGGGCAGAACGTGACATGGCAGCCTTCCTGCTCGAGCAGATCGGCAAGCGGAAAATCGCCCGGCCGCACGACCGCCACCACGTCGGGAACGGCCGCAAGCAGGTTACGCGCCGCCTGCACGCCGATCGGCGTGGCGTCGGCCAGCGGATGCAGCAGCTTGTCGCCGCCGAAACGCGAGCCCGAACCCGCCGCCAGCAAGATCGCGCAGATATCCAAATGCTCTCCTCGACCCGGTCATTATATAGTCGCATGATCGATATTCACGTAGACTTCGCATGGCAGGTCAGTTCGGCTGTGACGACTTGTGCGGCGGCGCGCTCCGCGGGTAAGTCCGCGGCCGGAGTCGTGGGTTGACTCCGGCCGCGGACTTGGGTACCCGCTGCGCGCCGTTTGCCGCACCAGGAGCACAGACGAACTGACCTGCCACGCGAAAAAACCGCCGGACAATGGCTCACCACCAAAATCAACCAATCGACAAAAATGCCAAGACTAGCCGCCAACCTGAGCCTCATGTTCACCGAGGTCGCTTTTCTCGACCGCTTCGCCGCCGCCGCCAAAGCGGGCTTCAAGGGCGTCGAATACCTGTTCCCATACGAGTACGACAAAGATGTCCTCAGGCAGAAACTTGGCGAGCACAAGCTCACGCAGGTGCTGCACAACCTGCCGGCGGGCAACTGGGCCGGCGGGGAGCGCGGCATCGGCTGCCATCGCGACCGCGTCGCGGAATTCAAGGCCGGCGTCGACCAGGCGGTCGAATACGCGACCGCACTCGGCTGCGCGCAGGTCAATTGCCTCGCCGGTATCCGGCCGTCCCACCACGATCCGGTCGACGCGCGCGAGACGTTCATCAGGAACCTGCAATTCGCGGCGCCCCGCCTCAAGGCCGCCGGCATTAAGCTCCTGATCGAAGCAATCAATACGCGCGACATCCCGGGGTTTTTCCTGACCAATACCGCGCAGGCGGTCGACATCATCAAGGCAGTGGGTTCCGACAACCTTTTCGTGCAGTACGACATCTACCACATGCAGATCATGGAAGGCGATCTCGCGCCGACCATCGAAAAGCACCTGAAGCTGATCCCGCACATGCAGCTTGCCGATACGCCCGGACGTCACGAACCGGGAACCGGCGAGATCAACTACCCCTTTCTGCTCGATTTCATCGACAGGACCGGCTACGCGGGATGGATCGGCTGCGAATACAAGCCCGCGGGCAGAACCGAGGACGGGCTGGGCTGGGCCAAACCCTACTTGTAAATGCTTTCCCCCGGATGTGCTTGACTCGCGTCACCGTGCGGCGACACAATCAGCGCTCGCTACAGGCGTCCCGGGCGCCACCCCCTATCAACCCAAGGAGAACTCACCATGCGCAGACTCGATTACCTGAAGTTCGGCGCGGTGCTGGCGGCGGGACTCGCGCTGTCATTGCCGGCCGCAGCACAGCAAATGAAGTTGATGACCGGCCCGCAAGGCGGCTCGTGGTACCCGCTGGGCGGCGCGATCCAGAACATCATCGAGAAAGCAGTCCCCGGCACCAGCATGCAGGTGCTGCCCGGCGCCGGCATCTCCAACGTCGTCGGCGTGCAGACCGGCAAGGCCGAGCTTGGCTTCGGCAATGCCGTGTCGTCGGTCGACGGCGTCAACGGAGTGGAACCGTTCAAGGGCAAACAGGACAACATCTGCCAGCTCGCCACGCTCTACTTTCAGTATTTCCACGCGGTCGCGCTCGCTGATTCCGGCGTCAAGACCGTCGGGGATGCCAAAGGCAAGGCGCTCACCACCCAGCAAAAAGGCAATACCGGAGAGCAGATGACGCGCGATGCGCTGCAGGTCTACGGCCTCAGCTACGGCGCAATGTCGAAGGTCAACTTCGGCAATTACACCGACTCCGTTTCGCAGTTGAAAGACGGCCATGCGCAGGTGTTCACGCTGATCACCACGGTGCCCGCATCGGCGATCATGGACCTCGCTTCGGCGCGCGACATTCGCGTGCTCGAATTCCCCGATGACAAGTTCAAGGCGCTGCAGAAAATCAACAAGGGCTACGACAAGCGCATCATCAAGGCCGGCAGCTACCCGAAACAGGACAAGGACATCCAGACCATCGGCACGTGGACCCACCTGATCGTGAGCTGCAAGCTGCCCGAGGACACGGTCTACAAGATCACCAAGGCGCTCGCCTCCAACGTCGAGAACCTCGGCAACGTCGTGTCCGCGGTGAAAGGGATGACCGTCAAGGATATGGCGGCCGACGTCGGCGTGCCCTACCACCCCGGCGCGAAGAAGTTCTACCAGGAAGCCAAGGCGCTCTAACCGTTAAACTCCAGGCAGCGGCGCAAATCATTGCGCCGCTGCTTTTTTATGGACTGGAATATCCGCGATGACGACTGAACGCGCATTCAAGATGACAATCTCGCTGATCGCGGTCGGCATGTCGGTCTATCACCTCACCATTGCCTTCATCGGCGCGCCGCAGCAGCTGTTTTTCCGCGGCACCCATCTGCTGTTCGCGCTGGCCCTGGTGTTCCTGCTTTATCCCAGCCTTCGCAAGCGGGAGACCCTGCCGGAAGGCCATCTGCTGCGCGACGACGCGGGCGGAACCATCAGCACCGTCAAGACCGATACTGTGCCTGCGTCATGGCTGGACTGGCTGCTGATCGCCGCCAGCGTCGTCACGATTGCCTACGTCTGGTGGAACCACGAACACCTGATCACGCGCTTCGTGTACGTGGACGATCCGGAAACGATCGAGTTGGTGCTCGGCACGATCTTCACACTGATCGTGCTCGATGCGACGCGCCGCGTGCTCGGTTGGGCGCTGCCCCTGACCGCGATCGTATTCCTGATCTACGGCCTGTTCATTGCCAAGTCACGCCCCGAGCAGATCATCGAGATCATGTATCTGACGACCGAAGGCATCTTCGGCTCTACGCTCGGCGTATCGGCCGCCTACGTGATCCTGTTCGTGCTGTTCGGCGCCTTCATGGAGCGCACCGGCATCGGCCAGTTGTTCATGGACTTCGCGCTGTCGCTGACCGGCCATAGTGCGGGAGGCCCCGGCAAGGTTGCCGTGTTGAGTTCGAGCCTGTTCGGCACGGTGTCGGGCAGCGCGGTCGCCAACGTGCTGGTCGACGGTCCGATCACGATTCCACTGATGAAACGCACCGGCTTCAAGCCGTACTTCGCGGCGGCGGTGGAAGCGACTGCCTCCACCGGCGGGCAGATCATGCCGCCGATCATGGGCGCGGCGGCGTTCGTGATGGCGGAGTTCCTGGCGGTGAGCTACTTCCAGGTCACCCTCTGGGCGATCATTCCGGCGATCCTGTATTACGTCGCGGTGTTTTTTGCGGTGCACTTCGAAGCCAAGCGCGTCGGCTTGCTGGGCCTGCCGCGTTCCGAAATTCCGCGCTTCAGGGACGTGATGCGCGAGCGCGGCCACCTGTTCCTGCCGATCGTGGTGGTGTTGGGCGGCCTGATCATGGGATATAGCGCGCCGCTGTGCGCCTTGGCCGGCACCCTGTCCTGCGTCCCGGTCGCCATGCTGCGCAAGAGCACGCGCAAAGACATAAATTGGATGACCATCTGGAGCGCGCTCGAAGACGGCGCCAAGAATTCGATCGCGGTCGCGCTCGCCTGCGCGTGTGCCGGCATCATCATTGGCGTCATCACCCTGACCGGCGCCGCGATTAACTTTACCGCAGTGGTGCTCAATCTGGCCAAGGACATGCTGCCGCTGGCACTGGCGCTGACCATGCTTGCCGGCATCGTGCTCGGCATGGGCATGCCGACCACGCCCGCCTACATTGTGATGGTCTCGCTGCTGGTGCCGGCGATCATCAAGCTTGGCGCGATCCCACCGGCCGCGCACATGTTCGCGTTCTACTTCGCGATCCTGTCGGCGATCACCCCGCCGGTCGCACTCGCAGTCTATGCCGCTGCGGGGATCGCCAAGTCCGACCTTTGGCAGACGGGATGGGCGGCAATGCGCGTGGGCGCGGCAGGCTTCATCGTGCCCTTCATGTTCGTGTTCGAAACGTCCCTCCTCATGATCGGCGACTGGTTCACTATCCTGACCTCATTCATTTCCGCCACGGTCGGCGTAATCTGTCTCGCGGCGGGACTTCACGGATACCTTTTGCGCGAAGTCACGCTGTGGGAACGGCTGTTCCTGCTCGCCGCTGCGGTGCTGCTGATCAAGCCGGGGTACGTCACCGATGCCATCGGGCTCGCTTTGCTCGTGTTGGTTCTGTTCAGCCAGATGGTGTTGCGCAAGCGGCGCGTCACCGCCGCACCCCCTGCAAAATAAAATTGGGAGTCTACTCATGAGTAACATCGGATTCATCGGCCTCGGCATCATGGGCAAGCCCATGGCTGCAAACCTGATCAAAGGTGGTCACAAGCTGTTTCTGAATTCGCGCAGCGGCGTGCCGCCGGAACTCACCGCCGCGGGCGGCGTTGCGTGCGCGAGCGCGAAGGAAGTCGCGCAGAAAACCGACCTCATCATCGTCATGGTGCCGGACACGCCCGACGTCGAGAAAGTGCTGTTCGGCGCCGGCGGCGTTGCCGAAGGTCTGACGCGGGCACCCGCGTCCAAGGCCGCGGCGGGCAAGACCGTCATCGACATGAGCTCGATCTCGCCGATCGAGACCAAGCAGTACGCACAGCGCATCAACGCGCTGGGCTGCGAGTATCTCGACGCGCCGGTATCGGGTGGCGAAGTCGGCGCGAAGAACGCCGCGCTCACCATTATGGTCGGCGGCCCGCAGGCGGCGTTCGACAAAGCGAAGCCGGTTTTCGAGCTGATGGGCAAGAACATCACGCTCGTCGGCGGCAACGGCGACGGCCAGACCTGCAAGGTCGCGAACCAGATCATCGTCGCGCTCAACATCGAGGCGGTGGGCGAAGCGCTGCTTTTCGCCTCCAAGGCCGGCGCCGATCCTGCCAAGGTGCGTCAGGCGCTGATGGGCGGGTTTGCCGCCTCGCGCATCCTCGAAGTGCACGGCGAGCGCATGATCAAGCGCACCTTCGATCCCGGCTTCCGCATCGAGCTGCACCAGAAGGATCTGAGCCTCGCGCTGGCGGGCGCGCGCGCGCTCGGCGTCTCGCTGCCCAACACCGCCACCGCGCAGGAGCTGTTCAATGCGTGCGCCGCGAACGGCGGTGCGAAGTGGGACCACTCGGCCATGGTCAAAGCGCTCGAAAAACTCGCCAATCACGACGTCACCAAGGGATAAAAACCGCCTTCCGTCAGTCAGCCGCCGTCGCCACGGTGGGGCTAGACTTCACGAACGCAAACCAGAGTCCCGCACGGGATTGGCGGGATCTCAGGAAACCGCTTTGCGGATGTCGACCAGCAGCGGCCGCGCGAAGTTTTCGAGCATGTTGTCGGCGCCCTGCATGAGGCAAATGCGCACGCCGTGTTGCTGCATCTTCTGCACGCGCCCCAGCATCTGCTCGTGAGTGGTAAACGCATACCCCATGTTCGCGGCAATCACGATGCCGCGCGTACGCGCTTTTGCGACGATCGAATCGAGCGTCTTCCAGACCTCCGGATGATCGTACTGGAACGGATATCCCAGCGCTTTGCTCAGATCGGTCATGGCAAGCATCACGATGCGCAGGCCATCCATCGCCAGGATCTGATCGATTTCGCGTATCGCCGTGCCCGCTTCGACGTGCGGCACGAATACCGCCGCATCCACGGCTTTCTGGTTCATCGCGGCGAACGTCTCATTGGAATTCGGATACTCGCCAGTGCCCGAGCGGTGCCAGTCCTTCGCGACCTCGAGGCACGCAGCAACCTGCGCGGCCGACGCAATTGACGCGCCGACAATCGGAATGCCAAGACTGAAAGCACGCGCCACGTCGACCGTGACCTGCAGTTGCTCGGCGCCGCTCAGCCAGGGATTGGCCGGAACCCTGAGCCAGGTGGTAAGACCAACCGCCTGGGCCGCGCGGTGAATATGATCGAGTTCACGCCAGTCCATCGCGGAAAACATCATGTCCGGCCGCACGAAATCGAAACCCGCGCGCGCGAGCGTCGGCACCCAGCTCGGGCCGCCCTTGATCCACACGCCGAGCGCCATCTGATCTGCCGCAAGTCTCTGAAAAAGTCTGCTCATGGTGTTTTCTCTCGCAACTACCCCCCGGTCAGAATACCCGCTAATAAAACTTCGCTTCGCCTTGCGGCCTGGTTTTGAATCGCTTATGCAGCCAGAAATATTGTTCCGGCATTTCACGCACGCGCTGTTCAATGAACTCGTTCATGCGGCGCGTATCCGCAATGTCATCCCCGGTCGGATAATTCTCCCAGGCCGGATAGAAGGTCAACACATAACCTGCTGCCCCGGGCAGCAGCCGGGTAATGCTGGGCACGACAACCGCGCCCGTCATCTGCGCGATGCGCGGCAGCGAGGTTATGGTGGCGGCAGGCACCCCAAAGAACGGAATGAACGCGCCGTCTTTGATACCCCGGTCCTGATCCGGCGGATAGATGAACGGCATGCCTTCGCGCATCCCCCTGAGGATGGGACGCAGCCCTTGCTGGCGTGAATAGAGTCGCTGGTTACCGAAGCGGGCGCGTTTCTTCAAAAGCAATTCGGTCAGGTAAAGGTTCTTCTGGTTTGAATACATGCATACCGTATCGGCGTGCTGCGCGACCCACTGTCCGCCGACATCCATCCCGACAAAGTGCGGCGTCAGCAAGATGACCGGGGTCCCTTTCACCGCATCGAAATGTTCTGCTCCCTCGACACGAATCAGGCCGCGGATGCGCGCCCCGCTCGACCACCACAGGATGGAGCGTTCGATCAGGCCGCGCGCAAACATTTTGAAGTGATCGCGTACCAGGCGGGTGCGCTGAGCATCGCTCAACTCGGGGAGACACAACTGGAGATTGATGGTCGACACGTGCCGCCGCTCCGCAGCCAGCGTGTAGAGCAGCGATCCAATCGCGTTGCCGATCCACACCAACGCGCGGAACGGCAGAAAGTGCAACAGCCACAACAGGAAAACCCCCAAGCGCGTCATGCTTGATCGTCAATATTCAACTCTCGAAATCCGGGTCAGAGTACTAACCGTTCGAAAACTACTCCACCTTGATATTCCCATCGCGGATGATTTTCCCCCAGCGCTCGACGTCGGCACTGACGAATTTCTCGGTCTCGCCCACGCCCATCGTGACCGGCATGAAGCCCTGCTCTACGATCCGGGCCTTCATGTCGGGCACGGCCATGATGCTGCTCACTTCCGCATTGATTTTGGCGACGATCTCTTTCGGCGTGCCGGCGCGAACCATCACGCCTTGCCAGCCCGTGGCCTTGACGCTGGCGAATCCGGCTTCCGCCATAGTCGGAACGTCGGCAATCTGCGCCAGCCGGGTTTCGGTCGTCACCGCCAGCGCGCGAAGCTTGCCCGCTTTCACGTGGGGAAGGCATTCCGGCCAAAGCGAAAACACCACATCGTTCTGAGCGCCAAGCAGAGCCACCAGCGCGGGTGCACCGCCTTTATAGGGTATGTGCAGGATCTTTGCGCCGCTCGCGCCCTTGAACATTTCGAGCACCAGATGCTGGGGCGTGCCATTGCCGCCCGAACCCGCAGTCAACGCCTGCTTGTGCGATAGCGCGACGAGATCCTGCAACGAGCGGACCGGCGAGGCCGCCGGCACCACCGCGGCCATCGGATAGAAGCTGAGCATGGCCACGGGCTGCAAATCCCGCTGCATGTCGTAGGGGGACTTTACGACCAGGCTGGCGTTGATTGCGGTGGTCGTCGTGCCGATCAGGAAGGTGTAGCCATCGGGGGGCGATTTGGCGACCGCGTCGGCACCGATGATGCCGCCGGCGCCCGTGCGATTTTCCACCACGACCGGTTGCGCCCAAGCCTCGTAAAGCTTCTGCGCGATATTGCGCGCCATCACGTCGGTTCCCCCGCCAGGCGCAAAGGGAACGACGATCTTCACAACCCTGTTCGGGTAGCCCTGTGCAACGGCCGGCCCCGCAGTAACCATGCTGCCCGCCACAATGAAAAATGCAAGTGTGGCTTTGCATATCGCATCCATATCCGCCTCCTCTCTAATCAAGCTTGATGTTTAACTGTCCCCAGCCCGAGATGGCGGGAACGCCGGTACCCCTATTATGCCTGCTTACGCCAAGGTCAGCAGACAGGCGAGTCTTGACAGATTATATGAAGCGACGCCTTGGAATAGCAGCGGTGCGGGAAAAAGCTTGCCGCGCTCCGGCGGATGGAATAAATTGGTCGGCAATTGACCGTTGTTGAGTGTGGGCCGGACGAGAACAAGACGATGAGTGACTGGAGCAAGGTAACCCGGCCGATCCCCGTCCCGAACGAGTGGACGAAGCCCTTCTGGGACGCGGCCAGGCAGGGCGTACTGGCGCTGCAGCGCTGCCAGGGTTGCGGGCATTTCCAGCATCCGCCGTACGCGACGTGCGTGAACTGCATGGGCATCGACCTCAAGTTCGAACCGGTGGACGGCAAGGGCGCGATCTACGCCTACACCATCATGTACCACACCGGCGACAAGCGGTTCGCCGCGGCCGTACCTTATGCGAGCATCATCGTGGAACTCGACGCCGCGCCCGGGGCGCTGCTCGCCGGCAATCTGCTGGAGGCTCCGTATACCGAGGCGAAGGTAGGTCGTCGCGTGGAGGTAGTCTTCCAGCCGCTGAATGATGATATTACGCTGCCACAGTTCCGGCTCGCGCGCGCCGCGCCGCATTCGTAAAGGAGCGATGTCGGATGTGGGAGAATCGGTGCAAGGTGGCGGTGAGCGGTGTGGGATTTTCCCAAGCCACCCGAGCGGCGGAGCGGCCGCTGGCCGCGCACGCGCTGGATGCCGTCAGGGCGGCCGTGGAAGACTCCGGGCTCGCGATGCCGGACATCGACGGGCTTGCGACCTATCCGGAGTTGCCCGCGACGGGGCACTCGGAGGTGGACGGAATCAGCATCGTATCCGTCAACTGCATGATGGCGATGCTGAAGCTCCCGCACCTTACGTGGCACATGCAAACGGGGTCGGTCAATATCGGAGGCGCCGTCCAGACGGCGGCCAATGCGCTGCTCGCAGGCGTCTGCAAATACGCGGTGGTGTGGCGCGCGATGCACAACCCGAAGGGCACTTATCAGAACCTGCCGGGCGCCTACGCGCAAGGCGCGTTGCAGTTCACCGGGCCGTACGGATTCGGCGGTCCGGGACAGGGCATGGCGGTCGCGTACACCCGCTACCTCGAGAAGAACAACCAGAGTCGCGAGAAGATGGTGACACTCGCAGTTACACAACGCAAGCATGGCCTGAAGAACCCTCACTCGTACTTCAAGGAATCGCTCACGCCTGAGGACTACTTCAATTCGCGCATGGTCGCACATCCGTTCTGCCTGTACGACTGCGACATCCCGGTGCAGGGCGCCGTCGCCATCGTGCTCACGACCGCCGATCGCGCGCGCGACCTGAAACCGACGCCCGCGTACCTCGCGGGCTACGGCCAGCGCCTCCACTTCGAGGTCGCGGGCCGCATCGGCAGCCTGGCGCCCTACATGGAAGGCGGACAGAGCTCGTCGCGGCTTACCTGGGAGCGGTCGGGGTTCAGTCCGAAGGACGTCGATGTGGCGCAGATCTACGACGGCTTCTCGGCGTCGGTGATGTACGGCCTCGAGTCGTACGGCTTCTGCAAGGAAGGCGAAGGCCTGGACTTCATCCAGGACGGGCGCATCGAGCTCGACGGCGAGCTGCCGCTCAACACCTTCGGCGGGAGCCTGAGCACCGGGCGCATCCATGGTCTCTGGCACATCATCGAGGGCGTGCTGCAAGCTTCCGGACGCGCGGGAGCACGCCAGGTGAAGGACGTGAATGTCTCCTTCGTCGGCGCGAGCGCGCCGATCGTGCAGGGAACGACCTTCATCTTCGTCAAAGAACCTTATTAGATAGAAGGGAAAGCGTATGGCCTGGAAATTCGAGCTGCTGATGAAGCCGGACACGGAACAGTTCATTACCGAAGGTCCGGTATGGGACGGTGAGTACCTCTACATTACACAAATCCGCAAGAACCGTATCCTGCGCTACGACCTCAAAACGAATGCGATCGACGAATGGCGCACCGGCACCAACCGCACCAACGGTCTCGCGTTCGACGAGCATGGACGGCTGTTCGGCTGCTGCTCGGGCGGCCGCGCGATCGTGCGCTTCGATCCCGATGGCAAAAACGTCGTCATCGCCGACCGCATCGACGGCAAGAAGCTCAACACGCCGAACGATCTGGCGCTCGATCGCAAAGGCCGCATCTGGTTTACCAACCCCGTCAATGACGGCAACTGGGACAAGACCGAGGTCACGGAACTCGACAACCGTTCGGTATTGCGCGCCGATCCGCAGCAAGACGGCAAGTACACCGTAACGCGCGCGACCTTCGACACCACGCAGCCCAACGGCATTCTGGTATCGCAGGACCAGAGAACGCTGTATGTCGCCGAAAGCGGCTCCGCCCGCGGCATACCGAGGCAGTTGCGCGCTTACCCGATCAAGGACGACGGCAGCCTCGGTACGTATGACGCGCTGTTCACGTGGGGCGAGGATGCGCGCGGCGTGCATCGCGGCATCGATGGCATGTGTCTCGACGCTGAAGGCAACATCATTGCCACCGCCGGCTATTACACGAGCGGATCGGGCCCGATGCTCTATGTATTCTCACCCACCGGGCGCGTGCTGGAAACTCATCCGGTGCCTGCACCCCGCCCCACCAACTGTTGCTTCGGCGGTCCCGATCTCACGACGATTTTTGTCACCAGCACGAACGGTCATTTCTTCAAGGCGCAGACGGACCGCGTGGGTTGGGCGATGTATCCGTAAACGGCTGACATCACATGCATAGGTTCGCAATCGTAGCAGTCACGAGTGTCGCGTTCACCGCGGCGCCGATTATTGCGCAGGCCCAGCAGAAATTTCCGAGCAAGCCAATCCGAATAGTGGCGTCAACGACCGCTGGCAGTCAGCCCGACGCCCTGGCGCGCATGATCGGCCAGAAAATGAGCGAGAGCTGGGGTCAGGCGGTGGTGATCGACAATCGGCCGGGCGGGGGCGGCATACTGGCGGCGACCCCGGTCGCAAGGGCCGCGCCGGACGGTCACACGCTCCTGTATGCGCTGCCCAATTTTGTAATCAGCGTGGCGCTGCAGCCCAGCGTTCCGTACGACCCGTTCAAGGATTTTGTCAGCATCTCGCAGATCGGGATCAGCACGAACATACTGGTCGCGTCGCCTGCGCTGGGCGTCAAGTCCGTCAATGACCTCATCGCGCTCGCCAGGGCCCAACCCGGCAAACTCATCTTCGCCTCCAGCGCGACCGGGAGCGCAAGCCACTTGACCGGAGCAAGATTCAACTTCAGCGCCGGTATCAAGGTCGTGCACGTGGCATTCAAGGGGGGGCCGGACGCGACGATCGAGGTTTTGGCCGGACGCAGTCACTATCACGTCGGGACGATGGGCGTGACGCTGCCCTTCATCAACGAAGGGAAGCTGGTGGCGTTGGCAGTGACCTCACCGCAGCGCGCACCCGTACTGCCCGACGTGCCGGCGCTGGGGGAGACGATGTCCGAATTCACGCGGCCTGATACATCGCACGGATTGCTGGCGCCTGCCGGGACGCCACGTCCCATCGTGAATCAGATCAACAAAGAGGTGAGGCGCATCCTCGATCTCCCCGACGTCAAGGAGCGGGCGCAGAATATCAGCTACGTTGTCGCACCGAGCACGCCCGAGGAATACGGCAAGATCCTGCGCGCCCAGCTTGAGGCGTTGTCCAAATTGGTGCGCGACGCCGGCCTGCGGCCGAAATAACGCTGTCCCGCGCTTCCAGCCGGGGATAATCCGCGAGTCAGAAACATCACCAGGAGAAAACATGCTGATAGTCGATTCACAAATCCATATCTGGCAGAACGGCAGGATGAGCGCCCACCATCGCCAGATCCCGACCTATTCAATCGAAGATGCACTCGCCGAGATGGCCTCCGCCGGGGTTGATTGCGCGGTGATCCATCCACCCAGCGCGCTCGGCGAGGCGGTCAACGCCTACGCCGTCGAGGCAGTGCGCCGGCACCCGGACAAATTCTGCATCCTCGGGCATTTCGACCTGCTAAGCCCGGAGCGCGAGCAAATCGTTGCCCATTGGCGTGAACGGCCAGGCATGCTCGGGTTTCGGTATACCTTCAACCAGCCGGATCAGAAGGCGTGGTGGACCGATGGCTCGCTCGACTGGTTCTGGGCCGCTTGCGAAAAAGCGAACCTGCGCATCGGGCTCCTCGCCAGCGGCAAGAACATTGCGGCATTTGGGAAGATCGCCGAGCGGTATCCGCGTCTGAAGCTGCACATCGATCACATCGGACGCGGCGGCGGCCGAAGCGGGGTGAAGGATGACGCGGCCTATGCGGATCTTCCGGACATGCTTGCACTCGCCAAACTCCCCAATGTCGCGGTCAAGCTGTCGGGTGCGCCGAGCACTTCGACCCAGCCCTATCCGTACAAAAACATCCATCGCTATTTGCAACGGATCATCGAAACATTCGGTCCCGACCGCTGCTTCTGGGGAACCGACATCACCCGCATGCCGTGCTCGTATCGCCAATGCGTGACGATGTTTACCGAGGAGCTGCCATGGCTCAAGGGCCGCGACCTCGAGCGCGTGATGGGTGGAGCCGTCGTCGACTGGCTCGGCTGGAAGCGCGCCTGAGTCGTTCACGATCGCTTTGCGAGGCGGTTCTGACGGAGCTCGGCTACAGCGCGGCGGAGATCCAGGAGTTCCGGGATCGCAAGGTAATCTGACGGCGGGCGTATGCTATTGACCAACAGGGGGAAGCCGTGCTGATAGTCGATTCGCAGATCCACCTCTGGCAGAACGCGAAGATGAGCGTCCACCATCGCCAGATTCCGACCTATTCGGTCGATGATGCGCTGGCCGAGATGGCCTCGGCCGGAGTCGATTGTGCGGTAATCCATCCGCCCAGCACGCTCGGCGAGGCAGTCAATGTGATTTCCGTCGAGGCGGCGCGCCGTTACCCGGACAAATTCTGCGTCCTCGGGCATTTCGACCTCGAAAGCCCGGAGCGCGAGCATATCGTCGCCCATTGGCGCGAGCGGCCGGGCATGCTCGGATTTCGGTTTACCTTCAACCAACCACATCAGAAAACGTGGTGGACCGATGGCTCGCTCGATTGGTTCTGGGCGGCCAGCGAGAAGGCGGGACTGCCCGTCGGTCTGCTGGCCGGCAGCGCGAACATGCCGGCGGTGGCGAAAATCGCCGGGCGGTATCCTCGCCTCAAGCTGCAAATCGATCACATCGGACGCTGGGCCGGCGCAAGCGGGCCAAGAAAGGACGACGCGGCCTTTGCCGACTTACCGGACATGCTCGCGCTCGCCAAACTCCCCAATGTCGCTGTCAAGTTGTCCGGCGCTCCGAGCTGTTCGAGCCAGCCCTACCCGTACCAGAACATCCACGGCTATTTGCACCAGATTGTCGAGGCGTTCGGCCCCGACCGCTGTTTCTGGGGCACCGACATCACCCGCATGCCGTGCCCGTATCGGCAATGCGTGACGATGTTTACCGAGGAATTGCCGTGGCTGAAAGGCCGCGACCTCGAGCGGGTGATGGGTGGCGCCATCGTCGACTGGCTCGGCTGGAAGCGCCCGTGAGATGAAAACCATCGACATCCACGCTCATCTCGTGCCGCGCTCCCTGTGGAACGCCGTCGACGCGCGCAAAGAGTGGCACGGCTTTCGTCACGAGCCCGGCGACGGCCTCGGCACCGTCGTCGGCGGCGGCATGCGCACCGGCTTCACGTCGCCCAAGGTGCGTTTCGGGCCGGAAGAGCGGCTCAAGGACATGGACGCGCAGGGCGTGGACGTGCAGGTGCTTTCCATCCATACGCCGTTTTTCGGTTACCACCTCGATGCGGCACAGGGGCGCGCGCTCGCGCACGAGGTCAACGACGAAATCGCCGCAACGGTCGGCGGATGGCCCACGCGCTTCTCCGGACTCGCCACGCTGCCCATGCAGGACGTCAAGTCCGCCATCGATGAACTGGAGCGCGCGGTGACCAGGCTCGGGCTGAAGGGGGCCGAACTCGACACCCAGGTGAACGGCGCGCAATGGGACGAGCCGAAGTTTCTGCCGTTCTTCAAGGCGGCCGAGGCCATGGGCGCGGTGCTCTTCTATCATCCGCAGCCGCAGAACAATTTTCTGCGGGAACGCATCTCGCGTCATGGACTCTTCAACAGTCTCGGCGTGATCCTCGACGACGCGATCGTCACCGCGGTCCTCATTTGCGGCGGCGTGCTGGAGGCGTGCCCGGATCTGCGCGTCTGCATCGCCCACGGCGGAGGCCCCGCATGCTACGCGATGGGACGGCTCGACCGTGCCTGGGAGAGGCTACCCGTGGACACCCGCACTCCGCGGCCGCCGAGCGCCTACCAGCGCCGCCTTTACTACGACACGGTGACCGGCAACGAAGAAGCGCTGCGTTTTCTGATCGACCGTGTGGGAATCGACCGCGTGGTGCTCGGCAGCGACTGGCCCTTCGTGCCATGGCATCCCTCGCCCGTCACCTGGGTGCAGAATCTTAAGTCGCTGACGCCGGAGGAGAAAGAGAAAATCCTGTGGCGGAATCTGGAGGCGTTGCTGAAGGTGTAGCGCCTTCTGCCGCGCGGACTACGGGTGCCCTTCCTCCGCCAAATCCCAGAATAACCCGGTCATCATCTGCAAACCTTCACGCATGATCGATCCGAGCGCGTGTTCGTTGGGCGCATGTTGCGAGCAGCCGGCGTAGGAGTGCGGCACCCACAGCGTCGGCAGTCCCAGCGTTTCGGCGAAGCAGTCATTGGGCAACGAGCCGCCGATGTTGGGCAGGATCGCGGGCTGCACGCCCGTGGTGCGGCGTATCGATTCGGCTGCCCAGCGCACCCACGCGTTGTCGGGGTCGAGGCGCGTTGCCTGCATGAAGCTCTTGCGCGCCATGCTGATTTTCACGCACTCGTAACCGCTGGCGTCGAGATGCTGGCGCAAGATCGGAATGAATGTATTCGCATCGCAGCCCGCGACAAAACGTATCTGGCAGGTCGCCACCGCTTTGCCGGGAATTGCGTTCACCGGGTTATCCGGGTTGCCGGTGCGAAACGCGAGGATCTCGAAGGTATTCCACGCGTAAACTTTTTCCGCCGCCGATAAACCCGGCTCGCCCCAGCCGTGATCGATTTGCGGCTCGTCCGGCTCCGGCGCCGGAGTGCAATCGACGAGCGCCTTGCGCACGCTGTCGGGAATGCTGTCGGGCAGCAGTTCGCGCACCAGCACCTTGCCGTTGCGCGTGACGATGCTCGCGAGCGCGTGCGCGAGCACGATGCCGGGATTGGCGAGCAGTCCGCCCCAGTTGCCGGAGTGATGCGCGCCTTCGCGCAATTCGACTGTAAACGTCAGATTCATCGAGCCGCGCGAGCCGAGATAAAGCGTCGGACGCCGGGCCGAAAGGCGCGGGCCGTCGGAGGCGATCAGCACGTCGGCCTTGAGCCGCGCGCGGTGCTGCTCGCAGAAATCGCGCAGGCCCGGTGAACTCAGTTCCTCGCCGGTCTCCAGCATGAATTTCACGTTGAAGCCGAGCTTGCCGCGCTCGGCGATCACTGTTTCCATGGCCGCCATGTTTACCGAATGCTGGCCCTTGTTGTCGGCGGTACCGCGGCCGTAATACCTGTCGCCTTCCTGCTTGAGTGTCCATGGCGCGATGCCCGCGCGCCATTGGTCTTCGAGGCCGCGTATCACGTCGCCGTGGCCATACATCAACACCGTCGGCAGGTCCGGCCCCTCGATGCGTTCGGCAAGCAGGATAGGACCCACGCCGTCGACCGGGTTCGGCAGTATTTCCGACTTGAAACCCATACGCTCAAACGCCGGCGCGATTTCGTCCTTGAGATACACATCCATGCAGGGGCGGCTTTCCGGAATCTGGCTCTCGGTGCGAATGGCGACGCGCCGCGCGAGGTCTGCGATGAACTTGCCTTCGTCAAAGTGCCGGGTGGCGCGGGAGATGGCGGATTCGCGGGTCATGGCCTGGTTGCTCCGGAATGGTTGGGAGCAAGTGTAGCGTAAGCTGTGCGCACTACAAAGTGCTACCGGGCCGCGGACGGGTTAAAATCACGCGCGCAGCGGCGCTCTAAGCAGCAACCACCAACATGACGAAAGGACACCAGGATGCCAACGCTTGAACACCACGGTGCGTCGATCTATTACGAGGAGTACGGCAAGGGGTTCCCCATCTTCACGTTCGCGCCGGCGGGTCTCCGGTCGACTATCGCCGTCTGGAGCGGAGGGACCGCCCCCGTAAATCCGATTACCGAATTCGCGGCGAACTATCGGGTGATCGTGATGGACCAGCGCAATGCCGGCGGACGGTCGCGTGCGCCCATCACTGCAAAGGACGGCTGGCACTCTTACGCCGCGGACCACATCGCGTTGCTCGATCACCTGCGTATCGACCGCTGCCATTTGTACGGCCAGTGTATCGGCGGGTCATTCATCATGAGCCTGCTGAAAGCCATACCCCAGCGCATCGCGTGCGCCGTGCTCGCCCAACCCATCGGGCGCGTGGGCCCCATGAAGCCGGCCCGCGCTCCCAGCTTCGAAGCCTGGACCAAGAGCCTCGAAAATCACCCGGAGGCCACCGAGCCGGTACTCGATACGTTCTATCACAACCTTTACGATCCCGGATTCCTCTACAGCGTGGACCGCGCGTTCGTGTCCAGTTGCAAGACGCCGTGCGTGGTGCTGGCTGGCAACGACGACGCGCATCCGCGCCCGATCTCGGATGAGACGGCAAAGCTGCTCCCCGACTCGGAGTACATTACGGAGTGGAAGGAAGGCGCGCCGCTGGCGACAGCGAAGGTCCGGATCAAACAGTTTCTGGCGAAGCACACGCCCGTAGCAGCATAGCGGCGTAGTACCGGCGGCCGACGGACGCAAATGGCGTAAGCCGAGTTACGCTCAGCGTTCCCCGGCACTGGCCTGAGAAAAATGGATACAACTCCACTTTACTCATGATTAAAGTGGACTATAATCCATTCCATGGTTGCCCCTCGTTATCTTGAAAGCGCCGTCACGGACGGCCTGAAGCGCAAGATGGTGTTCGTCGGCGGTCCGCGCCAGGTCGGCAAAACCACATTTGCCCTGGGCTTTCTGGGCAAGAACGCGGACGAAACGCATCCCGCCTATCTGAACTGGGATCATCCCAGTGTCCCGCCGCGGCTGAGGAGAGCGGAACTGCCGGCTGGGGAACCCTTGCTCCTGATGGATGAAATCCACAAATACAGCCGCTGGAGAAATTTGCTCAAAGGCATCTACGATACGGAAAAATCCCGGCGCAAGATCATCGTCACCGGGTCTGCCCGGCTCGATTACTACCGCAAGGGCGGCGACTCGCTCGCCGGCCGTTACCGGTATTTTCGTCTCCACCCGTTTTCCCTCCGTGAACTGAACCGCAGGCCCTCGCGCTCCGATCTGGAGGCCCTGCTGAAGTTTGGAGGCTTTCCTGAACCGCTGTTCTCACAGAACGAAACTGAACATCGCATCTGGCGCAGGGACAGGATTTCACGCGTTGTGCGCGAGGACCTGCGCGATCTGGAACACGTCCGCGAGATCAGCCTCATCGAACATTTGACCGATCTGCTGCCTTCGAAAGTGGGTTCGCTGCTGTCCGTCAAGAGCCTGCGCGAGGATCTTCAGATCGATCACAAGACCGCGGAGCGCTGGCTGCAGATCCTTGAAAATCTATACGTCTGTTTCCGGCTCTCGCCCTACGGATCTCCCAGAGTTCGCGCCGTGAAGAAAACGTCAAAGCTTTATCTTTGGGACTGGTCCGACGTCGAGAGCGCAGGACCGCGGTTCGAAAACATGGTTGCCTCACAGCTCCTCAAGTATTGTCATTGGATCGAGGACACCCAAGGCTATGCCATGGAGCTGCGGTATTTGCGGGACACGGACAAACGCGAGGTTGATTTCGTTGTGCTGAAGGATCGGAAGCCCATTTTTGCAGTCGAATGCAAATCGGGCGACAAGGCAATCGGCCCGGCGCTTCGCTATTTCGCCGAAAGAACGCCGATTCCCCGCTTCTACCAGACCCATCTTGGCAAGAGCTATTTTTCGACCGGCAAGATTACAGTTTTGCCTTTTATCAAGCTTTGCGAAGAGCTGGAGCTACCCTAGACTGCGGGCGCTTTGACAGCGTCAGATCACGCCCTCTGCGGCGAGGGCCTCGATTTCCCGAGCCCGGACCCGGCACGCTCCTACGCGTACCAGTAGTAGTAAGTCGCGATGCCGAGCAATGCGACAACCCAGTAACCGGCCAGGGTTATCCGCATCAGGTTTTTCCACCAGGTGATGTAGAAGCGTTTCGGAAGGATATCGTTCATCTGCAACACCAACCACAGGCCCGCGACAAACGTAAACGTGCCGATCAGGGCGTGCAGCCAGGTGATGCCGATCCCCGGGTCAGCGAGTTCGGCGATGCTGTTGAGCTTGTAGCCGAGTATCGAGCCCACCATGATGCACGCAACGAGCGCCGCGTTAACCAGCACCCAGATCGTCTGATTGATCCGGTGCGCCTCGATGTTGCCTTTGCGCGCGAGATAGAACCCGAAGGTCAGTCCGAGCACGAGCAGCAATTCGAGCACGAGATTGATGTCGGCGTTCAGTCCGCCCGGCCCGAGAAACCCTCCCTTGTCAGCCTTGCCCGCGGCGACCAGGCCCAGCACAACTGCCGCCGTGGCCGCGGCAGCCGCGCAGCCTCCCAGAATTGCGACTTTTCTCATGCCCTTCCTCACGTGCTCAGATTACGCCCTCTGTCACGAGCGCGTCGATCTCCTGCGTCGACATTCCCAGCAGCTCGCCATACACGTAGTGGTTGTCCTCGCCGTAGCACGGCGCAGCGCGGTCGATGCGTCCGCCGATATAGGCAGGGCTCTCGCTCATCTTGATCGGCACTTCGGCGATCGGCCACCGCCCGATCTTCGTGCCGGTCACTTCGGTCAGCCATTCGAGCGCCTTGAGTTGCGGGTCATGGTCGCAGCGGTCCTCCGCGGTCTGACAGACTCCGGCCGGCACGCCGGCTTGCTGCAGCGCGAACATCGTTTGATAGGCGTCGCGCGGTTTCGTCCACTCACGCACCAGCGCATCGAGCGCATCCTGATGCGCGAGCCGTCCCGCGAGATTCGCGAAGCGCGGGTCCGCGGCCCACTCGGGATGCTCCGCGATCTTGATGAGCGCGCGCCATTCCGCTTCGTCGAAACAGGCGATGGCGAGCCAGCGATCCTCGCCGGCGCACGGATAGACGTTATGTGGCGCCGCCGGTTTGTACGGAGAGCGATTGCCGTAGCGTGTCCAGATACGCCCGTTCGCCGACCAGTCGAGAATGGCAGGACCATTGATGAAAAGCCCGACCTCGGTTTGCGAGGCATCGATCCATTGCCCTTCGCCCGTGCGGTTGCGATGAAAGAGCGCGCTCAGCATGGCCAGCGCGAAGCTGTAAGCGCCCATCCAGTCCAGGTAGGAGTAGCCCCACCCCGCCGGCATCGCCGGCTCGGGAAGTCCCGACATCTCGGACAAGCCGGCGAACGCATTCGCGATCGGGCCCACGGTGCGAAAGCGTCCATAGGTGCCCTGCGCCCCCATGCCCGACTGCTGGACGTAGATGATGTCCGGCTTGATCGCGCGCAGCGTGTCATATCCCAAACCCCAATTGTCGAGCACGCCCGGCGAAAAACCTTCGGCGACGATGTCCGACATCGCAACCAGACGTTTCGCGATCTCCAGCCCCTTCGGATGCCTGACGTTCAGCGAGATGCCGCGCTTGCCCGGATTCTTGTTGTTGAATTGCCCGCCCATGTTGGGGTCGGTCACGCCGGGCAGCGGCGCTGTCGCCTGATCGCGAGCTGCACGGCCGCCCACTGGCGCCATCGCGGCCAGCCGCGTATCCGGATGGCTTTTGAGCTCGACCTTGATGCTCTCGGCGCCGAACGCGCTCATGAACCGCGTGCCGCCGGCCGAAGCGAGGAACCACGTGAAGTCGAGAATGCGGATGCCGTGCAGCGGGAACGGTTTGCCGCGCGGCGACGGCGGCTCGTTGACGGGCGCGTGCGCAGCCACATCGATCACCGGAGATACGCGCTTCAGCGGCCGCATCACGGCTTCGGCATCTTCGTTCAGCAGCGGCGCGCGGCGTCCGACCGACCACGAGTTGGCGGTGGAGATCCACTTGCTGGTAGCGTAGCGAAATGCGCGGCCCAGCTCAGGATGTTCGACATCGGTGCAACTCCGGCGCGCGAGCCAATGCGGATCGACGGCGTTCTCGTGCGGCTTGCGCAGCGGCGCCCAGAGCATCCCTGCCTCCTGGGCTTCCCGCCACGGAATATTCTCGTAGGTGAAAGCGCGCACGAAACGCTGCACGGCTTCCATCCCCTCGTCGCGCGACGCCTTGACTGGCCCGGTGCCCGGAACGAACCGTCCGCCCCTGGGCATTGCGGTGCTCTCCGCAGTGAACCCGGCCGCCATGCCGTAGCGCTCGAGCAACGCAACGAGGCGTTGCCCGTCATCCGGGCGATTGCCCAGACTCGCCATCACCCAGCGCCCATCTTTGGTGTGCACGATGGAGGGGCTCGGCGAAACCGATTCACGGGCATGACGGCAAGTCTGGCGCAGCACCAGCGCGCGTCGCATCACCCACGTCATGAGGTCGACTTCGGTGGATTTTGCCAGCGCCTCGTGAATCGCGCACGACAACTGCTGGCCCTGCCCCGTTCGGTAGCGATAGAGCAGCGCGGCCACGATGGTGAAGGCAAGCTGCTCGCCGGCGACGTGGAAGGCGTGCCACATCTGCGGCGCGATCGGCGGCAGATCGTACTTGCCGCTGGGGTCCGGATCGTAGCCGCAATTCATCATGACGCCGCCCAGCGCCAGATGCACCAGGTCCGACGCCTTGAAATCGGCCCAGGGGCCGTGATCGCCGAAGGGGGATACCCGCGCGACGATCAGCGCGGGAAACTCTTTTCTCAGCTTGTCCGTGCTCAACCCCAATTTCTCGAGATCTCCCCTGGGCGTGGATTCCAGCAACACGTCGGCGCCGGCGACGAGCGAACGGAAACGCGCACGGTCTTTTTCCTGGTGCAGATCGAGCACGATCGAGCGCTTGCCGCGGTTGTACTGCCAGAAGAAGAGCGAACGCTCGGGATCCTCCCGGTCCTCATAAAAGGGACCGATGCGGCGCGTGGGGCTGCCGCCGGGCGGTTCCACTTTGATCACGTCGGCGCCGAGCCCCGCCAGCGTCAGCCCGCAGTACTCCGCCTGCTCGTCGGCAAGCTCGATGACGCGGATGCCGGCGAGCGCGCCCGGTCCGGATGCGAGGGTGCCGGGAACTGAATGCTCGTTCTGTGCTGTCATGATGGAACCACTTTCACTCCCAAAATACGTGCCTGCCGGATTCAATCAGCGCGCGCGCCAGTGGACTTGACCACCGGTCCCCATTGCTCCATCTGCGCCTTGACGAATGCGCGATATTGCTCCGGAGTACTGGCGATGACATCCATTGCCAGGGCATTCAGTTGTTTGGTGACATCCGGACGCCGCAAAATCCGGGTCGTTTCGTCGTGCAGTTTGGCCACGATGGCGGCGGGCGTTTTCGCCGGGGCATGCAGGCCGTGAAAATTCAATCCTTCGTAGCCCGGCAATACGCTCGCGATCGGCGGCACGTTCGGTAAACTCGACGTCGCCTGGGCGCTGGTCACACCGAGTGCGCGGAGCCTCCCCGCACTAACCTGCGCCAACGCCGTCGAGACCGCTACCATGGAGTAGTCCACTTCCCCGGCAAGCAGGCCGTTCATCGCCGGCGCGCCGCCCTTATAGGGCACGATGACGATTTTGATGCGCGCCAGGCTGTTCATCAGTTCGGCAAAAATATGCGACGAACTGCCGATGCCCTGCGCACCGAAACTCAGCGTGCCCGGTTTTGCCCTCGCCAGCTCGATCAACTCTTTCAATCCGGTCACCGGCGAGCCGGCCTGCACCACGAGCACCAGAGGGAACGTCACCCACAACCCGACGTGCGCAAAATCACGCATCGGCTCGTAAGGCAGCTTCTCGACCATGGCCGGGACTATCGCCATGGTCGCGATCGAGCCGATCAACAAGGTGTAACCGTCGGCAGGCGCTTTCGCCACGAGTTCGCTGCCGACGGCGCCGCCCCCGGCGGGGCGATTATCCACGATCACGGGTTGGTTCAGACTCTCGGCAAGCCGCTGTCCGACGACGCGCGCAAGGACATCGGTCGAGCCCCCAGGCGCAAACGGTACGACCAAACGCAGAGCACGTTCCGGAAAACCCTGTGCCGGCGCGCCATTCGGGATGACGAAGCTGCCGGCCGCCATTGCGATCCACAGTATGCGGCGACACCAACGCATATCCAGTGCTGGCACGATGTAAACCCCGCCAAAAAGAATGAGAGTATCAGGAGTTCGGTTGCCTTGGTCAACGCTGCTTCTCGCTGCGCACGCCCTGCCGGGACCGCGCCCCCGATCCTGAGGGAGACGGACGCTGGCGTATCCCCATTTTCGTGTCAAAATTGCGGCATGTCCGAACCCCAACAATGGGCCTTCCCCGAGTCGCTGCGACCGACGGCCGACGAAACCCAGTTTGACCTCGCGCGCGCGCTCGATGCGATGGTACTGGTGCGTACGGAAGTTCCAGGCGACGGATTCACCGCCCCCACCCTCGGTACCGAGCGTGGCGGTTATGGTGCGGTGATCCGCGAGGACGGCCTCGTGCTCACCATTGGCTACCTCATCACCGAGGCTTCGCAAATCTGGCTCACTTCCAATCGCGGCACCGTTGTGGCCGGCTACCCGCTTGCCTATGACCAGGCGACAGGGTTTGGCCTGATCCAACCCCTGGGCAAGCTGGATGTGCCGCACCTCCGGCGCGGTCTCGCATCCGAGGTGAAGGTCGGCGACTCCGCCTTTGTGATCGGCCATGGCGGCCGCGCCCACGCGCTCAAGACACGGCTAGTCGGGAAGCGCGAATTTGCCGGCTACTGGGAATACGTGCTCGACGAGGCGCTCTTTACCGCACCGGCACATCCGCAATGGGGCGGTGCAGCGCTGCTCGATGCACAGGGTGACCTGATCGGTATCGGTTCGCTGCTGGTGCAGCAGGAGGTGAACGGCGAATCAAGCCACGTCAACATGTTCGTGCCGATCGACCTCCTTGACCCCATCCTCGATGCGATGCTGCGAACCGGCCGCAGCCCGCACCCGCCGCATCCGTGGCTGGGCATGTCCACGCAGGATCCGGAAGGCAAACTGGTGGTCGGCAGACTCTCGGCGGGCGGTCCGGCCGAGCGCGCCGGTGTCCAGGTGGGTGACATGGTGCTGGGTGTTGGCACCCTGCGTGTGCGTGGACTGGCGGAATTGTTCCGGGCCGTGTGGCGGCTCGGCGCGGCCGGGGTTGATGTGCCGCTCACCCTCGCGCGCGCCGGCGAGGTGTTTGCCATCACGGTCAAGTCGGCCGACCGCAATGATTTTTTCAAGAAGCCGAAACTGCATTGATGTCCGCAGCCGCTTTGGTACTTGTCCGCGCTAGTCCGCTCGAAAATGTTTCGAAGCAGCCGGGGTGCGCGGCATAGCTTGCTTCGCGTTGGTGATTGGAATAGATTGCTCGGCGAACCGGAATTGCGCCGGGAATGATTTTTTGGGGGGACTCTATGAAGCATGCAACTGGTCTGTTCCTGATTTTGGTTTTGTCATGCGTCGTATCGACTGTCGGCGCCGCGGATGCGGGCTCAAATTATCCTAACCGGCCGATTCGCATCATCGACGCGTTTGTGCCCGGCGGTCCAAGCGACATCCTCTCGCGACTCCTCGGTCAGAAGCTGACGGAGAGCTGGGGCCAACCGGTTATCGTCGAAAACCGTGGCAGCGCCGGCGGCATCGTCGGATTCGAAGTCGCGTCCAAGGCGCAGCCGGACGGATACACGCTGCTGCTGGCTCCCCAAGCCCCGCTCACGATCAACCCGAGCGTGTATATCAAGCTGCCGTATGACCCTCTGCGCGACTTCGAACCCATCACCCAGATTTCTTCCGCCGCATACATGATGGTGGTCCATCCGTCCATCCCGGCCAAGTCAGTGCCCGAATTCATCGCACTCGCCAAAGCGAAACCGGGGCAACTCAATTACGCGAGCACCGGCGCCAACAATCTGCTCGCGATGGAACTGTTCAACTACATGGCCCGCGTCAAGACCGTGAACATCGCCTACAAAGGAACAGGACAGGCGCTCCAGGCGCTACTTTCCGGGGAAGTGCAGGCGTTCATCATCAGCCCGCTCGTGGGTTTGGCTCAGGTCAAGGGCGGGAAGTTGCGGTTGATCGGCATGACGGGGTTGAAGCGCAGTCCGAGCTTGCCCGATGTGCCAACGGTAGCGGAGACATTGCCCGGCTTCGAATCGGTCGTCTGGCACGGCGTCGTGGTTCCGAGCAAAACACCGCAGCCGATCGTCGCAAAGCTCTCGCAGGAGCTCATGAGAATTGCGAGGCTGCCGGACGTAAGGGAACGCTTGAACAGCCAGGGCCTCGATGTGGTGGGCTCGACACCCAAGGAATTCAGCGCTTTGATCAAGAGCGAAATCGGCGTATTCGCGAAGCTGGTCAAGCAGATCGGATTCCAGCCGCAATAGAAGTGACCAGGGCGTCGGTTGGGGATCCATGCAGCACGCCTCAGAGACCTACGATTTCGTCATCGTGGGAGCCGGCAGCGCCGGCTGCGTGCTGGCCAACCGGCTGACTGCGTCGGGGCGGCATCGCGTGCTGCTGCTCGAGGCGGGCCCGGACAGCCGCCATCCGTGGCTGCGGATTCCGCTCGGCTACGGCAAGCTGTTCACCGACCGGCGCTTCAACTGGTGCTACACGACCGAGCCGCAGCCCGGGTGCCACGGCCGAAATGTCGTTGCGCCGCGCGGCAGGGTGCTGGGCGGTTCGAGCTCGATCAACGGCCTCATCTACATTCGTGGTCAGGCGCAGGACTTCGATCACTGGCGGCAGCTTGGCAACGCCGGCTGGAGCGCCGAGGAAGTACTGCCGTACTTCCGCAAGTCTGAGGACAACGAACGCGGCGCCGACGAGTGGCATGGCGCGGGCGGGCCGCTCGGCGTGTCCGATCTGCGCGACCGCCATCCGCTTGCCGAGGCTTGGGTCGAAGCGGCGCAGCAATGCGGCCATCCGCGCAATGCGGACTTCAACGGCGCCGCGCAGGAGGGCGCAGGCTACTATCAAACGACGACGCGGCGCGGCGTGCGGTCCTCGACCGCCGTGGCCTATCTCGATCCGGTGCGCGAGCGGAAAAATCTGAAAGTTGTCCCGGAGGCGCTGGCGACGCGTATCCTGTTCGATGGACGGCGCGCGACGGGCGTCGAGTACGATGCCGGCGGCGCGACGCGCATCGCGATCGCGAACGCCGACGTGATCGTCGCCGCGGGCGCGTTCAATTCGCCGCAGCTTCTGCAATTGTCGGGGCTCGGTCCGGCGGAGCTGTTGCGCGCGCACGGCATTCCCGTCGTTGCCGACCTCCCCGGCGTCGGAGCCGATCTCAGCGATCACTACTTCACCCGCCTCATCCTGCGGTGCAAGGAGGCGCTGTCGCTCAACGATGCCGTGCGTCAGTGGCATCGCGGCGCAGCCGCGGTGTTGCGCTACGCGCTGTTCCGCCGTGGCTACTTCGCCATGCCCGCGCTGTCAGCGGGCTGCTTTCTGCGCACTCATCCATCCTCCGGGACGCCGGACATCCAGGCGTCGCTCGCGCTCTACTCGGTGCAGGACATCGGCGACGCCTTGCATCCGTTCTCCGGCGTCACGGCAGTGTGCACCCTGTTGCGCCCCGAAAGCCGCGGCCACGTCCGCATCAAGTCGGCCGCTCCGCGGCAGGCGCCGGCGATCCATCCGAACTATCTCGCCGCGCCGCAAGCC